>JFJP01038862.1_pt1 | contig 15373 bp, 6 predicted proteins | sample 431651 | NCBI WGS metagenome assembly JFJP01 (sample SAMN02602958, study PRJNA72255) | Microbial mat metagenome, whole genome shotgun sequencing project. | biome: fresh water; feature: sink hole; material: water; isolation source: purple microbial (photo- and chemosynthetic) mats found in... | reverse complement strand
ACCTTCTGTTAAATCATCATTCTTTATTAAATGTAAAATAGTTCCTGAATTATTAGTAATACTGACAGACCCCGTTAAATCAGCATCTTCAACAGTTATATTAACACCAGATAAAGTATATTTTAGTTCAGTATAATTAACTACATTTGTAGTAGTAATTAATATCTTAGCTTTGTAACCTTCATCAACTGTATTAACTGAAACATAACTCATAGTATAAGTAGGATTAGCTATAGCAACTAAATCTTTAGGTACGTACTTAATAGGTAGCCCTTCTAAAACTAAATTAATATTAGTATTAAATTGTTCAGAAATAATTAAATTATTAAAGTGTGTATATACAACCTCTTTATCCCATTTATCTAAGCCTGAACCATCAGATACCTTCTTCCAAACAATATGATTCTTACCTAAGTAAATAGTGCCTACATTAGCTTCTATAGTAGAGGAAGTTAACCCTGGGTCATTAATACCTTCAATAATTAAATCATCAGAATATATACTAGTATTTGTCAATAGAGGGTATATCATAATAGGTTCCTTATAATGAGATAGTACCGCCTAAAGATACAAATAACCCTGAACCTACTTTAACTAAGCCTAAAGTGGTAGCCGTTGCAGCAGGTAATGATAAAGCTAATGCACCTGAACCACCTATGACAATTGCAACATCAGCTAATGTAGCATCAGATACAGCAGGAGCAATTATACGTAATAAGTCACCCGGTGCGATACTTAAATTAGGTTGTATAGTAACAGTACCTAAATTAGAACCGGCAGCAAAAGATATTGTGCCTTTAGATTCAGTATTTAATATAAATTCTAAAGAAGCATCATTCGTAGGTGCTGTTAAAGCTCTAGCGTAACCTACACCTTGCATTAAATAAGCCTTAGAAGCTAATTCCATTCCAATTACTTGGCTAGGAGCTAATAAACCAAACGCATGACAAGTAAAATCATGATTATCTTCAAAAACAGTAGGAGTAGGAGTAGGAGTAGGAGTAGGAGTAGGAGTAGGAGTAGGAGTAGGATTACTAGTATTTTCGATTACACTAAGTTTACCTAGATTATCTATTTCTAAACCCCTACCTACTTTTACAAAACCTAAGTCATATGCTGTTGCTTTAGGTGTTAGTATAGTTGATGGGTTAGCCTGTGGAACACTCTGTAGGGCTACCGTTGCGTATAAATTAGAACCACTAGTTCCACTAATTATGCTTACAGTTAAATAGTCATTTACACCTATAACCTCAGTAAGAATGGTGGTAGTTGATTTATAATTTCCAGTTAATATGCTAACAGTATCACCTAAAGCAATACCATTTTTATATAATTGTAATGTCACATTACTAGTTGGAGATACTTCTATAGAAGCATAAAACTTAGATACGGTACTAGTAGCCGCAGGATACCATCTAGATAAACCAACTGTGGGTTTTATGGCACCACTAAATCCAAATACCTGTGTATCAACTGATATTGCAGGTAGACTAACTTGAGCATTACCAACACCGCTACTCATAACACTTACATGCCATACATCAGAACTAATATCCCAATTATCATCAGTAAGTGTTATAGTATTAGCATCTGTAACTTTAATATTCATAGAACCATTGTATCTAGAACCATCAAGGAGGTAAATATTAACAACAGGGTATAAAGTATTTAAATTATGTACTATGGGAATAAATCTTGAATCACTAGGATTAAATGATTGGTCATTAAAACCTTGATCATAAGTTATTGCAGATGTTACACTTTTTGAAATACGAAATGATGAACTCATAATAAATCCTCTTAATAAATAGGATTTTATCGCATAAGCAACCTCCTAATTTTTAATTAGTTAAGTTGATTAAACAAGTGTGAACGCCATAACTTCAAGATTAGTAGCTAACTCTCCACTAAAGGATATATACACTACCTAACTATTACGTGGTTTTAACTGTATATATATCATAAATACCAGTGTCACTAATTACATCAATATCATCCCAATACGCATATAACGTGTCACATAATGTAGTATTGAATAGGTCTTCAGGGTAACATATTTGATCCTCTGTGGCCTGCAAACTACGATAGCCCCAATATTTAAACTTTTTATTAGGATACGTATGACTAGGAAATGGTATTCTTACTATATCATTAGGCTTAAAATAAATAATCTCAGGTTCTATATTAGGAAGGTTATATTCTAAAAATAATTTAGAATATTCTAACCAGTAAGTTGCAAAAAAAACGTCATAAGATGGTACTACATATTCAACACCCTCATCAATAATAAAATATCTATTACCATTTTCAGGCGGATAAAGATTAGTATACCATCCTGCAAAATAATGCCCAGTCTTAAAAATATTACCCTTTAAGGATACTGTAGCTGTAGCACCTATTTCTAAATGAGTAGTTGATATTAAATTAGTTACACCCAAAAATGGATTATACATCAAAGCTAGAAGATACCTAACTTCAGGTCTAGAATAATAATATACCGGATACATCACATAATTAGTTCTATCTACATTATCTAGACCGCCCCATTGACAAGATTTAATGTAGTCATAATCTGGCATAATGATAGTATCCCCTACATTAAATTTAGCAATACTCCCTTTATCTACTATAAGAGTTCTACGCACTCTAGCTATAGTATCACTAGAATCTATAACATCAGACCACCCTATAAATACATAATTCTCTTTAATTAAAACAGTAGGACAAGGGGGTATTATAACTACATCACCAATAAAATACAGTTTGTTAATACTACTAGCTTCTGGGATACTTGGAGTGGTGCTAGATAACGATCTTAAATAGTTAATTAAAAAATTACTCTCAAAATTGGTATACACCGCATAATCATACGGACTTAATACTAAGGGAGTTTCAATAGTATATGGGTTACCATCAACTACTATGTCTTTAGTAAACCGTAGGGTGCTTTCTAATAGGGTAGAATGCGTTATTAATGGTGTATTAGGCACCTGATAACCTTCACCTACAATATAGTTTGAACCATTTCTATATGCGGTGCTATTCCATTTTGACACCCTACAGACTTTGTAAAATACTGGATCAATATTATGTAACCCTGTTAAAATAATAGTATCACCATAATTAGTTATTATAGGCGTTGGTAATGTTATTTTAATACTGCCAACATTTAAGTCTATATATTGATTACTATCCCTACTTAAATCAAATTCATAAAAAAATGTTGGTTTGTATTTCCATTTTTGATAAAGATTAATATTTTCACTAGGCATTACAAAAGTATCACCTATGTTATATACTACCGTATTATCTGTTAAAGATGTTGACCAGCCATAAAAACTATAACTTTCGTTACTAGTACTATTAAAACCTTGAATTATTGTGACTAAATCTCCACCTCTATAGCATAATCCATACTCTGTTACAGAGGGGTTTCCTAGAGTATCTGAGGATGTTAAATCAGTATTAATATAATAAGTAACTGAATAACAATTAGTATCCCATTGTGCGTATAAGAATGGACTACTTCCAGAAGTTATAGTATATTGAGAACCCTCTAAATACGTTGTACCACTCCCATCAGCTTTAGTGTTCCAATTCAAAAATATGGCAGGATAGTATAAAACATTGTTAGTTTTAGTAGTAGGTAAAATATGCGTTGAACCAATAACACCTAGTAATTCACCAGATGCTTCATAATTCCCTAGATTGTATTGTAAATATACCACATGGTCTATATCATATTGAGCATATAAAGTCATATTAGTATTCAATAGACTAAATGTGCTAGGTTTAGAAAAAATTGTACATATATTAGTACTACGATTCTTGTGAATAGTAACTGTAGTTTGATAATCACTAGTTATTGGCATAATAGATACCAAAGTAGTTATTGTAGTTATTATATAGCTATTAGTAGTCCTGACAGTATTAGATTCTATTGTTGTTGTTCTAGTTACAATATTTTTAGAATTATCTTCAGTACGAGGTACAATATCTGTTGTATTAACCAATGGTAGTATAGTATTAGACTCTAAGCCTATTGAATAACTAATACCGCTACCATCAATAGAGCTATTAAAACTAAGTAACTTTATTTTAACACTTGTTTCAATATTATTTGTGTATCTCTTTTCTTCAATTGAAGAACTATCATAAGTACCATTCTCTAATAAAGGAAGCTCATAAATAGGAAGGGTTATTGGTGTAATAACATCTTCTTTAAAAGTAATATTAGGGGCATCTATTAGAGTGCTCGGAATAATCGTGCTAATTACATAGTTTAAAGTGTAAGTATTAGTCCAAATAGCATATAATGTAAGATTTTGATTAGTTATTGTAAGAAGTTCGTCTTTATAATACTTTAAACCACTATCATTAGGTGTAGTTGACCAATAGTTAAAAGTAGCTTCCACCCTGAAAATATCATTAGCAGATAGAAGCACTTTATTAAATATTATATCTTTATCATAAATATGATAAATTTCTTCTGAATCAATATAAGCATACCCTAAGCTAGTGTTAGCACTAAAATACAAGTTATACGTTATAACCCATTGTGCATATAAATGTATATCTATATTACTATCAATACTAGTTTTATCAAAATAAGAAGTACCTGTCCCATTAGGATTACTATTCCAGTGTGAAAACTTATATCCTTCTCTTTTAGCTATCAAGTAACTATCCCCAAACATTCCTACAAATATTTTGTCTTGGCTACCAGTTTTTCTTAAATTAAGTTTAAATCTTAGAAATTCAACTACTCTATCAGAGTTACATCCAACATAATTATAATGGTAGGTACATAATACTATAGGGGTATATTGTGCATATAAATTAATATTTTCTGTGGAGGTATATATAGATAAGACAAGCTTATTAGTTTTATTAAAATAATAGGAAATACCACTACCATCAGGGCACGTATTAAAATGGGTTATATAATATCCATCTTTAACAGTATTATAATATTCTTCATAAAAGTTAGTTAAGGCTATTGATAAACCCATTATAGTTTTTAAGCTTATAACGATGCCTTCAGGTGAGGGTGTTGTATACACAGGAGTATAATAGGTACTACTGTAATTGTAAGGGTGAACAGCGCTAATAATAGAATTAATTATGACTGGAATAACTGCACCAACACTATTAGAATGTAAATTTATTATAGCTTTTTTACGCCATATAGCATAGAATGTGGTACTAACGTTAGGGTAATAAAATATATAAGTATTATTATTAATATACTCTGGAGCTATAGGATTATATCCTCCTACTACCCCTATAGATATATAATCTATAATATTGTTATCATTATTTGGGTTGGTGTCCCATCCATATAAAAAATAATCATCCTTAACTAAAGTATGACTAAAAGAGTTTATGTTAATACCAATAGATGATCTATCTGTATTAGCATATACTATGCTAGATGGAGGTAAGCCACTTGTAGCACCGTTTCCATCAAAAGTGACAGTTACTATTATATCCTCCCATATAGCATATAAAATAGTATCTTCAGTGATAATTAACTCAGAAGGTGAAAAGTGCCATACTGAACCCATATAGTATATATTATAGGAAGTTCCTGACCCATTAGGCTTAGTATTCCAGCCTAAAAAAATTGAATTACTACGGGCTAATATATTGCCTGGAATTTGGATAGTAGCACTACTAGCAATATTAACGGGAAGTACCCCTGTCTCATATCCATTACCGTTAAAACTTAAAGTTGGAGTTACTACTTTCCAAATTGCATAAAGAGTCAATTCTATATTTAAATAAATGTAAGAGTTTATATTGTATGAAGTACCTCTACCATCAGGTAAGGTATTCCAAGTCTCAAAAATGCAATTTTCTTTAATAAAAGTATTTGTAGACACTAGTATTTCTTTAGCGCTATCTATACTTGTAACTAAGGGGGTAGAGCCCCCGGTATTGCCATTCCCATTATAAATCAATAATATATTACTGCTACTATATATAGCATATAATATCAAATCATCATCTAAATACGTATAGCTATTAGCCTTATAAATTATTCCTGTATCATCATGTTTAGTATTCCAATGTATAAAAGTATAGCCTACTTTAATTAAGCTATTGTCCTTAATATGTACTTTAGTATCAACTCCTGTATATGTGATAATATCATTACTACGCACATCACTTAAGTTATTAGTAACATAAGTGATGGTACAGGCATGACGAGTCCAACCAGCGTAAATTGTTTCTGTTTTAGTAGCGTAATACCAAGGATAATAAGTCCTGTCAAGTCTAGACCCGCTATATGGAATAGTAAAATGAGTGCCATTAGAATCAATCCAATCACTATGATTACAATTTGGTCTATTAAAAACAAAATTAACTTTCAAATTAGCTGGACTATGCGTAGTGAGTATTATATCAGGCTCTAAAGAGCCATTACCATTAAAAGTAACAACTATATCTGTTGTTTCCCAAATGGCATATAAAGTAATATCAGTACTACCAATGGTTAGTGTTCCCCCCAATATGAAAGATACCCCTGTCCCATCAGAAGTAGTATTCCATTCTTTATGTAAATAATAGGTTCTAGGTATTATATTTGTAGATAATACAATAATATCCCCTATATTATATAGTATAGTTGGTGGGGTATGTACTTCTGAAGCACCATTTACGTTATATATAAGTTTAGGCATATTAGGAAACAGCACCTTTGAAAATTAAAGTGTCACCTAGCTTAACTAAAGTTGTTGAAGAACCTATATAACCCTCAACAATAATGTCTAACCACCTATTTTTATTTATAATATCTGCTATAGGTGAAGACGTACTAATTAGCATAGTTGGTATAACTTTTAATTTAGGTTTATAATTAACCTTTAGGTCAAAACTATTTAATGGTGCTATACTAATATTTAAGGGTATGCTTCTTGATAAAGCAGAGCCAGTAAATGCAGGTAATATAGTTTCAATACTGTTATCTATAACAGATAATTTAAAATCGTCAGAAACTTTATCCTTATTTAACCCAACTTTAATATTACTAATTAAAGAAGTAGATACCTTTGCTGTTATTGATATTATAGTAATATTACTAATAGTTGTATTACGTAATGAAATATAACTAGTAACTTCAGAGCCTACTGTTAAGGGGCCAATAATATCTTGGGAAATAGTTGTTGAATTTAAAACAGTAGTTATATTCTTATAGCTTAGATCAGAAAGTAATCTCTGCCAAATATAATTAGATATGTTACCATTATTAATAATATTAATATTAAATATATTATTTGAGGCGTAGCCATTAACTGCTACTACGGGGTCTGAAATTAAGTTGTCATCATATATGGATTTAATCCTAAGATTTTTAAAAGTTGTAAAATTAGCACTTGTATCTTTAAAGCCAATAGATACAGGTAAAATATTGTCAGTGGCTTTAAAACTAACTCTCCAAAGCTTAAAATAGTTATTAGATAATGTAGAAGAAGATACTCCAGATATTAAATTAACCGTAGGAATACTTCCGCTAGTAGTTATACTTAAGTTAGTTATATCATATTCAGATGGTAAAATAAATTTTTTTATACAACCTACACATATATATATATTTAACGAATCACCTTTATTATAACTTACCGTATAATTATTACCCATACAGATATTTTTAAGTGAATAAATATCTGTTATAGTTGAAACATACGACATATCAGAAGACACTCCTACTACTAAAAAATTCTCAGATTTTTTAGCAAGAGTTACACCGAAAGTGTTATAAGGTGCCTCATTCAAATCTATACTATAATAATCACTATTAGTGCCAGGGGAAATTTCTAAAGAATAAACTAGTTGATCATATACTAAAGAAGGAAGATTGCCTTTAACTATAGGCATACTGTAAGAATCATGATAAGGCATAATTTAATCTCACTTAAAATAATAACCGTAAATAAAGTTTGGAGTTATATCCAAAGAAAAATCAATATCTTCCCCATAAACAAGAGCTAAATGTTTAAGATAATGATAATTAAAACTACCATCATTTACTAATGGCGCTTTTATAAAAGAACCTATAAATGCACCACCATAGGGTTTATTAAGATTATGATAGCCTAAAATTGGTGATCTATATGTATTAAGGTTAATAACCTTAGAGTATTTACTATCAAAACCAATAAATTCAGGAACATTAATGATATTAATTAAGGGATCATCAGTAGTAAAACTGAACTCAGTACCAATATAATCTATGAAATTAAAACTTAATTTCATATTAGGATAATAAGCATTATTTAATGACTGACTCATACTTATTACATAACCACTATTACATTCAGTCGGAGTACCCTCTACATCCACGCTATATACTACGTTTTCTATAGTAGGTTTTTTTAAAAGTACTACGTTATAACCATTCTTCCCAGTACTATCTGGTACTACTGATACCGACTTTAAATATATACTATATGGATATACCGTCTTTGTTATCGTAGTAACTGTTGTGTCAGTAAGCACTTGATCTAAATCGTTTTTTGTTACTACTCTATCAACAGAAATATTTTTAAATAAATTAAACTCAAGTTTTAATTCTAAGGGGGATATATCCGCAGTTATAGTATTTATACTAAATACATGTGAATTACTAATATTCATATAATCATAATTAGGTAAAGAGTAGTCAGTTGCCACTACCTCTAAATCGGCCAAACTTTTAGAATTATAGCCTTCTGCCTCTATCATAGTTAAAGGGGTGTAAGAAAAAGTAGCTTCTAATGTATCTTTTAAATCTATATCTAGCTTAGAATAATCAAAAGGCATATAATTCGTGATACTATTAGTATAATATTCAATCTTAGGCGGGGGTACATACGGTTTAACTGGTTCCTTTGGTGAAGTATCTTCAGTGATAGGGCTTGATGGTGTAACCTTTAGACCTGTAGAAACCAAAGTAACTGTATCATATGAATTTGTAGAGCTAACTGCCAAGTTATAATTATTATTATATACTTTGCTACTACCATAAAAACCTGAATCATTCCAATAATTTTTAATAAAAAAGGTATCATTTGTTTTGGATATGTATTCAGCACTATCCCAAGCAAGACCTGAATTATTATGATATACCCACGCAAGTTTAACTTGATATTTCTTATCTTCTTTAGACCAGTCATGACCATCTACTTTACCATCCCATTGAAAATAATAGAAGTTACATAAGTCTTCATCCATGTCCTTTAGATTAGGCCATGTAGGGTTAAATACGCTACGATCAAAATAAGACATCTGTCATCCTTAAAATTGTTAGTATTATAATAATATAAATCCATCATAATACTAATTTAAATTATTAATTTAATCTCACTTAAAATAATAACCGTAAACAACGTTTGTGGTTATATCTAACCTAATAGGAGTATATTTCAAATCGAAAATATAATCTTTATACACTGTTACTTCACATGAAATTGCTAATGAATTAATAGTTCTAGCCAACACCAATCCTGAAAAAATAGACAGAATACATATTAGACTAAGGTATAACTACCATAGCCATTTGAATTACCTACTAAATCAGGCTTAGATTGTTTATTAACTAAAATAGTATACTTACCTAATACATATTTAATATCCCATACTCCTGAATTACCTATATACGGATTAGGTGTTGCAGTAGTCCCATCTAAATAAACTATAGTAGGTATTACTAATTCAATCTTGCCACCTATATCATTAGTAGAAATTTCCCCAGAAGGTATAATACAAATTTCAGAAGGTTCTACATAAAAATTATAGAAACTAATAGAACTATTAGCAGCAAAAGACTCAATATAATGGTAATTAGGATTATAAATCCTAATTTTACTAGAAGTACCTATAGTGCCCAAATAAGTAGCGTAGTACTCAAAATTAGTTGCATTTATACTAGCTACTAAAGATATCGCAGCAGATTCTAAATTAACATATTTTTCAGTAGCTGTCCAACTATAATACGGCATAATTAAAGAAGATACTTTATTTAAAGAAATTTCTACCTTCGTACCTGGTGCAATAACTCTTCCTTCTAAATCAAGAGTTAAATCTATAGCATAACACTCAACCGCTATCGCATTAGGAATAGTATTAGGTATTAATATAGGTGTTTGAGTTAAATTAATTAAAGATTTAGAAGGTGTGTAGTACGCATCACCTATACTAGAAAAATAAGTAAATTTAGTAGTATCTAAATAATCATCATGATTTAATATACTAGCTATAGTTCCATCTGGTACTAATGATGTAGTCTTTAAGCCAACAGCAATATATACTGCTGTATTATCATCTAAAACAAGCACTAAAGACTTATCTGAATTTACTAAAGAAGTAATAGTTATAGTTGCACTATTATTAATTACTGTAAAAATACCTGTTAAAGAAACATCAATATCTGAACTATCTACCCCTGTAATAGTATAAGGTACTTCTGTACCATTAGCTTTATTTATAGTTAAAGTTACTATAACACTTAATCCTTGAGATATAGTATCAACATTTTTAGTTAATAATGTATTATTATTACTATTTATTACTAATTTTACAACCTGTCCTGGGGCATTATCTAAAGTTATAAATACTGCATATTCTCTAATATCATAAGGTGGGTTCACATTTTCAGAAAGTCTAATAACTAAATCACTTTTAATAGAAGGTGTCACAGAATAATCTAAATCAAAAACCCCTGTTAAAGAAGTTAACCCTATATCAGAGGCTGTTAAATCTGTAGTAGGAGTACTCATATCTAAATTGCTATTACCATCCTTAAATCTGAAACTTATAGTATAAGGTACAGTATAAATTCCATTAGGCTCATTTTGTATATTACATTTCACTATTAAATCTTTTTCTTTTATAATAGCATTAGAAGATGCTGATAGCTTATAAGTAATAACTGGACTAGTTCCATTCAAATAAACCGTAGAGCTTCTTGCTAATTCTACAGCACTATCAGCATCTTTGTAAACAGAAACGCTATACGAACTAGCATTACTAGGAGTTGGAACGAAAATAGTGCCAGTATTATTATTTATATTAATTAATCCTGAAGTTGACATATTAAACCTTTTTTAAGATATAGACTTTCTACAAATACTTTTTTAAAAAACATACAACATAGATGATAAACTAATACTATATGTTTTTTGCAATTATTTTCAATCGATCACTAAGACTTGACCAGCAGCTATACTAGCTCCATATACAGGTCTAACCTGTAAAGTATAACTACCTGAACCACTATTTGAATTTAAACTCAATGGGATAACAACAGGGTATCCTACGGATACAGATAAACTACCACTTGTAGCACTACTAAAATTAGTAGTAGATAACCCCCCCGAACAATTCAAATCCCATGTGCAATTAACTTCATACCTCCCTAAAGAAGCATTCCACGTGGGTAATGTTCCACCAGTTACACTTACAATATAATTATAAGTTAATCCCTTAACATGATTTTGAGTATAGTTAATAACAGGTATATTACTAGTAACACTAATATCATATGTAGGACTAGATACTAACCCACAATTTATTACTTTTGATGGACTTGAATAATTGCCAGGGCTAAAAAATATAGTAGAATAGTATTTAGGAAGTACCCAATTAGGTTTAGTTACTATAGTAATAGTGCCTACCCCATTTAATAAAGTAATATCACCTGTCCAATTACTATTACCATTTAAAATAGAACTAAAACCTTGGGTAGTATAATCCCCAGATACCCCATACCAACCATTACTAAGATTTCCAGTAGTATTAGAGGCTTGTGCCACAGCAATATCAAACCTATAGCTCCCCGTATATTGAGATGGGCCACTTACCGTAAATACCCGAGTTGCCCCTAATATATCAGTATAAGGCTCATTCGTAGTAATATAAAAAGCATCTAAGCTATTGCTACTAGATATAATTATATTGTCACTTATACATTTAACACCCGTTTCTCCAGTTCTAGTTATTTTCAAATTATAATCAGTCGGCACCCATGATGATGAATCCATAGCCAAAGTTCTAATTATAGTCGCAGTATTATTAATTATTTGTGATTGTCCAATTAAATTATTATCTGTAAAATAAGAACCTAATCTAGGGCTAGAAGTGAATATAACTTCCCAATTTATATATGCATTACTGCTAATATCTGTAGTATTAACAGTAAATAATCTAGTTTCACCTTTACTTTGGGTATAAGGTGATACTGTTGAAACACTATATGTAGGGACAACTACTGGAGTATCAGTAACTGTATAGTTAACATTTATAGTAGTACCTGACGGATGAAAAGTAAAAGGTATTACAGAAGTCCCAGCACTTTGACTGAAGAAATCTGTATCTAATGACATTATTAATTGTGGTTGGTTCGTAACCGGAGTTAATAATCCCCAACTACCCGCAGGGCTAGTTACAGATGTATCATCACCAAAATCACTAAATGTAATACGTATATTACTATTTAAAATTGAATTATATTCTGAAAAAGTTACACTTGGGTATGCCGTAACATTAGTAGTAGCTTCTATTGTTACGATATTACTAGTAGCTACTTTATCCCATGTTGTATATGGTGTGCCTAGGTATGCTGTTACTATAGGTTTAAGTAAATCAAAATAAAACTTCTCTCCTTCTGAGATTATAAAGTCATTTTTAATATTAACTATAAAAGAACCTATCCCATTTGCGCATGAAGTTACAACATCTAATTGATTAGCAGCACCATAATAAATAGGTAGAGTCACATGATCTCTAAGAGTATTTATAGACTTAAAGGTAGCTATTAAAGCACTACTAGCCCCCCCATCAGCAGCAGTAGTAGTTATATTAAATGTTACTGAACCCCCAGCTAATACAGACGTTATATTAGGAATTATTGTATACTCAGGGGTAACTGAAGTTACTTCTAAAGTCACATTAACTACAGTTTCTGAAGGATGAAACGTAAAGGCTATATTATGAGTTCCTATATCTTTAGTATAAAATAGGGTATTAAATACATGAGTATCACCAACTAAATTAATTGGTGTTACTATACCATTAGTAATTTCAGTTGTAACGCTAATATCACCGCTATAATTACTAAAAGTAACCTCTATAGGGCTATTTATAGCCGCAGTATATTTATTAAAAGTTACCACTGGAGCCCCTGGTATTACAGGAACTGATAATGGGGTTACATTTACCCTATAATATAATGAGGTATCGCTAGATATACTAGGAGTAGTTACAGTAAATAACCTAGTATCATTATCAATTTGAGTATAAGGCAATTCTGTAGTTATAGTATAAGGAGGAACTGAACCACCCCCAGAGGATGAACCACCTCCAGGTACAACAGGAGTATTACCTGGGCTAACTGGACTAGGATCATGTGATACCGGAACAAATACAGGGGGATCAGGAAGCTCTACATAAGGGATTACTTCTAACCCATCATTAAAAGCAATACCTGATATTTTTATATCCGGCCATGATCTATTAGGTTGTTTAGGAGTATATAAAACTGATACATAAACAACTTCACCAGAACTCATAACAGTCCCTAAAAGTATGTCTAAATTAAGTATCTGAAATTCATCATAAGTATCATTATTATTAGTAACACCATCAATCCTAAATCTATTCGCTGACTTATTCTTAAAAGGAATAAGCATATTAGATGGTTCTAAAGGAGCTGTAATAGGTACACCTGGATTTTCAGGAAGTGGAGCTATTTTTGAACAACTTCCTGTTATAATAACTAGATCGCCTACCGTAACATTATTATAAGTAAATTTTAAATTAGCATTAATAATGTTAATAATTTGTGGGAAATATGTAACGGTATACTTTAATGTATTATTAACTTTTGATACATATACTACTGATATATCAAAATATGATAAATCAGAACTATCTATTACCGTATCTAAATAATCAAAATTAAAAGCAGTATTTTCACAAGTTATAAATACAGATTGTTCTGCAACTTTAAGTTCACCTAATTCTCCAAACTCTATAATAGTTGGAGTAACTATAAATTCTGAAGAAGCTATAGTAGATGAATAATTTATTAAAATATCTACAGGTAGAGGTGTGCCATTATTATCAATAGTTAACACTAAGGTTGAAATACCAACCTCAGTCAATAATGGGTTATACGTTATAATAATTGAAGTAGTAGTTGCGTCTATAACTTCAATAGTAACTACTATAGAAGTTGTATCATTATTTAATAACTCAATTGTTAAAGGTTTTAAAGGAGAACCATCATTAGTTGTTACTGTAATATATTTAGATACTTCAGTATTAACATCAGTGGTAATAGATACCTTAGTGGTTGACACAACAGTAATACCATCACTTAAAGTCACCTCCCCATCAATAACTTCATTAAATTTAGGGGTATTGAATCCTATTAACATTATTCGTCCCATCCAAGAATTGTGATAACTAAAGAAATACCTAACGTATCTAAAGTGAAAGTCATTAATCTAACTTGTCCACCAGGTAAATTAGAAGGATTTAAATAAAAATACTCACTATAGGAAAAATTACTATTTACAACTAGTACGCCTGTTACAGAAGCCCCATTAAGTTCTTCTGAAGTTATACCTGTTATCGTATACGGTAACACCGTTCCATCAATAACATTAGTTGTATTTAATTTAATACGACATTCATTTGTCCTCTCTATTTCATTATTATCCCAATTAGGTAAAGTTAATGTGTAAGTAGGAACCGCTGGTGCAACATTAAGTACAGAAATTGAAATTGACTGCGTACTATTATCACCCTTGATAATAGTAAATACTAAAGTCTCAGTACCTTCTGAAGGCTCAGATAACGTGATAGGTAATAGAATATTAGCCCCACCATTATAAATGGTTAAATTACCTGTTAATGGCACTGAAGTATCACCTGAATTTATGCCAGTAATAACATAAGGAACTAATGTGTTAGTACTAATACCAGTTGTGATCAAAGTAACCTCAATAGTTTCTCCTTCAGATACTGTATTATTAACTTTATTCGTAGTTAAAACATAACTATACGGAGCACTAATAATATTTCTACTAATAGAATGTAAAGTATTATTTAAGGTTAAGGTTAATACCTTAGTTACATTAACATAATCTTGAGCTAATGTTATAGCCACAACATTTTGATTATTAGATAAGGAATAAGTAGTAACACTTCCTGTTAAAGAAGCACCATTTATATCTGCTGAAGTTACTCCTGTTATAGTATATGGTATTACAGTCCCTACAGCTAAACCTGTAGTTTTAATAGTTATTTGATAAGTATTACCTTCTGTAAACGAAGCAGCACTAGCAGTTATAGTATAAGTTACAGGAGGTGCAACAGGGGTTATTAA
>JFJP01002070.1_pt1 | contig 15374 bp, 21 predicted proteins | sample 431651 | NCBI WGS metagenome assembly JFJP01 (sample SAMN02602958, study PRJNA72255) | Microbial mat metagenome, whole genome shotgun sequencing project. | biome: fresh water; feature: sink hole; material: water; isolation source: purple microbial (photo- and chemosynthetic) mats found in... | reverse complement strand
ACAGGCCGCCAAAGGTAGCCAAGCAGTCATTAATCGGGCCTATTCAGAAAAACATCATCAGTGCTTTGGACTTCATGCACGACACTCTCTATTATGGAAAGCCGTTTAGGATCCTAAACATTATCGACGAATTCAACCGCGAGGTTTTGACCATTGAAATCGATACCAGCCTGTCTACTGGATGCGTCATCCGAACGTCGACATTGCTGTACGCGTTCGTTTTACGCGGCACCGCTCCCGGTATCCGGGTGATGAACGGAATCGTACTGCTATGCATCGGCACCGTTTTCGGTGTGCGTACTTCCCGGCATCAGATACCATAGCAATTGCTTCCATTCTTGCAGCACGCTGCGCGATCCCGTGAAACCGCACTGACCTTTCCTGATATCCCCTGTTGCTGTTCGCAGTGCTGTTACTCGCCGCATGCTCCCCTAAATTTAAGTAGCGTGAGGTGCGCGGCAAAGGCGCATCCTACAGCGCGCTGCTGCCAGCAAAACCGGCGACATTTGTACGACAGATAGATCTCGATATCCATGACCTCCGTCAAGAACGACGACGCGGTGTTTTCGTTCGGCAGCACCGCCGCCAGCGTGAAGGGCTTGTCGGCCAGCGTCGACATTGAGGCCGTCGGCAGCAACCGCGAAGGTAAGCCGGAGATCTTGTACGGACACTTTGTGAGCCAGGACAACCACATCTATCAGGTCATCGTGGCGGACCCGGAAAGACCGTTTTACGTGACAATGCCGACACCTTCATCGCTTACTTCCGACAGCATTAAGCACCGTCAAGGGCCATCTAGCATTATCATTGTCATCACATCGTGGTTGCTGCTGGAGCGCTGCTGCCAGTGCTATAATCAGCGGTGATAGCGGTGGCAAAATTCCTGACAAAGCAATATTCTGTACAATGTCTTTCTTATCAAAATAAACATCTTGAGATTTTATGTTAGTTACTTTCAAATCCAAAGTGTCAGCCGAAGTTACTATGTTCGAACATGACGCCAAGCTCATCCTCGACCTGTTACATAAGAACGTCAAGATCGGCGTCATCACGGCACAGGAAGGCCCGGCCGTGATCGCCATGCTGGAGGCCGAAACATCGGAAAGTCGCGCGCATTCTGCATCCGACAGCGTACAGCGCGACATCGCCGCGCATCACAACAAAGCCGGTGATGCCAGCGGTCATGAACCGGTTCAGACCGTCAACTTTGCCAGCCGCATCCATCCGCTACTGGAAATGCTGCGCGAAGCCCACAAGCGTAACAACGAGGTACTCTGGGGCGTCTGAGTATGACCTCGGCTCGTGAACAGCAGCTTACGAGCGACGATAGCGTTACGCTCTTCGTCACCGACTAGGCGCCGGCATCAAGGGCGGAGCCTAGTCGGTAATGTCCTTCTGATGCCAAGGTTCGGTGAACACTCGGGGGCGGTATACTCACGTTGTACGTTTCTTCAATCACTTTGGCCTAAAGGTGCGCAGCTACGACCAGCGTGGTCACGACCGCTCCGGGTAGCAAGCGTGGCGATGTGCCGCACAGCGCCACTTTATTTAACGACGTCAAGATTATACTGGACGATCTCATGCGCCAACAAGCCTTTCAACATCCCGAATTACCGTTGATTGCGCTCTTACTGTTTGGCCACAGCCTGAGCGGGGCGGCCTCTTCGCGGCACGCTTGGCGACGGCGCAACTGTCGCCGCTGCGCGGCTTGATCCTGTCCTCGCCAGGCCTGGTTTTGCCGTTGAGTCTGATACAGGGCGGGCTGCTCAAGGTCATGTCGGCGCTGGCTCCCGGCGTAGCAATACAAAATCACCTCTCGACCAATCATCTGTCGCACGACCCGACGATGGCGCTTGCCTACAACAACGATCCCCGGGTGCATCACAAGATCAGCGTACGCTTGCTGACCAGCATGCTAAAAACCGGTGAATTTTCCCTGACCGTGCGCCACAGTCTAACCGTCTCGACCCTGTTGCTGGTAGCCGACGGCACCTATCTAGTCTATCTTGGGCTCAAAATATTATTCGAAAAACAAGCGCTATCCACCGAAAAGTGCGGGGCACTCGACCTGAGACCACACAAGACAATTTTTCTGCAAGCCTTGATCACCAACGTAATGCATCCCAAGGTGATCTTGTCCTTTCTGTCATTTTTCCGCAATTCGTGAATCATGATTCACGATACACTGGTTTTTTATTGCTGGGTGCAGTATTTGCTACCATGTCGCTGTGCTGGAAAAATAACAACGACCAGAAACTGACCGAACAATTTACCAAAACTGCTTAAGCATCATCGCGACCTGAACCACTTGTGAGCTACTCAATCTTAGAAAAAAATTCTCTCGCCTTTAGCCTGCTGTGCGTCGCACTGTGCCTACTGGCAGATGTCGACGACCCCGCCCACAAAAATTTCACGGTAGTCAACCAGGAAGTGACGGCGGTCAATTCCAATCCACAGATGGCGCACGCAAGAGGCATGGTCAATGCCGTGCTGCGCCGCTTCCTGCGTGAACGCGAAACGCTGATGCCGAGCGCCGTCAAGACGCCACTTGGCATGTGGAATTATCCGGTCTGGTGGACCAATCGCATGAAAGCTGCCTATCCACAGCAATGGCAAACCATCATCACGGCTGGCAATGCAACGCCGCCGCTGACACTGCGCGTCAACCGCCGCAAGACCAGCATTGCCGATTATCTGCAAATCCTCCTGGCCAGGCATGACATCGCAGCGCGACAGATCGGTATCGATGCCATTCACCTCGACAGCGCGCTGTCGGTGGCGCAGATTCCCAGCTTCAAAGATGGCCTAGCATCGGTGCAGGACGCCGGCGCGCAACTGACAGCGCCATTGCTAGCTGTGCACGACAGCATGCAGGTACTCAACGCTTGCACCGCTTCCGGCTGCAAGACCAGCCATATCCCGGAAATCGCCGACGTCGAACTGACTGCATTGGACAACAATGCCAAACGTTTGCAGCACATCACCCAAAACCTGCAGCGCCCACAATTGCAGGCCCAAATACTGCAAGGAGATGCCAGCACCGGTAGCGCTGGCGGCGGCTTGTGGGACGGTTTGCCATTTGACAATATTTTGGCCGATGTGCCCTATGCCGCCTCAAGTATCGTACATCGCCACCAAGACATTCGCTGGCTGCGCCGCAAGACCGACACCGAACAACTTGCAACACTTTCGCCAAAGATTCTGGACAATCTTTGGCAGATGCTACGCCCGGATGGTAAGTTGTTACTTGTAACATGTTCGGTCTGACCGCAGGAATCGGAATTCCAGGCGCTGGCCTTTGCCACCCGGAGTGCTGATGCGCGCAGGTTGCCGGCACCCGGGCAACTGCCGCCGATCGCCGACGCCGAACACGATCACGACGGCTTGTTCTACGCGCTGTTCCAAAAGTGCTAAGCCTTTATTTTACAACTAACTTTTATTTTACCGGAAACCAGTGACACGACCATTGCCACAATTCATCCAATACTGGCTGCTAGCCCTGATGCTGGCATTGTCTTTTAGCCATGCATCGAGCTTTGCGTCGGATGGCGTTGAATTAAGTCAGGCTCATATCGAAGCGGGCGACAACGGCTACCGCCTGTCGGCGACCTTCTCATTTGAACTCAACCGTGGCCTGGAAGAGGTCATCAACCGTGGAGTGTCGCTGTACTTCACCACCGACGTCGAATTAACGCGTCCGCGCTGGTACTGGTTTGACGAAAAGGCAATCACTGCTACACAAACTATCCGCTTACAATACAACGTGGTTACGAGGCGCTATAACGTCGCCATCAACGGCAGTCTGCAACAGAGCTTCAACACGCTCGACGATTCGCTGGCACTGATCCGCCGCCCCAATCGTTGGCTTATCGCTACCAAGAACGCCCTCAACACCGGCGAAATGTACCAGGTCGCGGTGCGCATGGGGCTGGATCTGGGCCTACTGTCGAAACCGTTCCAGGTTAACGCGCTGAATAACAGCGACTGGCGCTTTTCTTCCGACTGGAAGCGTTTCAATTACAAGGCTGAATAACTGTGTCACGCGCGCTTTGGTATCTGTTGGTAGTAGGCGGCGCCATCGTCAGTATTCTGCTGTTCGTACTTGCCTCGGCTTCAGCCAATTCGGATTTCTTCGACAAGCACTATTCGTGGCTACTGGGCTTGAACGCACTGATGGCAGTCGCTTTGTTGGGCCTGGTCTGCCTGTTGCTGGGACAGCTTTACAGTCGTTACAAGCGTGGTAAATTTGGTTCACGCCTGATGGCAAAGTTAGTACTGATGTTTGCGCTGATCGGTATCCTGCCCGGGGTGATCATTTATCTGGTGTCGGTGCAGTTCGTATCGCGCTCCATTGAATCCTGGTTCGATGTCCACGTTGAAGCGGCGTTACAGTCTGGCCTCAACCTCAGCCACGCCGCGCTCGACTCTTCGCTCAACGACCTGAGCTCCAGAGCGCGCACTTTGGCCTCCGAATGGTCAGAACTATCGAACTCGGCACAGGTAATCCAACTTGGCCGGCTCGACGAGCAGAATCTGGAAGCTTCGATCATCACTGCCAACGGTCAGGTGGTTGCTTCCGTCGGCGGCCATCTTAGCACACTGATTCCGAATCTTCCGACCCCCAGCATGTTGCAACAGGCGCGTCTGCGGCGTGGCTTTTCGGCGATCGAAAGCGATCTCGACAATCCCGACGCCAGTCGCAGCGAACAACGCATTGCCGGCGACGGCACTGATCTGCGGCTGCATGTCATTGTAGAAATTCCAGCGTCGCTGAAAAATGCCTCGTTGCAAAATGAAACACATTTCCTGCAAATAATCCAACCGGTGCCGACCTACATCGCCACCAACTCCGATGCGCTCGGATCGGCGTACAGCGAATACCAGGAACGCTCGCTAGGACGCTCCGGATTGCGCAAGATTTATCTGGTGACGCTGACGCTGACGCTGCTGTTGGCGGTATTTGGGGCAATTGCTAGCGCTTTTCTGATCGCCACCGACCTCGCCAAACCGCTGCTGCTTCTGGCCGAGGGTACCAAGGCAGTCGCTGAAGGCAACCTGTCGCCGCGACCGATCGTCGCCACCTCGGACGAATTAGGTACCTTGACACAATCCTTCAACATGATGACGCGCCAGTTGTACGAGGCGCGGGCCTCGGTCGAAAAGAATCGAAGTGAACTGGAAAACGCCAAGGCCTATCTGGAATCGGTACTGGCCAATATGTCGGCCGGCGTGATGGTACTGGACGGCGACTTTCGGTTGGTTACCAGCAGCCAGTCGGTGGCACGCATCCTGCAATACGATTTCTCGCCGCATATCGGCCAACCGCTCAACATCATTGATGGCTTGGCACATTTTGCCGAGGTCATCACCAACGCTTTCTCGGAACAGAATGCACAGTTCGCCACTGGCAAGATTGGTCCGGAACTGCTGCACTGGCAACAACAAATCGAAATTCCGCGACGGGTCGATAGCGGCGCCAGAAACGACGCCGACAACATCACGCTGCTGGCGCGCGGCTCGCGCCTACCGGTGGAAAACCGTGCCGGCTACGTGGTGGTGTTCGACGACATTTCCGATGTCATTTCCGGCCAGCGTTCGATCGCCTGGGGCGAAGTAGCGCGCCGTCTGGCGCATGAGATCAAGAATCCGCTGACGCCGATTCAGTTTTCGGCAGAGCGCCTGCAGATGAAGCTGGAAGACAAGCTGATGACGCAAGACGCCGCCATCCTGAAAAAAAGCACAGATACGATCATCAGCCAGGTCGCGGCGATGAAACGCATGGTCGACGATTTCCGCGACTATGGCAAAACGCCGCCGTCGGTACTAGCCGAGTTGGACCTGAACTTGCTGGTAGCCGAAATCTTGCATCTCTATCTGGCTGGCGACGAGCGCGATATGATCCATGCATCGCTGGCACCAGCTTTGCCGAGAATAATGGGAGACGCCACTCAGCTGCGCCAAGTCATCCATAATCTTTTACAGAACGCGCAAGACGCTGTGATGGATCGCAGCGACGATCCGATGCCTCCATGCATTGACCTGGTCACCGAGCGTGTCAGTTATCAAAGTTCTGATGGCTTGTCGTGTACCGCTGTGCGTCTTTCCATTACCGATAACGGCTCAGGATTCTCGCCGAAAATCCTGGCACGAGCGTTCGAACCGTACATCACGTCGAAACCGCGTGGCACAGGTCTGGGATTACCGATGGTGAAAAAAATTATCGACGAACACGGAGGCCGCATCGATCTGCAGAATCGATGCGATACGAAGGGAGCAAAAATCTTGATTTTGCTGTTAAAGTTAGCCTCGAGCCACGATTCGCCAATTATTTGAGGTGAATTTGACTAAGAACGGATGCACATCGAGATGTCGACTAACGTAGCATATCTATAGGCCTCGACAAAAACCAAAAGACATTGAAAGAGTATCGAAAAATCGTAGCGAACGCGGCAAAATCGACAGCAGTAGTGATCACTACGATGCGCAGCAGGTTTTTCGAGGTTCCTATAATGAACTAGACTATCAGAACAGTCCACACAGTGGAATTTAAGGCAACAATAAATTGGAAGGCTACCGCATGGCTAACATCCTAGTCGTTGATGACGAAATAGGAATTAGGGAATTGCTCTCGGAAATTTTGGGCGATGAAGGACACGTCATCACCGCCGCCGAGAATGCACAACAAGCTCGCGAATTTCGCCAGGGTGGCGCGCCGGATCTGGTGTTGCTCGATATCTGGATGCCCGATACCGATGGCGTAACGCTGCTCAAGGAGTGGCAGCGCGACGGCCTGTTGACCATGCCAGTCATCATGATGTCCGGCCACGCCACGATTGATACTGCGGTGGAAGCCACGCGCATTGGTGCGTTGAATTTCCTGGAAAAGCCGATTACCCTGCAAAAATTGTTTAAGGCAGTACAGCAAGGCCTCGCCCAGGGACCTAAAAGTGGCCGTGCGCCAATCCTGTATCCACAGCCGACCGCCATATCGAACAAATTGAATGAAGTCGTCGTGGTAGCAGGCGCGCTCAGTAACCCATCCATGTCCGAGCCGGTCCACTTGAGCCCCATGCCATCGGTCACCGCTGCAACTTCAGATAATTTATTTTCATCATCGTTCGGTCTGCCGCTTCGTGAAGCGCGCGATGCCTTCGAGCGCGCTTATTTCGAATACCACCTGATCCGCGAAAGCGGCAGCATGACACGCGTGGCAGAAAAAACCGGACTGGAACGAACCCATCTGTACCGCAAACTGAAACAGCTTGGCGTAGATCCAGGAAAGCTATCCCAAAAGGGGGGATGACACGGACTACATTGGTAAGCAGTGCGGGCCAGCATTCGCGAAACTGCGATCAAGTCGGCACTCGAAGCCGACCTTGCAGCCCAGAGTATGCTGCAAAGCAAAGCATAGTACTGATCCTGCAAGGGTTGTCTGACGGCAAATTTTATTCTGGCATACTGCCCGGCACCGATATCAAGTGCATCGCCACCGGTTGTTTCTTCTGCATCGGCAGCCTGACGCTACGCGTCGCTCTGAATCATATTCTACGTAAACCTCCGGCCCGTTTGTACATCAGTATTGCTGACAGCACGCACTTCAGCAGCGCGCCCCACGATAACCCTGCTCCAACTCACTCCCTAACTCCAGTGCATTGCATAGCCAATCGTCGCACTCATCCTGCTGCGGCTGCGCAGCATTTCGTTTCGCCACAACGCAACTTTCGCAGGATTTAGTACTACTAAATATATAGTTAAAAGTAATCAATCATAATGATAGTAAAAAGTTATATAACAGTTTTAATAAATCCTATTAGCACTCTACAATAGGGACTTCTAATATAATCAAGATAAAATGTCTGATAGTTGACCCACCGGCGCTTGTAAGCGGCCGAATAGCAAGGAAAAAAATGAATAATCCGTCAGTCAGCACTGCTTTAATGCCAACCGAATCCAATGCCTTGGCGCTCGGCTTTTCCGGAACTTTGGGGGATATTGATGCCTATATATCGGCCGTCAACCGGTTGCCTATGTTGACACACGATGAAGAAATTTCTCTCGCCAGACAACTTCGAGATAAGAACGACCTCGGCGCCGCCCAAAAACTGGTGCTGTCGCATCTGCGCTTAGTGGTATCGATCGCCCGCGGCTACCTCGGCTACGGCTTACCGCATGCCGACCTGATCCAGGAAGGCAATATCGGCCTGATGAAAGCGGTTAAACGCTTTGACCCAGATCAGGGCGTGCGGCTAGTGTCGTACGCGATGCACTGGATCAAGGCTGAAATGCACGAATACATACTGAAGAACTGGCGCCTGGTGAAAGTAGCCACCACAAAGGCCCAGCGCAAGCTATTCTTCAACCTACGTAGCCACAAGGAAGGCCTGGATGCGATGACGCCAACCCAGGTTGAGGCTCTGGCCAAGACCCTCAACGTCAAGCGCGAAGAAGTGGTAGAAATGGAAACCCGCCTAACCGGTCGTGACATCGCGCTGGATGCGCCAACCGACAACGATGACGACAAGTTCGCGCCGATCTCCTACCTGTCGTCGGAATCGCAAGAGCCGACCAAGGTACTGGAAGCGCAACAATATGACCGCATGCAGTCGGAAGGTCTGGAATCTGCACTGAGCAAACTAGATGAGCGCTCACGCCGTATCGTCGAGGCCCGTTGGCTGGCCAACGATGACGGATCCGGCGCCACCTTGCATGAGCTGGCCTATGAATTTGGCGTATCCGCTGAACGCATCCGCCAAATCGAAATGGTCGCCTTGAAAAAAATGAAAGGGTCGCTGACGGCATTTACCTGACCGCTCACAGCACCAACAATAAAAAAGGCATGCTCAGTCATCAATGACAATGCCGTCACGACAACAGCAATTTTAGGTCATTCGCAATCAGGCACTTGCCCGTGCCTGATGAATAGACAGGATGTAGCCTTTGGGATCGAACACATAACTACTTTCGGTATGGTCCATGCTGTAACTGAAGGCGGTATTGCCGGGAACCTTCTGATAAAACATACGGAATTTTCCTTGGACACCTTTTCTGTCGCCGTCTGGTGGCCATACAGGCAGACGAAACTTGGATCGGAGGCCGGATGCATATTTGGACAGCAACTCCTGCGTATCGCGCTCCGGATCAACCGGCATATAAGAGCCACGTGACTAATGTACCGGAAAGCGCACTTGGACCGGCCATGAATGGCGCATTAAAAATCTACAAATCCTAGACTGAATAAACCCCTGGTGCTGGAGTTGGCAAGCTGTAAATAAATTTTGTGCGACATCTTTAATCGGCGCTATGCACATGGCGCCACGCTGGTGACAGCAAACTTGCCGATTGACGAGTGGACCAGTACCTTCGGTCCGGAGCAGTTGACCAACTCGTTGCTTTACCGGCTCACTCATTACAATGTCTTGTCTCCGGAGGAGCACGTCGAAACGATCGGCCATGTTCTACAAAAAACGCTGGCGTCGTAGTCCAGCTCCCATGTCGCGCGCTGATCAGTGAGCCGCTCAACCCTTGCTGCGCCGGTTGCCAAGAATTTTCTTCTGATCCTCAAGCGTTTGCGTGGCGCGGGTTGCCAAGGCTGGGATGATCACCACCAACACCGGGCCTTCGCATTGCTGCAAGCCTTATTCCAGTTTATCCAGTTGCAGGCTCAAAAAATGCTGATTGTCGCGGCTGCAGTTTTTCACCATCACCGGTTTTGAAGCAGCCCTGCCTTGTGCCGAGTGCCGTGTACCGTGATCAGGTTGGCGGTGATGGTCTGGTGCGTCACTTCATCGATCGGGATGAAGGCGCCGGTGGCGCGAATCGCATCGTAGGAATCGGCGGCAATTGCCTGCCGCACATTGAGCGACACGCGAACGATATCGGTCAGTTTCAGTGATTCGTCCGGCCGACGTTCCTGGGTATTGATATACAACAGCGTATCGACCTGAGTGACATGTGCAGCGACTTGCTTGGTGCTTCGCTTCATCGAGTATTTACGGCACAGATCGAGTGGATCTTCGGATAGCCAGCAGAGATCGGCATTGATGCTCTTCAGCAAGGTTGGCGCACGGTCAACCGATGTCAGCATGTCGCCCCGCGAGATGTCCAGGTATTTATCTAGCAGCAAAGTCACCGACTGACCAATCACCGCCGATTCCAGAGAACCTTTGAGTATCAGGATGTCCTTGACGATAGCGTTCCGGCCGCTAGGTGCACTACCAGCGTGTCGCTCTTGTTTATTGCCAGCTTCGATGCGCCCCCATGTAGCCGGGGAAATCGTTGGCTGCATGGCTGTTGTGACGTGACACCAACTGGACCGGGAAACGGAATGGTTCGTCATGCGATGCGTCATAGACGCTTAGCGATTCCAGCAGTTCTATCAGGGTCGGTCCCTGGTTTCAGGGCATGTCGTCACCGGTCAGTGCCGATAGCTGGATAGGGCACATATCACGCAGGGCCAGCTATTGAACGAATTCCTGGTAGGCGGCACCGATACAGTCATACACTGTCTGATCCTAGTTGACTAGGTCCATCTTGTTGATCGCCACGATCACGTGTTCGATCTGCAGCAGATGGCCAATCGTTGATTGGCATTTGATCCGAGTCATCAGTTCAACGCTGCCGTCATCACCAAGCTTTACCTTAGATACGTAAATCAGGATGATGGCTGCGTCAGCGGTCGAAGCACCGGTCACCATGTTGCTGGTATATTGTTCGTGACCTGGGGTGTCGGTAATGATGAATTTGCGTTTCGGTGTGGCGAAGTAGAGATAGGCGACGCCTATCGTGATGCCTTATTCGCATTCTACCTCGAGGCCATCGATCAGCAACGACAGGTCAATGGTGTCACCGACTGTACGCTTATGCTTGTCGTACGAGATGTCGTCCAAATGGACGACAAAAATACTCTTGCTGTCGAAAAGCAGGTGGCCGATCAGCGTGCTCTTGCCATCGTCTACGAAACCGGCGGTGATGAAGCGTAGCAGGCCGTGCTCCAGAGGAGCAGTGTTTGAAGAGCCGGCATCGGAAACTTTTGTTACAATGGCGTTCATTAGAAATATCTTTCTTTTTTACGTTTTTCCATCGACTCTTCCGAGGTTTGGTCATCCATCAGGGTAGCACCGCGTCCGGTGATCTGCGTTAACGCGGTTCTGGCGATGATGGCTTCAACTGTCGCCGTGTCGGAGGCTATCGGGAAGGCGCAGGAGATATCGTCGACGTTACGGAAGCACACTTCGCGGGTTTCCACGGTTTCGCCTTTGCGTGCCAGAGTCAGGTCGGTCAGCGGCACTAGCAGACCATTGCGTGGGATCACCTGGCAGGTATGAGCGAAATAGATCGGCGGCAGTTCCGGTTTTTCGCGTGCGATGTATTGCCAGACATCGAGTTCGGTCCAGTTGGGGATCGGGAACACGTACATGTCTTCGCCGAGATGGACGCGAGTGTTGTACAGGTCCAACAGTTCCGGGCGTTGCGCTCCCAAATTCCATTGTCCGAATTCGTCGCGGAACGAAAAATCGTTCCTTGGAGAGCGCCTTTCCTTTATCGTGGCGGGCACCTCCGATGCAAGCATCAAACTTGTAGTCGGCGATGGTTTCCAGCGGCGTCACCGCTTGTGCGGCATTGCACGAATCGGATTGCGCAGGCGCACCGCGCCGCGCTTGATCGAATCCTCGATCGAACCGACGATCAGAAGTTCGCCAAGTTCTGCCGCGTGTTTGTCACGGAAAGTGATGACTTCTTCAAAAGTGTGGTCGGTATCGATATGCTCCAGAGAGAATGGAAATCTGCCCGGACGGAAAGTTTTTTCCGCCAAACGCAGCATCATTACTAAATCCTTGCCGCCCGAGGATATCAGTGCAGGATTGCTGCACTCGACATCCATTTCACGCATGATGTGGATCGCTTCCGACTTCAGCCAATCGGGGTGACGGTTGGAGGCCTTGTCCAGGAAAAAATTTTCAACAACTGTGTTCATGTCAGGTCTTGTCATGTAAGAAGTGTAATGAGGAGCGATGGCTGCGGTGATTCAAGCGCTCAATTGTGTAATGGATTGGATGCGTATCAAATTGCCGTCGACCACATGCAAGCCGCACGCCTTCGATTCCGGGTTTTCCAACCACAAGTGTCCGGCGCGCGCATCTTCTCCAAGCTGGATCGCACGGGTGCAAGGTTCGCAGCCGATCGACGGATAGCATTTGTCGTGCCGCGGGTTGTACAGCACGTGTTTGCTGCGAATGTATTACCAGATATCGTATTTCGACCAGCCAGCCAGGGGATCGAATTTCTCCATACCGTGCGCGGCATCGTATTCCTGTACATGCAGCTCGGCGCGGGTTTGCGATTGCGCGCGGCGTTGACCGGTAATTCACACCAGGTTGCCAGCCAGGACGCGATTGAGCGGCTCGGTCTTGCGGGTGCGGCAGCATTATTCTTTATGCATCTCGATGCTGTCGTAAAACACATTCAGGCTATTCTGTTCAAAATAGGCGGCAACGACTTCCACTTGCGGCCAATACGGCGTGACGTCGTAATCGTAGATTTGCTTGATGCGATCAAGCATGTCCAACGTCTCGGCGTGCAGACGCCCAGTTTTCCAGGGTGAATGTGCCGATCCGGTCCTGTAGCAGATTGCGCAGGATTAGGTCGGTCAGCACCATATCTTCGGCCACCAGGCTGGAGGCAAATACCGCAGGCGTATATTCGACCGCGATTTATTCCAGCGTCACTCTAGTGGCGGCGATCAAATCCGGCAGGTATAAAGTAGGGCTGCTCATGAGCAATCCTAGCTAACCGGCTAGCGTTGCACGCGACGGAATAACGGCGTTTTCTCGTCCCAGGATGCCGGATATTTTTCCGAGAAATCGGTCAATCCTCTCAAGGCATCGTGGATGTTCTTGTCGACACGGACGGCGAATACATTGAAGCCGACGCGCTGCATGTAGAACAACTGATCACGCAGGACGTCACCAATGGCGCGCAATTCGCCAGTTTAGCCGTAGCGGGTGCGCAAGTTGAAAGCGGTCGGATAGCCGCGGCCATCGGTAAAAATCAGGAAATTGATGCCGATGACGACGAACTGTTGCGGATCGTCTTTGATAGCGTCAGCCTGGGTTTCACTGTTGAGCCATATGCCCAGCGGTGCGCGGGCTTGCCACACGGCCAGCGCACGATGACTTTGCCGGCCGGGATAGCAATGCTGTTGGCGGCTCCGCCTTCGCTCAGGCGAAGTGTGGTCCAGTCGTCTGGCGACGACTGCGCGGTTCTTGATGATTCCCAAATTAAACATAAGCATCATCTCCATGCGGTTGATCCAGCAAGATCGGTGTGGCGTAGACAAATTCCTTGAACGATGCAACGCCGATGCGTTGCATCGTGTCGACGAAGCGTTCATTTTCAGTATGCTGTTTGTACATAGACGTCCAGCAGGCGCTCGATAACTATCGGCATTTTATGTGCCAAGAACCACAGGCCGATAATCTTGCCGATGCTAGTGTTGTTACCTTGCGCGTCGCCGATCGATACCTGATACCACTCAGCGCCGTCTTTGTCGACACCGAGGATGCCGATATTGCCAATGTCGTGCTGAAAATCGATGTTGTCGAATTTCTCGGCGATGGCTTGTGCAATTGGGATCGATTTGGCGTTAGCCAACGAGCAGAAATCGCTACCTGGGTAGCAGATGCTGTCGATCAGCAATCCGATATTCGGCATTGCCAGACCCCGCTCCTTGGCTTCTTGCCAGAGCGCGAACAACTCGCCTTGCTTGACTTCGACCAGCATCAGGTTTTGTTCGTGGGTGACGTGCACTTCGCCGAAGCTGTAGTGTGTGCGGAAAGATCGGCTACGAAGTCGAGTTGATCGGCGGTAATGTCTCGTAGGCAGGCGCAGTAAAATGCTGCGCCACGCGTTGCAGTTCTCCGACGGTGAGCGTACACGGGCCCGTCCTTGATATCAGCCCATTCGACCTCAACCCGACGCGCGAATTATTCAGCACCGATGGCTTTCACCAAAATCCTGATACGCGCCTTGTGCTCGAACCACGGTGGCTATGGCAGCGTCCCCAAAGAGGGCCGCAGAGATCAGAGAAGAGATAGAAACGTCTTTAGGTTGACAACACAAAGAGGCCAACTCAACACTGACAATAAGCACATTGGCATTGGGTTGCGCCCGGCAGTGATCCACAGCCCGGTTAACGTCTGCAGCTTCTGCACAGCAGACCATCTGGGCTACGGGGAGATGGCGGGTGCTGGTGTTTAGACCTAGATCGTTGATAAGCATGGCAGTCAGAGAAAGTATCAAAAAGCCGGTGCAGGAGATGGCGACGACCATGCTGATATCTTTGGGCCGAAGCAGGAAATTGTCAATGGCTTGCAGAGCGATCTCTTTAGCCATGTACCTGATAACTTGCGTGTACAGCTCGCTGCGATGGGTGGGGGTCCTGTGTGGATTTCGGTTTCTTCAATGGGGGCACAACAGATGGCGTTCTCGGACTTGAGTGTTACGGATCATTTTAATGGCCAGGGGCAGTTCGCTGTAGTCGGAAAAATTGCGTTCGATAAAAGCCACAGTTTCATCTTGGGAGATGGTGTGAGGGTGTGCAACAAGGGCGGGTAGGCAGACGACAGGACAAACGGGAGATAAGTCGGATATGAAGAATAAGTTATCGTCTAATTAAAGCATAGGCACGTGGAATGTCTGCCATGATGGGGATATTTGATTTTACGACCAAAATTTTTACCCGAAAAAAATCTGAGCATTCAGAATATTGAAAATAAAAATTGCCCACTATATGGCTATATTGAATTTTTAAGTAAAGACAAATTCTCCACGCGATTTAAGAACTTATCCGCAAATAGTATAAATGCCATTCAGAGCATCTTATGAGGTTGGCAAGTAGGAAAGCGCGATCAAGGCACGCCATTCCAGTAGTTTTTCTGGATATCGGGTCGTTCCTTGCGCAGAAGACGGCCGGACACACCCTTGAGGCTGTTAACTAGATTGGATGCCGCCACTTGTTGGCGGGTACTCCACCAACAAGTGGCCATGATCATCCTCACCGTCCATCTCAACCAGTTGCGCCTCAAAGGCGGCACAGGTCTTGCCAAAGAAGGTCAACAGGCGGTTGATGACGTCGCCGTCGAACACCTTGCTGCGATATTCCGCCACAAAGATCAAATAGACATGCATTTTAAAAACGCAGTTTCTTCCTTGTATAATCATCGCTCATAGAGCAAGAGTCTGATTCGGTTGGTCTACGCTCTGCTCTGCTGTTGGCCCAGCGTGTCGTTATTCCGATTGGCGCGAGCAATCTGGATGCTGCTGCCATGACTGACTTGCTTGAGGTCGTAGAACTGGCCCGCGACTACAACCCCGAT
>JFJP01034079.1_pt1 | contig 15375 bp, 16 predicted proteins | sample 431651 | NCBI WGS metagenome assembly JFJP01 (sample SAMN02602958, study PRJNA72255) | Microbial mat metagenome, whole genome shotgun sequencing project. | biome: fresh water; feature: sink hole; material: water; isolation source: purple microbial (photo- and chemosynthetic) mats found in... | reverse complement strand
CGTCCCGACCTTCTTCCCGGAAGAACTCGGCCATGGTGAGACCGGTCAGAGCAACCCGAAGGCGGTTTCCCGGGGGTTCATTCATCTGACCGTAGACCAGAGCCACTTTGTCGATTACCTGTGAGTCCGTCATTTCATGGTAGAAGTCATTACCTTCACGGGTTCTTTCGCCGACGCCTGCAAACACGGAGTATCCCTTGCTTTCATAAGCAATATTTCGGATCAGCTCCATCATGTTGACAGTCTTGCCGACTCCGGCTCCGCCGAACAAGCCGACTTTACCGCCCTTGGCAAAGGGGCACATCAAGTCTATGACCTTGATTCCCGTTTCCAGAAGAGCCTGCCCACCCGCCTGGTCTTCGTAAGACGGTGCGGGTCGATGGATAGGCCAACGATCTTTCGTGGGGACTGGACCCTTTTCATCGATGGGCTCTCCGAGAACATTCATGATCCGTCCGAGGGTTTCGACTCCGACAGGAACCTTGATAGGAGCCCCTGTGCCCTTGACGGCCAGACCACGGCTCAACCCGTCGGTTGTTCCCATGGCAATGGAACGGACCACTCCGTCCCCGAGCTGTTGCTGAACTTCGAGAACCAATCCATTGCTTTCGACGACCACGGCGTCATAGACCCGGGGAATGGCCTCACGACCGAACTCAATGTCGACCACGGCTCCGATGATTTGTACGATCTTTCCGTTTTGCATACTGCTATCCTTTACCGAATCGTCCTTTCTCTAGACTGCCGCTGCGCCGGCAACGATCTCTGCAATTTCCTGGGTTATGGCAGCCTGGCGTGCCTTGTTGTAGATCAGCTGTAGTTCTTTGATAAGCCGACCCGCATTTTCTGAGGCGTTCTTCATAGCCACCATGCGGGCGGCCATTTCTGAAGCACCATTCTCAATCAGTGCATGAAGCACCAAAGCTTCGACGTATCGTTCGAGGAGCACATCAAGAACCTCTTTGGGACCAGGCTCGTAGAGATAATCCCACGTCGCTGTTCGATGCAATTCACTGCTCAGTTCCGTCTTGGGATCATGATCCAACCCCAGTTGTTCGTGATCAGAAATGGGAACCAACCGCTCCAATCTCGGTAACTGAGTCATGGTATTCACAAACTTATTGGACGCGACCCAAATGCTGTCGATTTTTCCTTCCTTGTAAAGCTGTGTAAGCGAAAGGACGACGCCTCGGATCTGTTTCAGGGTTGGGATTTCACCCAAACCCTCAGTCTTGGCTACGACATCGGCACCGATACTGCCGTAAAAGCCCACGGCTTTTCGGCCCAGAAGCGCCCAGTGAACCGAGCCACCGCCTCCCGCCAGTTCTTTCGCCTTGCGAAAAACCCTGCGGAACAGATTGATGTTTAGACCACCACACAAACCCCGGTCGGTACCGATGACAAGGATCCCCATACGGTTTCCTTCTCGGGTTTCCATGTAAGGGTGTCGGTACTCAGGCGATGCCTGAGCCACGTGAAAAATGATCCGTTCCATCGATGCTGCATAAGGACGGGCAGCCTTGAGACGTTCTTGAGTACGACGCATCTTGCTGGCGGCAACCATTTCCATGGCTTTGGTGATCTTCTGCGTATTTTTGACGCTGACGATCTTGTTCCGGATCTCCTTCTTACCGGCCATCGCTGGTCACCAAGTCCCCAGGCTCTTGAATTGCGTAAGCGCGGCTTCAAGCCCTGCCTGAATGTCGTCGGAGAACTCCCCTTTGGCGTTGATCTTCTCAATCAGGGTAGAATGTTCGCGTAGCATGAAGGCGTGAAGTTCCTTCTCGAAGGAGGTAATCTTTTTCACCTCAACACTGTCGAGATGCCCCTTATTGGCCGCGTAGAGCGACGAAGCCATAAGCCCAACGCTCATTGGAGCAAACTGATCCTGCTTCATGAGCTCTGTGACCCGCTTACCCCGCTCAATCTGCCGGAAGGTAGCTTCATCCAGGTCAGAAGCGAACTGAGTAAACGCCGCCAACTCACGGTACTGTGCCAAATCGAGGCGGACAGAAGAACCGAGTTTTTTGATGATCTTAGTCTGGGCGGCACCGCCGACCCGGCTTACGGACAAACCAGCGTTGACGGCAGGACGCTGGCCGGCATTGAACAAGTTGGCCTCAAGGAAGATCTGGCCATCTGTAATGGATATGACATTGGTTGGCACAAACGCAGAAATGTCAAAAGCCTGGGTCTCAATGATCGGAAGTGCTGTCAAGGATCCGGTCTGGCCTTTGACCTTGCCTCCCGTCAGCTTTTCCACTTCTTCAGCGTTGATGCGGGAGGCTCTTTCCAAGAGACGCGAGTGAAGATAAAACACGTCGCCAGGATACGCTTCCCGTCCGGGCGGTCGCCTCAACAGAAGGGAAATCTGCCGGTAAGCCCAGGCTTGTTTCGTTAAATCGTCATAGATAATCAAGGCGTCTTCGCCCTTATCCCGGAAGTACTCTCCCATGGAGCAACCAGAATAGGGGGCAATGTACTGCAAGGCGGCAGACTCAGAGGCCGAAGCGACAACGATAATGGTATGCGCCATGGCATCGGCATCTTCCAGGCGTTTGACAACGGCGGCGATCGAGCTTTGCTTCTGCCCGATGGCCACGTAAATGCACTTTACCCCGCTGCCCTTCTGGTTGATGATCGTGTCGATTGCGATGGCCGTTTTGCCTGTCTGACGGTCGCCGATTATGAGTTCGCGCTGTCCGCGGCCGATAGGAATCATGGCGTCAATGGCTTTAAGGCCGGTTTGCAGAGGCTGACTGACACTTTCACGTGTGATAACACCAGGTGCAATCTTCTCGATGGGGGAGCGTCCGGACTCTGCAATGGGTCCACGGCCGTCAATGGGATCACCCAAAGCATTGACAACGCGGCCAAGCAGCCCCTCGCCGACTGGAACATCGAGAACCCGTCCCGTTGATTGAACGGTGTCACCCTCGGACAGATGCCGCCAACGTCCAAGAACGACCGCGCCGACAAAGTCTTGTTCAAGATTGAGGGCCAGAGCACTTGTGCCGCCTGGCAACTCCAGCAGTTCGCCCTGAAGGGCTTTGGAAAGACCCTCGATTCGGACGATACCGTCGCTGATGCTGAGGATACTGCCTTCGGTCCGGACTTCCGGTTTCAGGTCAGCTTTCTGTATCCGCTCTTTAATAAGGGCCGTAATTTCCGTGGGATTCAACTGCATAACTTTCTCCACCTCAACGAATGAGGTTCTCCCTCAATTTTTCCAAGGAGCCCTTCAAGGACCCGTTGTAGACCAAGTCATTGACCCGACCGACCACGCCACCCCGAATCAGGGGGTCGACCCGGTAGTGGGGAATCAGTTTCTGCTTGAACAATGCCTCAAATAAGCTCAGGGACTTGGCGCGCTCCTCGTCCGTCAGCGTCACGGCAGTCGTTACATGAAGAACACCAAATCCATGAAGCTCAACCATCAAGTCAGCAAAATGAATTCTGATGTCTGCAATCGAGGTGAGCCGTTTGTTCTCCAAAAGAAGGGCAAGGAAGGCGTAGGTTCGCTCATCCAAAGCTTCCCCGAGAATGCTCCTCAGAAAACTCAGAGCTTCCACGTGATGCATGTGGCTGATCGCACGCCGGATCTCTTTATCCTGAAAAACTTTGTCGAGAACCTGAAGGCGGTGAAGCCAGAGTCCTCTCTCGATCTTGTCGGAGGAGAGCTCGAACAACGCCTTGGCGTACGGTTTTGCGAAGGACTTCGAGGCGGCCAAAATTCAACTCCAGGACTTGACGAGGGTATTCACCATCTTGTGGTGCTTCTCGTCATCCAGATCTTCCATTACGACCTGACCAGCCGCTTTCAAGGCCAGACCAGCGATCTCGGCATAGAGTTCCCGCTTTGCTGCTTTCACCTGCACGTCCAGTTCCTGACGGGCCTGAGCGACAATCACCTCAGCCTCCCGTTTCGCTTCGGCCATGGCCTGATCAATCACCACCTGGGCCCGGGCCTCGGCAGCCCGTAGGATTCCAGCGGCCTGATCGCGAGCTTGGGAGACCAGCACTTCACCCTCTTTCTGGGCTAGATTCAATGCGTCCCTACCCTGGTCGGCGGAGGCAATACCTTCGGCGATCTGAGTACGCCGTTTCTCCAGAGCACGGATCACAGGGGGCCAGACGACCGCCGTGACGAACCAAGTGAACAAGAGAAACGTAAGCATTTCTACGATCAGGGTGGCGTTGATGTTCATAGCCGCTTCCTCAAGAGAACAAAGTTACTTGGCGACGGCGAGAAGAGCCGCCACAAAGGGATTGGCAAAGGTAAAGAAAAGCGCCATACCGACGCCGATCATCGTAACGGCGTCCAAGAGGCCGGCGACGATGAACATCTTTACCTGCAACTGGGATCCGAGCTCGGGCTGCCGGGCAGTTGCCTCGATGAGCTTGCCTCCCAGAAGGCCGAAACCGATGGCGGTGCCGATGGCCCCCAAACCGAGGATAATCGCAACACCAATGACGGTGGCGCTTTGGACCTGAGCGACCAGATTCGCAATTTCCATGTACAACTCCTTCTTTCTTTCCTTAAGAGATTATGAATTTCTAGTGTTCATCTGAAGCGAGGGCAAGGTAGACAACCGTCAGGGTCATAAAAATGAAAGCCTGCAGAACAACGATCAGAATATGGAAAATGGACCATGCCATGTTCAAAAGAGGATAGATGACAACCGAAAGCACACCCCAATCAAGGGATTGAAGGGATGGGATGGTTAGAATCATCAGGATGAAAATGAGCTCACCCGCATACATGTTGCCGAAGAGCCGCAGGCTGAGAGAAATGGGCTTGGCCAGATCTTCAATGACCCGGAAAAGAACGTTGAAGGGTACGATCAAAGGGAACTTACCAAACGGGTGAAACAGAATCTCTTCTAGGAATTTTTTGGGTCCTTTGTGAGTCAACCCAAACGTGTAGGTCATGACCAAGACAGTCAGAGCCAGACCGATGGTCGTATTCAAGTCGGTAGAGGGTACAATGCGCAACGCAGGGGAATGGTTCATGTAAGGCGTTCCAGCAACCCAAGAGGCAACAAGAGGTATCAAGTCAACAGGTAGGAGGTCCATCAGATTGAAGAGAAAGATCCAACAGAAAATGGTCATAGCCAAAGGGGCGATCATTTTGCTGTGGGAATGAAAAGTGTCACGGACCTGATTGTCGATGAATTCAACCACCCATTCGACGGCATTCTGCCAGCGGCCCGGAACCCCGGTTGTCGCCTTGCGAGCTATCAACCAGAACAAGACCGTGAAGAGCAACCCCAGACCAATAGAAAAGAAAATGGTGTCGAGGTGAAAGGTCCAGAAGCCGTTGGGCTCGGTCAAAATCCCCCAGCTTCCGTCATGCTTCTGACCGAACATCAGATTCTGAAGATGATGCTCAATATAGAGATTCGGATCGAGGTTGATGGGATCGAAATTGCCAACAGCTTCACTCATGACTCACTCGCTTTGGGCACAAAGATCGGAAAAAACACCTGAACAAGAACGGACAGAACAAACCCGGCCAAGAGGGGTTGGGGAGAGAAGACTCCCGAAAGAAACCCCAAGGCCAACAAGACACCAGAACTGACCCACTTAAGGAGCTCGGCTAGCATAAACCGTCCCCAAAAGCGACCTTGCTCCTGTTTCGAGGCCCGGAGCACCAGAAAGCTGAAGACAACAACCGGTACAGAAAAGCTGAAAGCTCCGAAGAGAGTCGACAAAGAACCAGTCAACCCCCACAAAAACGCACCGAAAGCGGCTGAAACAGCCAGCACAGCCCCATGGACAAAAATCAGTCGAAGTACGGTTGCTTTCATGGTTCATTTCAACTTTCATTGATCCGCTGAGCACTGTCAAGGAAAAATAGAAAAAAGCCTGCGGGGAGCTTCAGACGACTAACATTGACAAGGCGTTTGTTTTCTGTCAGCGTTCTGTTTATTCCCATGAAAGGGTCATCATGCTACGCCGAATGATCATCCCATTCTTCTTTCTATTGCCTCCGGGCCTTGTAATGGCTGAGGAAGCAGAAGCCTCGGTATCGGCAGTCTTGTTCGAGCACATCCTGGACGGCACCAGCCTGACATTGCTTCCCTTTACCCCGCCGGTTTCCCTTCCCTTTGGAATGACGGTCCACTTCCTCATGATACTTCTTACCGTTTTACTGGTTTGCGGATCGTTTCTCCTGTCTTTCTGGAAGCCCGCATTGAAGCCCAAGGGCCTTGCGATGGCACTGGAGATGCTGGTTCTTTACGTTCGAGACGGGATTGTTTTCCCTATCATGGGAGAAAAACGGGGCGAGCGATGGCTTCCCTTCTTCACCAGTCTTTTTGTTTTCATCCTGGTGCTGAATGTTCTTGGATTGTTTCCCGCCTTCAAATCCGCTACGGGGAATCTGGCAGTGACAACGGCCTTGGCCCTTATCACTCTGGTCTTGGTCTTTGTCATTGGTATCATCAAATTGGGGCTGTGGCAATTTTTCAAGAATTTCTATCCGAAGGGAAGCCCCCTTCCTATTGGACTGTTTGTAGCCACCTTGGAATTCCTGGGCATTCTCACCAAGAGTATTGTGCTCAGCCTCCGGCTTTTTGCAAATATGTTCGCGGGGCACCTGGCCATCCTGTCCTTCTTGGTCCTTATGTTCGTTTTGAGCCCTTTTTTTTCTGCCGTTTCGCTGCCTTTCGCGGTCTTTACCTACCTGTTGGAAGTTTTGGTTTCGCTGATTCAAGCCCTGGTTTTTACCTTGTTGAGTTGCATTTTCATTAAAATGGCTAGTACATCACATGGGGATTCCCATGCCTGATAAGGGAGTATACGTATGGAACTGACTACATTGGCACACGCTGTCGCCGTTGTCGGCGCGGGGATTGCGGCGGCGGGAGGTAGCATCGGCATCGGACTGGTCGGTGCGAAGGCGATGGAAGCCATCGCCAGACAACCAGAGGAAAAGAAGGATATTCAGACGAATATGATTCTGATGGCGGCATTGATCGAAGGTTTGGCCTTTTTCGCGGCCATTATCTCCCTGCTCGTGATCTTCAGCAAATAAATGAACCTGTTCAGCCTTGATCCCGGACTGGTCTTCTGGACTTGGATCAGTTTCGGAATCGTTTTTTTCATTTTAGGAAAATTCGTCTTTCCCAATTTGTTCCAGGGGATCAAAAACCGGGAAACAATCATTGCCCAATCAATCGATGATGCGGCACAGATTGCTATCCGTCTCAAAGCCATGGGAGATGAACAGGACGAGACGTTGCGCCAAGCGAGGATTCAAGCCGATGCCCTCCTGCTGAAGACACGCGAAGAAGCCGAAGTGCTGAGAAAGGCGCTGTTGGAAAAGGCGGAGTTGGAAGTGCAGGCTCTTCTGGCACAGGGTCGGGCACGGCTTGCCGAGGAACGTCAGGTTTCCATTGAAACCCTGCGTCAGGATCTGGCGGAATTCGTACTGACCAGTGCGGGGACCATTGTGGGATCAAACCTGACGGGCACCAGGGAGCGGGAGTGGTCTCAGGAGCTGGTGAAGCGTTTATGAGCCTGCTCCAGATTTCCCAACGCTACGCCCAAGCCCTTTTTGAAGTCGCGCAGGAATCTCAGAAGCTGGCCGAAGTCCAAGCAGATATGCAGATCCTTTCCCGGATTTTTCGTGAGTTGCCAGAAGTTTTGGAATGGTGCCAGCCCGGCAAGACGCACCATGAACCTGCAGAAACCTTTGTCGCCACGGCCTTTGCTCCCTACGTCACCGTACTCACAAAAGCCATTCTCAATCAGGCGGCGCACCATAACAGGCTGGCCCTGATTCCCTTTCTTCCCGAGGCTTTCAGACTGATCAGTGACAGGGTTTCAGAGACCACAAGGGTGACCCTGGAAACAAGTCAGGAGCCCTCTCAAGAACTCCTGGATCAGGTGGCGGACCAGATGTCGAAGCGGACGGGAAAGCACGCCGTCGTGACCTATCAGGTGTGCCCGGAGCTGGTCGGAGGTTTTCGGGTTCTCTGGAACAACAGAATAATTGATATGTCGGCACGGGGGCGGATCAGGCAAATGCGCGCTCTCATGACTTCGGTCTGAACGGGAGCAATCATGCGTGATGAGATCAAGCCATCAGAAATTTTGGAGATCCTAAAGGACAAGATTCGAGGATTCAACACCAGTCCCATCGAGAACGAGGTGGGTCGTGTCATGCAGGCCGGCGATGGAATCGCCCAGGTCTGGGGACTGCCGGGCATTATGTCGGGTGAACTGGTGGAAATCGAGACAGCATCGGGAACCATGGTCAAAGGAATGGTCATGAACCTGGAAGAGGATACCGTCGGCATCATCCTTTTCGCCGATGCCGATCTGGTCAAGGAAGGCCAGCTCGTTCAACGGACCAAACGGGTTATTGAGGTACCTGTGGGAGATTCGCTGCTCGGGCGGGTTGTGGATCCCTTCGGTGTACCGATCGACGGCAAGGGCCCTATCGACCGCCAGCACTCGCGAAGGGTCGAACAGAAAGGACCGGGCATTATTGACCGGCAGAACGTCTGCGAACCCCTTCAAACGGGAATCAAGGCCATCGACTCGATGATTCCCATAGGGCGCGGCCAGCGGGAATTGATTATTGGTGACCGACGGACGGGCAAAACGGCGATCGCCATCGATACCATCATCAACCAGAAAAAAGCCGTCGGCAGCGCTGACCAGGTGTATTGTTTTTACGTTGCCATTGGACAAAAGAGGTCTTCCGTTGTCCGCATGGTGGAAACCCTGCGAAGCCACGGAGCGATGGAATACACTACCGTGATCGCCGCCACAGCTTCGGACCCGGCCTCACTGCAATACCTGGCCCCTTATTCGGCCACTGCCATGGCCGAGTATTACCGAGACACGGGGCACCACGCTCTTGTCATTTTTGATGACCTGACAAAACATTCGCAAGCTTACCGCGAGCTATCGCTGCTGATGCGTCGCTCGCCTGGCCGGGAAGCCTACCCTGGAGACATCTTCTATCTGCATTCCCGGCTTTTGGAACGGGCCGCCAAGTTGAGCGAAGCCCGGGGGGGAGGTTCTCTCACGGCCCTGCCGATTGTGGAAACGCAAGAGGGCGACGTCGCAGCCTACATTCCAACGAATGTCATTTCGATTACCGACGGCCAGATCTTTTTGGCCGCCAATCTGTTCAACTCGGGATTGCGACCCGCTATCAATGTGGGAATTTCGGTCAGCCGTGTCGGTGGAGATGCCCAAATCAAGGCGATGAAGCAGGCCGCCAGTTCCCTTCGGATCGATCTGGCACAGTTTCGGGAACTCGCCGCTTTTATGCAGTTTTCGTCCGACCTCGACCCCGCGACGCGCAAACAGCTCAATCGGGGTGAACGCCTGACGGAAATTCTGAAGCAGGCCCAGTACAGTCCTATTGAGGTGCATTACCAGGTCATGATTCTCAAGGCCGGCATTTCGGGAAGGCTTGACCGCTATCCGATCGCAAAACTGACCGCTTATCAGAACCAACTTTTTGCCTTTTTGGACGAACACTGTCAGGACTTTGTGGGACGCCTCAGGGCTTCCAGCAAATTTGATGAGGCGATTTCCAAGGAAGCCGAAAGTGTTTTTGATGCTTTTGAAAAGACCTTCCACCCCGAAACCATTACCGAGGGGATTGATGCGGGGTTCACCCTCAACCTGGCCATGGCTCTCAGCCAGGGCACCTCGAGCAGCCATCGGGAAATGTTGACCCTTGTTGAGAAGTTGACGGCCCGGGAACTTTCCTCGCCCACACTGACAAAGGAAATTGAAGAAATCATGGCGGGGACCGACCTGCTCGAAAGGGACCGTCTCGACAAGCTGATCGATTCCTGCACGATTCTGGATTTTGAGGGCAGCACCAAACGTGACGATGTGTTTCAGGAAGCCTCTCGAATTCTGGCTGGGAAGCTGGATGCCAAACCGAAGAAACTTTTCCAGGAGTATGTGGCGAGGGAAACTTCCAGTTCTACGGCCATTCAGCCGTTCTTTGCCATTCCCCATGTGATCGCCGAGCGGGCAGGAGCTTTTGAACTGGTCTTGATCCGCTCGCGTCAGGGCATCCATTTCTCTGACAAAGCGCCCAGTGTGCACACCATGTTCTTCTTGGCAGGAGCCCTCGACCAACGGCATTTCCACCTCGTCGTTATTTCTGCCCTCGCGCAGATTGTGAAAGATAAGTCTTTTGACCAGGGCTGGATGGAGGCCGCAGGGCCGGAAGACCTTCGGAAACTGCTTCAGGGCATCCGCAAAAAGTAACCACAAGAGCATGGCAAACACACAGGACGTCAATCAGAAGATTCACTCTCTGGGCAACATGCAGAAGGTCATGCGGGCCATGAACATGATCGCCACCATCAAGCTCAGAAAACTCTTTGCCCTCCAGGAGTCTCTCAAGCTCTTTGATCTTTCTGTCAAAAACATGATCCGGCAGGCGGCACCGGCGTTAAGGCTTGATCAGAGCCTGCTGATGGTGGGGCACCCCAAGGTGCTCAAGGCTCATATCATTCTTTTCACGGCTGACAAAGGTCTTTGTGGATCCCACAACAATTCCGTGTACAAAGCTTTGGAACTGTTGACCGAGGCCAACCGGGCGAAAGGGATTCAGATTGAGGTTACCTGCATCGGGACCAAGGGGGGCGGGTACGCCCGAAAGAAAGGCTTCACCATTTTTCATCAGACCGAGATCAACGACAGAGTGTTTGGCAGCAACGAGCTCCAAACCCTCGCTGATGCGATTTATACACGGTTTCTCGAAGGAAAAGTACAGGTGGTGTACCTGATCAATAATGTCTTTGTCTCGACCATCCACCAGGAAACGCATAGCCTTCGGTTGCTTCCCCTGCCATTTCCCGACGCAGCACCGAACGAGAAAGCCCTCTTGCCCCCTTTGATTGAACCAGCAGCCGAAGAGTTTATGAAAGAAGGCGGCAGCCTTCTCTTTCGGTACCTCCTTCGGTCGGCGAATGCCCATTCGTCACTGAGCGAACAAGCGTCCCGCATGACGGCCATGGAGAACGCCTCCAACAACGCCAAGGACCTGACCAACCGCTATATCAAAGTACGCAACAGGGCTCGGCAATCGAGCATCACCAACGAACTGATTGAAATCATTTCCGGAAAAGAAGCACTGAAAAGGTAGATACAGCATGAAACAGCCCATTGGCGTGGTCGTTCAAATTCTCGGCCCTGTGATCGACGTTCGGTTCGACGAGAAAACTTTGCCTGCGATGCTGACAGCCCTCACTGTCACCAATCCCTCTATCGATGACACAGAAGACAACCTGGTCCTTGAGGTGGTTCAGCACATCGGTGACCAGTTGGTGCGGACCATTGCGATGGATTCGACGGAAGGGCTTCCACGGGGAGTTCCGGTCCGTTCTACAGGGGAGCCGATTACGGTTCCCGTTGGCAAGGCAACTCTTGGTCGCGTGATGAACGTGGTGGGTAAGGCTGTGGACGACGGGCCACCGATTGAAAGTTCTATCCGGTACCCCATCCATCGGCCGGCACCCACCTTTGAGCAGCTGAGTACCTCCAACGATATTTTGGTCACGGGCATCAAGGTCATTGACCTGCTGGCCCCCTATATGAAGGGAGGAAAGATCGGATTGTTTGGCGGTGCCGGGGTTGGCAAGACCGTGCTGATCATGGAACTGATCAACAATATTGCCAAAGTGCACGGCGGCTATTCTGTGTTCTGCGGTGTGGGGGAGCGAACCAGGGAGGGCACAGCGCTTCTGGGAGAAATGAAGGAATCGGGGGTCATCGACCGGACTTCGCTGATTTACGGCCAAATGAACGAACCTCCGGGAGCCCGAGCCCGGGTAGCGCTTTCAGCCATGAGTGTCGCCGAATATTTTCGGGAAGAGGAACAGCAGGATGTGCTGCTCTTTATTGACAACATTTTCCGCTTTGTGCAGGCCGGTGCCGAGGTGTCGGCCCTTCTCGAGCGGATTCCTTCGGCAGTGGGATACCAGCCTACCCTCGCCTCGGAGCTAGGCCGCCTTCAAGAACGGATCACCTCCACCAAACGGGGGTCGGTGACGTCGGTGCAGGCGGTGTATGTTCCCGCAGATGACTATACAGACCCGGCACCCGCGGTAACGTTTTCTCACTTGGATGCCACCACCAATCTTTCCCGCGCCATTGTTGAAATTGGTATCTACCCCGCCGTAGACCCGCTGGCCTCCTCCTCGAGAATGCTTTCCCCTGATCTGGTCGGCGAACGCCATTACACGGTGGCCCGGCGGGTTCAGGAAACGCTACAGGTCTACCGCAACCTTCAAGATATTATTGCCATCATGGGGATGGACGAACTGTCGGAAGAAGACCGCAAAACCGTCGAGCGTGCCAGAAAAATTCAAAAGTTTCTGTCACAACCCTTTACCGTCGCGGAGCATTTCACGGGTCTCAAGGGTGTCTTTGTCACGCTGGAGGACAGCATCCGTTCCTTTGAGGAGATCATTGACGGCAAGCACGACGACTTACCCGAGCAGGCGTTTTATATGGTTGGCACGGTTGAAGATGCCCGGGCGAAGGCCATGGCTCTGGCCGGATCATGAAAAGCTTCAAACTGACCATTGTCGACCTCAAAAAAATGCATTACCGCGGAAATGCCCAGGCCTGCATGATCAAGAGCCTCGACGGCTCTGTCGGGTTGGAAGCCAACCATGAAGAATACATGACCATTCTGGCCTCCCCTTCGACCATCCGGGTCATTGATGACACAGGCCGGGAAACGAAGGTTGCCATTACCAGCGGGATGGTAAGTTTCGTGAAAAATGCCTGTACCATCGTGGTGGAAGCACCTATAGTCAGTCCAAAGGAGAGATGAAGGTTTGAAGTTCCATTTTCCCATCATCATTATCGACGAAGATTTCCGCTCGGAAAACGCCAGCGGCCTGGGCATCCGCGCCCTGGCCAAAGCGCTGACCGACGAGGGTGTGGAGGTCTTGGGCGTCACCAGCTACGGAGACCTGACCAGCTTTGTCCAGCAACAGAGCCGGGCGGGAGGGTTCATCCTTTCGATCGACGACGAGGAACTGGCCGCCAGGGACGACGGAGAGCCGCCGGATGCACTGCGTCAGCTGGAAGCGTTTGTCGCCGAGATCCGCTTCCGCAATTCCGATATTCCTCTCTTTTTGTACGGAGAAACCCGGACCAGCCGTCACATCCCCAACCAGATTCTCAAGGAACTGCACGGGTTCATCCACATGTTCGAGGACACCCCCGAGTTTGTGGCGCGGTATATCATCCGCGAATCGAAAGCCTACCTCGACAGCCTGCCTCCTCCTTTTTTCCGTGCCTTGACAGCCTACGCCCACGACGGTTCGTATTCCTGGCACTGTCCCGGCCATTCGGGGGGCGTTGCCTTTCTGAAAAGCCCGGTCGGCCAGATGTTCCACCAGTTTTTTGGCGAGAACATGTTGCGGGCCGACGTGTGCAACGCCGTCGAGGAACTGGGACAGCTCTTGGACCATACCGGGCCAGTGGCCGCCTCAGAACGAAATGCCGCCCGGATCTTTCAGTGCGACAGCTTGTTCTTCGTCACCAATGGCACCTCGACCTCGAACAAAATCGTCTGGCATTCGACAGTGGCTCCCGGTGACGTGGTCGTAGTGGACCGCAACTGCCATAAGTCGATTCTGCACGCCATTACCATGACCGGTGCCATTCCCATTTTTCTAATGCCCACCCGCAACCATTACGGCATCATTGGTCCCATTCCCAAGTCGGAATTTGAGTGGGATAACATTGAAGCAAAGATCAAAAACCACCCCTTTGCCAAGTACGCCAAGGGGAAACCCCGGGTTCTGACCATTACCCAGAGCACCTACGACGGGGTGCTGTACAACGTCGAGGACATCAAAGAGATGCTCGACGGAAAGATCGATACCTTGCACTTTGACGAAGCCTGGCTGCCTCACGCCGCGTTTCACTCCTTTTATCATGGGATGCATGCCATTGGAGCGGGGCGCCCCCGTCCGAAAGAAAGCATGATCTTCTCTACCCAGTCGACCCACAAAATGCTGGCTGGTTTGAGCCAAGCGAGTCAGATTCTGGTTCAGAACAGCGAGGCCCACCAACTCGACCGCGATATCTTCAACGAAGCCTTCCTGATGCACACCAGCACAAGCCCCCAGTACGCCATTATTGCCAGTTGCGACGTGGCGGCGGCCATGATGGAAAGTCCTGGCGGGCCGGCACTGGTGGAGGAATCGATCAAGGAAGCCCTCGACTTTAGGCGGGCCATGCGGAAAGTCGACAAGGACTGGGGCGACGATTGGTGGTTCCAGGTTTGGGGTCCAGAAGCGTTGGCGGAAGAGGGTGCGGGCAGCCGGGAAGACTGGGTTTTACTGGCCAACGAAGACTGGCATGGGTTTGGCAATCTGGCCGCAGGTTTCAACATGCTCGACCCCATCAAGGCCACGGTGATCACACCAGGCCTCACCGTCGATGGAACCTTTCAGGACTGGGGAGTGCCCGCTCTGATTCTTACCAAATACCTGACCGAGCACGGCATCGTGGTAGAAAAAACGGGGCTCTACAGCTTTTTCATTATGTTCACCATCGGTATTACCAAGGGCCGTTGGAACACCATGGTGACCGAGCTGCAGCAGTTCAAAGACGATTACGACCGCAACCAGCCCTTGTGGCGGGTCATGCCCGAGTTTGTGGCGGCCCATCCGAAATACGACCGTATCGGCCTGAAAGACCTTTGCCAGGAGATGCACGAGGTCAACCGGGCCAACGACGTGGCGCATTTGACCACCCACATGTATACCTCGATGATGGAACCGGTTTTGCGGCCCACCGACGCTTACGCGAAGATGGCCCACCGCGAAATTGACAGGGTGCCCATCGATCTGCTGGAGGGGCGCGTGACTGCAGTTCTTTTGACCCCCTACCCGCCCGGAATTCCACTGTTGATCCCTGGTGAACGATTCAACAAGACCATTGTTGACTACCTGAAATTTGCCCGGGACTTCAACGCCCGTTTTCCAGGCTTTGAAACCGACATCCATGGGTTGGTGGAAGAGAAGGGAGAGAATGGGACGATAAGGTATTATGTGGACTGTGTTGAGGATTGAGACTATTCCAGGTTGAAAGAAGAGACGAGGTTCAGCCCGTTTTCCAGGTAGTTCTTCCGTGGGAAGAACTCCTGGTAAAGCAGAGCGCCGGCTCGGCTGAAATACTCAACCGTCACGGTATGCTCACCCGGCTCTACCGCCAGTTCCCCTACGTACGCCTGCCCTGGAAAATAGCGGGCCGTGCGTAGGTCAGCCTGCTCACTCGCATCAACCAGAAGATCCGCTGCGATTCCGCCGGCAAAGGCAAGAATTCCCACGAGTTCCCCCGCTTGAGAAGCTGCCCGATTGG
>JFJP01041184.1_pt1 | contig 15376 bp, 1 predicted proteins | sample 431651 | NCBI WGS metagenome assembly JFJP01 (sample SAMN02602958, study PRJNA72255) | Microbial mat metagenome, whole genome shotgun sequencing project. | biome: fresh water; feature: sink hole; material: water; isolation source: purple microbial (photo- and chemosynthetic) mats found in... | reverse complement strand
AATCCAGTTCCTTCTGTGTAATCACTCCCTTCTCCAGTAACTGATGGCGTTTGACCCTTTCCATCATCATCCTCCCAAACCCGTCCAGTTCGGCTAGGGCGGGTGATGTTTCCGGTTTCAAGGATTTGGACATTGTTGATCACCTCTTTATCAGGTCGTTGTGGGCCAATTAAAGCCACATACTCTGGACGGGCGGTTGCGATAAAGTCTTGACCACCGGTCGGTCGATAAAAATTGATTTCCGTATCTTCCGAATGTCGGGCAGCATGACGAAAACCAAACAAATTCAGGTTGTCGCCGTAAGTATCAACCAACCCCTGTATCATCTTGACTGACATGTTATTGGTGGCAATAACGTGTCCGTTGTTTGTTCTTACAGCATCGTACACTTGACGTTTAGAGTCAAGCTGATATTGCGGGTCTAGTGGGTCATCGTTTTCATGATTTAGGTACTGATTGGACGGGTTTTCTGCAAAAAGCCGAGCATAGTTAGAATCGTCAATCAAAGTAACTCGCCGACCTGAACGGGCCGCTTGCGCCGCTTTGGCATAAGATACCGCTGACTCGTTTGGTGAAATAAATACATTATCTTTCCGCAGCATTGCGGTAAATTCACGCAACACTTCTGGATTATTGATAATTTGATTAGATCGGGTTTTGCTGTTACTGATGACGTTATAAGCATACCTGACAATCTTATGCTTAGGTAAAACTCTGGTTTCCAAAGCCTTTTGCAGATCAGCGATAATCCGATCTCCGATACCGTTTTTATTGTTCTTTAGTAAATGGTAGAACGCATACCGTTCCGGGCCATGCTTTCTTGATACGCTGATATAGATTGGTTTTTCCGTATTTCTTAGAACATCCAAATTATTTAAATACAGCAATCCGCCACCGAAAGGCTCATGATATTCATCGGTATTTTGATCAAGATCAGGAAATACCTTATCAATTAACTTACTCAGGTTGGTGACTACGCTTGATTTGTCCCCAGCGATAGGTAGTATAGATCGAACCGCTTTAAATACCTTGCTGGCTGGAGTTACCTCTAATAATTGTTCATCAACAATATAGCGCGGAGTTGTTTCTGTGGGCGGCATCAACATTACATCTTGATTATCCAAACTTGCCCGCAGAACTCGGCCCCTCAATACGTCAGGTGCTTTAGTTGTTCCAGTCAAACGAACCTCAAAACGATCTCCTATGTCGTTAAAAAACAACGTATTGATTAAGTTTTTAATTTTATCCATGTATTCATTGCGGCGGAAAATCTTTTGTCCGGCACTTAACGCCTTGTTTAGTTTTGAAAGTTCTCTCCTTGCTGTCTTTTCTGATTTATCGGTAAGCGCAATCGCTTTTTTAATGGATGCTAATTGCTCATTTTGAGTTTGAGACGACCATTCCTGCGCTGTAATGTTAGGAATATCTTCGTTTGTCACCTCATCCATAAACCGTGGCTGCGATACTGATTTTCGACTAAACAACGGCTGTCCCTGCATCACTGACGCTACCATTTCCGGGGTTACATCGACACTATGGACGGTCTTGCCTTCCCCATTAACTTTAATCGTGGTTGTACCGACCTTAGCGCCCCACTTTTTGACGTATTTATTGATCTCGTTGGGCAGCAAGCGGTCATAGAAACCGCGCATTCCTTCGGCAATGGTTCCGCGATATTGCGGATAACGTGCGACCTGTTGATCTCCAGTTGTCCATGCAATGTTTTGATAGCCATTTTCAGCGGCATAGCGAATCATGCGCTTGAAAGATAATCCAGCCCACCCGGATAGCGTTGAATTTGAACCGGAGATCGTAGCCTTAAACGGAGCATTCCCTGGGCGATTGCTGTTCATGCGGGAACGGTCTAAAATTGCTGGAGACTCATCAAACTTCTTTTTGGCAGCGGCTAATGCTTGATCAGGGTCTTGATTAAATTCACCTTCGAGTGAATAAACAAAATTACCATCCTTATCTTCAAACTCCCATGCTGGCCCACCCGTGATTTCACCGCCGTCTTCGGTGTACTTCATTGTTAACTGATCGGGGTTAAGCATACCAAAATAGCGATAACCCACCTGTCTGCCGTCTTCGTGCCGCTGGCTTTGAATTTCCTCGATAAATAAAGTCTTGTTGCCGTTCTCATCCACACGGTCATTGAACCGAACCCAAGCCACGACCCGACCGCCCGCAATGTCGCTGTAGTGGGGTTTACCGCCATTCTCCCACGGGGTGATCGTGGGAACCGACAAAACCAGTTCACGGTGGTTCTCTCCGCCGTTTAGTGTGCGTTCTGCGTGTCTAGGAGTGACTTGATTTTCTTCAACCGTGATCTCGTTTTCCGCGATCTTCCCTAGCAGTTCCTCTTTTGTTACCTGGCGCTTCTGTTCTTGCAACCATTCACTAATGCCCGTCCAGTCGATTTCCTCCTGCTTAACTTGGCCTTTTTTGGCTAGGTTATCCAGAATGGAAGCCCACTGCGGCCCTGGAGCTTTCTTCTGTGGCATCGCTTCAATAGCGCGGGACATCCCGGAATAGAAGGTTTCGCTGGGTTGGTTGCTGTAGCGGATGTCGTCAGTTTCGCCGAAGGTTCCGACATTACCTATTGCGGATTTGATTTGGTTGGGTTTAAGTGCAATATAAGCATTGAATTTACGATAACCCCCATTTCCGTAGTTCGCTCTTGCAGTATAAGCAACCCCATCAAACCCCATTTCCAACACTATATCCTTAGCGTCGGATGGCTTCATTTTATCTAACAAAGACTCTAAAAATTCAGTGTAGCCAGTCTCGTTAGTCTGATTCCATTTTTTTCTCCACTGGTCGTATTTCTTTTTAAGAGAGACCGGCATATTGGCGTACATTTCGCTTGTTATCGGATGAAATGTTTTTTTGCCGTCATTACTTACATCTGGGGTTAGGAATAATGGGTTCTTTGATCGTACAAAAGCCTCGGTAAGCACTCCTTGTTTTCCAGTGATATACGGAATAGCTTCGTCTTTGTTTTCGCTAAAGTGCATCCCAAAAATTAACTGCCAGCCTTTTTTTGGTTTGCCTTGGGTATCTGGAGTACCGCGTCAAACCACTTTTTAAAGTTCTCGGTTTGAACCTGAATCCACTGCCGTTCATTCAGCTTGGTCGGTTCGCCGTTGGGCGCTTTCATCCATTGGGGAGTGTCTTTGAACTTATCAATAACACTCTGATACTGCTCAATAGCGTCAGCCAACTCCTTTGCTGTTGGTTCGTTGTTATTATTTTTATCATACAGGGCTATTGATCTGAGGACAGCGCCAATCTCTCGTTCAATGATAGGAATGTAATCTCCATCATCCACCAAACCGACTGGTCGGCTGGTATTTGCGGATGACTCTCCCGAAACTTTCGTTCCGCTTCTGGAAGCCATTGCGCCTGAAACTTGTTCTTTGGGTAGTATCCCCGAAACGAATGAGGTAAACGCATCTGGACTAAGGAGTTGAATGGCTTGATCGATAAGGTTTCGTCGATCAGTTCGATCATAATTTTTACCTTCGTTAAGTTTTTCTGCTTTAAAAACCGTCCTAACCTTCCCCTCCGCTGCCCGTTCCACTCCGACCTTCGCAAAATTCACCAGATCGTCAACAGACAGCTTGGCGGTATTGATATTCCAACCCCGGCGAATCATGGCGGCGCGGACAAAGTTGACCAGCTTGCGGATCAGGTCGCCCACCGGCTTACCGATCTTGGCGTCCACCCAATCCAAGAACTTCCCGTCAGCATAGTTAAACCCGTTCTGCTGACCCTCCATAACCGCCTGTTCAACGATATACGGCGCGACCTCGTTCAGATCGGTAATCACCCCATCTTTATTCACGGCCCCGGCTGCGGCCAGTCTGGCAAAGACCCGATCTAAAAAGCCCCGCATGGGGGCTTTGAAGTTGGCTCGTTGGTTGATTAGGTCAACCGCTCGTCGGGTAATATCCAGTCGTTGCTGCGAGTGTTTGGTTTCGTGCAGGAAAACGCCTGGGGCTGATTCTTCGGACAGGTTGGGCAGGATGGCAAAAACCAGACCTGAACGGGGATCGTAAAAGCCTTGCAGTTTGCCGGTGGTTTTGGAGAATTGCAGTTGCGTTTGCGTTTTAGGTTGCGCTTTGTTAGCTGGCTTTCTCAGCACAATTCCTAGCGCATTTGATTTTGGTTTTCCAACGATCTCAGCGCCGGGTAAAACCTGCTTAACCAATTCAGTAAGAGACTCATAAGTAAATCCCTTCTGGAACGTGCGCTTTGAAGTCAGGATTTCCTCTGGACCAACCACAATCCCTTGCTTGAGCGCCTGATCAACGTCCCTACTCCATCCGCGCACCAAAATAATAGCCTGACCTCCCGGTTTTACTTTTTGGTAAATACTGGACAAAATCACTCGCCGGGTTTCTTCGGGGACGACGTTCAATACAAACTGGTTAAGTACCGTATCGTATGCGTCGTTCGGAATATCTGTCGCATCCAATCGACTAAACATTGGCGCGTGATCGCGGGAACCTGGGTTTGAGAACGGTTCATAGTCGTCTACATTCCATCCAGCCGCCCGCATGTCGGCAGTTCCATAACCCAATCCAGCAGAATAATCCAAGACTTTATGTGACTTCGGAATGTTGTCTGTAGCTACCTTCACATACGTCTTGCGGGTATTGGCGATCTGTGTATTTGATGCGTTTTCCGGCTTATAACCTAATTTAGACAGCAATTCCCAGGTTGCCGGGAGTTCCTGCTGTAGATCGGTACCCCAGGTGCTTTGTACGAGTGGGACAATCTCGCTCTCCCAGAACGACTTACTACCAATCTTTGAATGAATCGGCTTACCTTGGGTTTTCTCTAACAACGCTTCCTTATTCCGCTCAACCGCCATATTCCAGTCGATTGAGCGCTGCACAGCTTCTGCGTAATCAAATCCTTTATAACCCTGATCAACCCACATCCACTTGTGGTGCCAGATTTGCTGTTCGCTTTCACCGGTTCTTGGGGTACGGGTAACGCTCCCATCAGGCTTAACCAGATAAGACACATTAACGGTCGGTTCTGTCGCGGTATCAAAATCGCGGGAAAGCTGAAAACTGACTGCACCGGTTTCTGGAATGTACTTTAGGTGGGTATAAGCAAAATCAGCAGGAAGATGTTTTTCGGCTACCTTGATTTGATCTTGAATCGCTTGCGGAATACGATCTATGTATTTTCTGGAAACATAAATAGCCCCACCCATTTCTTTCCCTACGCCATTCCATTTTGCGCCGGGAGTTAGACCGAAATACTTAGCTTGTTTTAACAGTTCGTCAATACTTCTGACGCTTGCCTGAATCCCGGCCTTGGCATCCTCAAAACTGCGTCCGGTCTTTTCGGCATAGACCCGTGCAATCTCATCAATATCGGCGCTATCAACCAGCACCGTCCCGCCCTTCTCGCCCCGTTCGCCACGGGCCAAGACTTTATCAATCGCGGTGCTTAGATGCGGGAATGCTTTCTTGATCGCGGAAACGAAACCGCCACGGGACAAGCCAGTGGCGTCAGTGGTAGTGCGGGAATAGTAAGTTACTTCTAAGGGCGACCCTCCCACTCCTGAATCTTGAAGGGATAGAGACTCTGCCAGTAATTTTCCCCACTCCGTTCCCCGCGCTCCTTGTACCAGGGTATTGTGGAGTATTGCTCTCTTAAGAGTTGTCGTGCCAGCGAACGCTGCTCCCGGTCGAGTGTTTCGAGATTTAATAGCTTCCTTAGAAGGAAATCGTTCTCTTGCAAGTCCGGCGAGACGTTCTGTGGAAACGGGGCGTCCGTCTCCGTCGATGAACTGTCGGTTTCCGATGTCATAACGCATGTCCTCTATTTCGGGGATGTCGCTAATCACTAAATCGGCTGATTTTTTGAGTAGCTGCGCGAAATTATAGCCATCGTCTTCCGTCCAGTCCAGATTATGCGATTCATGCGGCTCAATAAACTGGGTGGTGCCATATTTCATTGCCAGCGAGATCATGTGTTCAATATCGCGGGCCTTGCCGGGAGCGGATAGCGCCACATCACCAACCAGTTTAAATCCGTTGTTGAACGCAAACCCACCGGCGATTTGCCACATCAGCCAACCGTAGTTAGAATCGTTAGCTTCAAAATCGGAAGCGTCGATCCAGACTTCCTTCCCGTTTTTGAATACATGACCCATGTGACCGTCTGGCATTGTGATGTCCACCGACCACTCCATTTTCTGAAAGGCGCGATGCGGAGTGTTGCGGTCGGGACGGGAAACTTTAATATCGATCTTGGGCGCGACTTCCTTGGCGATCTGATCCATGCCTTTTGCGGTTGGTTTCTTCGTGCGGAACAGGTCTGGATTTTTGCCAATCTGACGGAGCGCATCACCGGCTGCTTGATAGTCTTTTGCGGTCAGGTTATCAATGGATGCGATTGAAGGTTTGGTTCCTGGTTTTACCGTTCCTTCTTTCTTGCTTGCGGCCAACAACCGATCCAGCAGTTTTTCAATCTGCGGTTTAGCCATCATAAAGTCAGGCTTAGACCGTTTGGCGTTTTCTTCGGCGATTTTGGAATTGCCAGCGACAATCTGGTTAATCGCCGCCTGGAAACGGGGTTGCAGGCCGAACAGCCGCCGCACGGTATCTACCAGCAGTTGCCACAATGACCGCTGCGGAACTTCGGCTAACGGCTTGGCGCGATAGTTAGCGTTGCGGTCAATCGCCTCGCGTTCGGCGGGTGTCCGGTAGTCACCTAACCAGCGACCATCAGCGCCAATCTGGCTCAGTAACTGTTGGAAGTCCTGACTGGAAAACGCATAGGCCAGTAGTTCGTCGGGGTTAGTGATCACCGCTTGCAGGGTTTTGTGCAGTTCGCGGGTGGTTGCAGACTGGATCGGCCCACCGTTTTCAGAGGCTAACGATCCGACAATCTTGCGGCGGATCGACTCCAGTTCCTTGGCAATCTCCGGGTTTTCCTGCAACGCCCGCATGGTCGCGGCATGAATCAACTCATGGGCAACCGTGACTTCGCGGCGACCCAAGTTTTGGTCGGTACGCAGGTAAATGGTGACGTTCCCGTCTTCGTCCATGTGGGCAACGCCATTGCTTCTGGATAGCTTACTAGCAAGGTGCGCCGGAAGCTGATCGCCCGCTTTGACATAATGAATCTGAACGCCTTTCACGAACGGGGCGATCTTGGCAGCGATCTCCCGAACGGCAGGCGTCGATCCATTGTTAATCAGGTGGTTGGTCGCTTCTTCTCCGGTCGCCAGTTGCGGCAGGATCGGAGTGGCGTTATCCAGCTTTAGGTTGTCGCTGGTAATTGCAGAGAGAACTCTTTGTTCTTGGCCGAGGACGTTTTCGGCGTTTAGATTTTGGGTTGTTTCTGATAGACTGCCTTTAACAATAGCCTGCTGGTTATTCAGCCGTTCTTGCAGAATCTTTGCCCACCGATAGTCATAATCATCCGGCATATTCTGAGCAAAGAACCACCGGATATTCGCTTGTGATTGCAGACCGTAACGCGCAATTCTGCCGCTGACCTGTTCAAATTCAGTGGACGTATCGGGGATGGCAATGTTGTACTGGAATGTTTGCCTATCTCCATTCGTGTCATGCAGCGATAGTCCGGTGCCCCCCTTGTCCATCGTGGCAATAATGATTCGAGGCCCGGAACCAGACTTCTTCCAGTTTTCACGATTCTTGATGTTTTGCTCATTACTAAGACTGCCGTTATATTCGACGATATTTTCACTACCGAAAACTGGCTCCAAGTATTCGCGCAAAAAGGATACCGGGGAACCCAGGCTTAGTTTATCCAGGTCGAGTCCTGAATTTTCAAAAGCCTCTGCCATGTATTTAATGTAGCTGGAGAATAGTCCTAAATTCTCGGTAAGTCCGGTTCTTTCATCAATTTTTTCAGCGCCTAAATAAGCAGACCATTCCCGTTCCGCTTCCAGCATTTCGGTATAGGTGAACTTTTTTCCAGCCCACAGTTTTTTTAGCTTGTCTAGCTCAGATACGGCGCGATTTTTATCTTTGCCGTATTTTCCATCAGCGATGGCCTGCAAACCAGGACGTTTGCCAATAATGATCGCGTTGATTTTAGCGACGATTCTTTTCTCAAGGCTCTTATCTTCGACATCATTCCAAACCTTCGCCTTGCCAAAAGTCATCGGACTTTTGACCTTGACGAAAACAACGGCTTTGCGATTGGGGCTTTTCTTTAAATCCTCAATGATGGCCTTGGATACCTCTTTTAGCTTGAGATATTCGGCCATTCTTTTCTTAACCCGATCTCGCTGCATCCCGATCATGGTTTTTAGATTTTTATCTAAATTCGGATCGGCGATGCCAGCGTCAAAAATAGCGGATACTGGGTTATAGAATTGGTCATAATCCACTTCCGAAACCACCGAGACGATTTCATTAACCACCGCTGGCTGGCCGTTTTTCAGGTTGCCTAGATCAATCGGGCGGTGAGACATGATGTTGTAGTCAATGAACCAGTCTCTTGCAGCTCTGCCCATTTCAAACTGGGAAAGCTGAAATTCAAACTGCCTTGCATCATAATCGCGGATAGCCTGTTCCCGTTCCTCCGTTGATTGTCCAGCGGTTGCTTTGTATTTCGGAAGTCCGGGCCAGTTGACGGTCAACTTAAATCTATCTTTTCCTTCCTTTTTAAGTTCAGCCCCGTGTTCAATTGCCCACATCTGAAAGCCAGTTAATTGAATACCCTTGTAGTTAAATCCATTATCTTTGGCGATCTGATCATACACCGAAAACAATCCGCTGTTTTCAAGGTACATGGTTTCACTTGGGCTTTCAAAAGGAGTGGCGCTCATGTAAAAAGAGAATTTTCCGTTTCTCATGAGTTTGCTGGCGTTATAGGCACCATAGCCGTCGCCAAGTATGTTCTTGATTTTATGAGCCTCGTCAAAAATAATGACGGTATTTTCATTAACCTCGATAAAATCGTCTCTGAAAGCAATAACGCTTTTCCCTGCTTCATGGGAAATGTCGGCGTTACGCTCATTCTGTATCATGGCGTAAGTGATAAAATCAACCCGATTATTTAGACCAAAGTCTTTTAGATCGGAGTTTTTTATTTGATCAATCAGCGTCCTGTTAGTGGTGAAGTATAGGATTCTGGTCTTGCTGTCTTTCGCCAAGACATCACGAATGAACCCACCCGCAGTAAAGGTTTTGCCGCTCCCAGGATCGGATGAAAGGAGGAAGCCGGGTTTTCCGTTATTATAATTATCCAAAGCTCTGCCCACATCTTCGATTTGCCAATCGACGACATGGCGCGGCATACCTATTTTTGGGTCTAACCCTCTTTCGAGGAGTCCAATCGTCTTCCCACTAACAAGTCCTCGATAATGTCCTGCATCGCGCTGTTCGGAGGCCAGTCTATTGCTGACTCGTAAGCCTGATACGGCTCGTCGAATCTGCTCTCGTAAAGCGTCAAGAACCTCGTTACTGCTGTTTCGTACAGGTCGGGTAGTTCCTTCCTGACTGAAAGAAGTTCCTGTTTCGAGATCGATGTTATTTCTTTTGGCAATGGCATAAGCAATTCCTCCACGAATAACTTGTTCTCTGGTTTTAGCCGCATCTTTGCTGTTTTGGCCTATTTTATTAGCAACCGAATTACTGATATTGATTCCAAATTCAGCTTTAAGGTAACTAACAAAAGCATTTAGCTTGTTTTTATATGCGCCCGTAACAAAGATAGACGGGTTTTTCCCTTTGTTGTAAAAACCATACTTTGCCTCAAGGAAACCGATAGAGTTTACCAAGTTGTCGGGAACCGTCAAAAATACCGATAACTGCGTTTTTCCAAAACTGGTTGTATGATTTTTAACTTCTGTGGTTACACCATACTGATCAAGGATTTCATCGACGGTGGTTTTTTTGGGTTCTGTAGGCTGATCTTTCCCTTCCGAAACCGGAGGAGCGTTTAGGTCAATCGTTCCGTCTTTAACTTCATTAACAAATCGGATTACATGAGGGGCAACCTTTTCAATATCCTCACGGCTCAACCCTAGTTTTTCTTTTAGTGCCTTGATAAATAGCGTCAATAACTCCTTAACGCTAGTCCACGAATCAGCAAAATCACGGGCAGCTTCAATGAAAAACGGTTTAGCTTTCTGATAGGCTTCCTCGGTAATGGCTGGCCCACTGCGAAGCGTTGATCTGCCAAGTAGCGCATCAATCCCTCGGCCAAGGTTAGCTAGGCCGCTGGCCTGGCGGTCAATTACATCCCCAGCAGCATCGCTCATCGTGCGCTGCGATGGTGGATTTCTAGGTGCTGATGGCGGAGCAGTTGCTTCTGGCGCTGTAGGTTCTACCGATCCAAAAACGTCATCCAATACATTGGAAAGCATGGATTCGTCAGCAACCGTATTATCCCTGCTCTGTCTGTTATCACTACCCAAAAAATCTTCCTGTCCTTGGGCAGCAGCAATATCAGCCGGTCGATCACTTCCGGTCAAACCAAATCCTTCTCGATCTTTATCCGCTTTGGCTTTGTCATCAGCGGCTTTATCGCGGGCAGCTTGCTCCTTATCGGCTTTTTCTTTGGCTGCTTTTTCTTTGTTTAGCTGCTCTTGATCATAATCGATAAGAAGGGTGTCGTCCTGATTGGTTTCTATTTCCCCTTCGATGTCGCCACGATCTGCGGTATCTTCCTGATCTTTACGATACCATTCCCCATCTATCAATACGGCGTTTTCTTGAGGAATGGCGATAAATGATTTTTCTTCGTTTTCATCAAAATCAACGATGACTTGGTAATCTGGCGGAATACTAAAACCAGCCGCTTCCGCTTCGTTCTTGTCAAATTCACCGCGATTAGCTACAGCATCTTGGAATTTTTTAATCGGATTGTCTTGGTTTTCCCCATACGCCGGAATGTAACTGTTATTGTTTTCGTCTTTACCTAAAATTTCCGGGGCGGAAATTTTACCAGAAATATGATCCGTAATTCTTCCAGCAATAATTTCAACATTTTCGCCAAATAACGCATCGGCTTGGCTGCGAATTATTTTTCCAATATCGTGGAAATTATTGGTTTGAAATGACGGGTCAGTAGCCATGTTTTTTTCAGGCGTCCATACCCCCATATCATCAACCGTTGAATGACGACCCCGGCGCGATGTGAATAACTGGAAATAGCCTAGTTTGTTCTGAACGGGGCGGATTTCCCAAATAGCTGTAACATCATTCCCGTCTTTATCCTTGCCTTTAGCGGAAACGACCTGGTAGTAAGTGTCATTATGTTCCTCTAAGGCACGACGATCCTGTTCTTTTTCTTCTTCTTCTCTCGATCTTTTGGCGTTAGCTTCGTTACCTGATGGGGTAAAAATCTTTTTCCCATCTAAGGAATCTTTGATCGCAGCCTTAACCGCTTCTACAGTGACTGACTTATTATCCCCATCATATCCGTAGTTGCCGACTGCTTGGCCGTTATCCTCATAGACCGGGTATCCGTACCCGCTTAATGATCTTGCTAAATCATCAAAGTCGGTAAAGCCGTTGGTTGTAAATAACGAATGGACTCCTTTGATGATGGCTTGGTTGCCAAAATTATAACTTGGGTTAGTTTTATCATCGATCCCCAATTCAGTCCTTAATTTAAAGGCCATACCGCCCAATTTAGCTATCGCCAACAATAAGTCGTCATCAGCCGGGATGATATGGCCTCTTTGATTGGGTATTACCGATCCGCCACTGGCATCCGGTTTCCCACTTTTTCCAGCAGGCTTGCCCCCCACTCCGCTACCGGTCGGTTGACCAGTTGATCCAGTTCCTGCTGGGTTAGAGTTTCCAGCACCTTGTCCATTTGCAGCAGGAGGATCATTGCGTTGCGTTGAACCTGGTTGAGATTGGGCAAGTTTTGCTGCGCCTTCTTCATTCGCGTAAACTCCTAAGATTTCATATCGTTCTAGGTAGTTAGCACCGACTAACTGAATCGCTAAAGGTATTTCAGATCGGATGCTTTCATAAATCTCATGGGCGGTTCTTCCGGTAATGCCGTCACCCGCCATGTCGATTGGAAGGCCGTCATTGGTAGCCCACCAAACCTCGTCCGTGTAAATGATATGGTTGCCAGCTTTCTTGGCGGATAGTAATGCCTGTTCGGTTTGGTTGTAAATAGATAAAGGAACCTTGGTGTTGCCAATATAACCAAGCGTATTGTAATAAGGCGGGTCAAAAATAGACAGTACATGAGCGCCTTGTTGGTGTTCAAGACTGTAACTGTCAGCTTGCGTTACCTTTACTTTGAAGTTAGGGCGAGTCTTTCTTATTTCGGCAAGGTTAGTCTGTGTTCCAGTAATGCCTTTAGCGATCAGTTTAATAGTTTCCATATAAAGAGCATCCGCCTTATTTTCATTGGATGCTTTTTCAACTCCGCTCAAAGTAAGGCGACCAGCATTACCTTGATCAACTATCGCCTGAAATACTGCGCGTGATTCTTGATCTGAAATTTGATTTTCTTTTAGTATATTCTCAACATGTTTAGCAAAATTACCGGATGATACCTTCCCTGTTGCCGCAAGATTCTGAATTAAATCTTGCATTTTTTTATTGGTGTTTAACGCTTTGACGGCGATTTCAATAAATTTCTCTGCCGTCATCCCGTCTTGGTAAAAAAGCTGGAGCTTTAGGGCGCGGTTCTGGTTTAATTCATACAGGTTCAGTTCCTGCGCGTTAGTCGCTACCCGCAAAGCAATCGCCAATCCCCAGCCTCCGCCACCACCAAAATAATCATGGATTACTTTGATCGCAGGAACGGCTTTTCGCAACATAAACCGGATGTACTGTAAACTTGTTTTAACGTGACCTTTTTTATTTCCTTGGAAAGACGGGATTCCATCTGCGGCTTCATCGTCTAGCTTTTGAAATCCGCCCTTGCTTCCTCCAAAATTTTTGGTCCCATTAGCCAAATCTTTTGCAACTTCTTCTTTAGTAATTTCGCTGACGGTTGGAACCCGCATGGAAAGCGGAGAAACTAAACCATTATTGGCAGTATGAATTCCTTCTTCCCCTTCTTTTCAGCCGGGGCCGCTGTTTCCTTTGGCGGATTGGCTTCTTTCGGTGGCTTAGGCGCAGCGGCCTCTTGTACCGACTTAGGCACGGATCGACCACTACTAACAGCAGTCCGAACCGCCGATTGATGTTGTTCTTTGGTAGTACGCTTTTCTTCGGGTACGCCAAGCGTCTTTTCAATCCGCTGCCATTGCGGATAAGAATGATCCCACGGGTTAATTTCCGCACCATTGGCTATCGCTTCCCTGATTTCCTCCGGGGTCATCAGATTCGGATGCAAAACCTGGGCAGGAGCAGGCAACGCTAAAATCGGCGGCGCGGTTTGTTGCACCGCTTCCTGTAGTTTGCGAGCGTTAATTGCAGCTACCTTTTCTTGGCGGCGGCGCTCAATCTCGGCGGCTTTTTTTCTGAGTTCGTTAAGTACAAGCTCTGCACCGCTATTCACCGGTACTTCCATTTGTGAACCGGTGATGCCATTAGTTAAAACGCTGACCTTGGGCGGCGCTGTGGGTAACGTAGGCCGCTGTTCAGGAACCGCTGATTCCACACCGCCCCAAGCGGGGACGGGCGTATTGACCTGGCCTAGACCTTGGATCGGGGTTGCGGTTGATGGTTGAACGGGCGACGGCTGCTGGTAATGCTGCTTGGCGGTTTCTTTTAAGCCTTCAAAAAAACTGATCGTTGTTGGATTTGGTGATCCATAAGCCTGCTCTGCCGCCCGGTCGATAATGACCTGAGCAATATCTGGACGGTTGTTTTTAAGCGAAAAAGATAACGCTGATTTCAATCCAGTGGGGGCATACCCAATGGTAGCGTAATGAAGCGCCTGGCCCAGTTCAGAGTCGATCAGCCCTTCTGATCTAACCGTTCTTTTTTGCTGTTGCAAATCGGCAATCCGCACACCAAGGTCATTTAATGTTTCAGCGGTTGGCGCTAGATTGATCGGTATTGGGGTATTAACCTGATTCAGACCGGAGATCGGAGTTGCAGCAGGGGATACAGTGGTCTGGTTTAAATCCAGTGGGTTGCTTGTTTGAACATCGACCGATCCTACCGAAGCAAGGATTCTTCTTGAACGGCTATCTTCGATCTCTTTTTTGGTATTAGCTGCTGATCTTTCAATATCACTTCGTTTGATTGGATCAGTGGCCGTATCTGCCAACGCAGTGATATTTGCTAGATAACTGTCTTCCCGTTGCCGAATCACCTGTTCTTCTGGTGAATTGATAAACGCTTCTAAATCAGCAGCGGTTTTCGGTGTGTTGATGACGTTCGGATTGGTAGCCCGCCATTGGCTAGGGGTTACAGGTTCAGTTTTTGAACCTTGCGCCTGATCTATAGATGGTTGTGATACTAATGCTTCTGTGGATGGGGTTCCAATTTCACCTAGTTTACTATTTAAACCATCTCTTTGCTGAGAAAGAATAATTCTTGCTCTCGATAGATTATTGATCTGATCGCGGCCAACGGAAGGGTTTTGTTCAAGCTCTTGGATTTGTTTATCAATAGTATTTATTTTTTCTGATAAAACACTGTGCTGCTTACTTGCAACAACATCATTAAGAGCGTCCGTATAACTGAGGGTCAGATCAGGATTAGATGTTCTCCGGGCGTTAGCCTCTTGCGCTAATTCTCTCGGAGCAGCACCAGTCGTTGCAGCAAGGGAATTGGTCGCATCCATCTCAGACTGGAGAGACTCCATGCGCTGATTAAATACGCTATGCCAATTTCCACCACGGTTGATCTGTCGGCCAATCAACTCTGGATCGGCGCTTTTACGGAATTGATCAAATGCAAAAGGGTCAAGCTGTTGAATCTCGCCCCAACCGGGCAAACCGTCGATAGACTGGACACGATCCTGTTCAATCGCCTTGTTCCATGAATCTACGTTGACTTTGTAGATTTTAGGCGCAACTGGGGTGATGGTTTCTTCACCATGTTTAAACGGTTTAGCTTTGTCTGGTGTGACCGTAAACTCACGCTTGGCCGGGTCTTGATTAGTAGGGTCGCTTAGGATCAGTAACCCTGTTCCTTCTTCCCGGCCAACCACTTCAAACATATTATTATGGGTGTTGCCGCCATACAGAACGGTATCGCCTGATTTTATCTTGGTTTGATCAGCGACTTCTTCCGCATGGTTGCCAATAAAAGTAGGATCGTAGGCTTCGGAAAGCTGATTGACCCGCTCGTCGCCTAACCCGGCTGCGGGTTCAGTGACCCGCTGATCCCCAGCGAACGGAGCGCCAGCGGCAGGGCTGTTGGGATCGTTAAGGCGGGTAATTTCACGACCAAGTTCGGTAACAGGCTCTGTGCCATGTGCAGGATTGGCTTGGTTAAGT
>JFJP01038861.1_pt1 | contig 15376 bp, 8 predicted proteins | sample 431651 | NCBI WGS metagenome assembly JFJP01 (sample SAMN02602958, study PRJNA72255) | Microbial mat metagenome, whole genome shotgun sequencing project. | biome: fresh water; feature: sink hole; material: water; isolation source: purple microbial (photo- and chemosynthetic) mats found in... | reverse complement strand
CTGCCCTTAGCGCTTATCAGACAGCTCACAGCAACTTTTTAACAACTCTCGAGAGTCTTAACCTGAGCAAAAAGGTATTTGACAAGACAGTTATAAAGTTCCGCGAAGGTGTAGCATCCAGTTTTGATCTTACTCAGATCCAGAACCAGTTTTTGACTTCCGAGACAAGCCACTATGCTGCTGTGCTTACTTTGTTGAATGCCAAGGCGAAACTTGACAGGATACTGTCTAAATATTAATATGTAATCAATAGAAAAAATAACGATAATACAAATCATAACAGATATGAAAAGCATAAAATTAAGTATTACAGGATTAGCAGTTTTGGTTCTGATGGTTGCCTGCAGCACCGATAAAAAGGCAGAACTTGAAAAGCTGAAACAGAAACATACAGAGGTTGCAGAACAGATTATCGCTCTCGAAGCAGAAATTAAAGCCGAAAATAAAGTGGAGCTTAATCAGGATGAATTCAAATTTGTTGGCATTACTCCTGTAAAAGCCGGGACATTTGACCATTATATAAAGGTGCAGGGTAAACTTGATGGTGATCAGAATGCTGCTGTTTTTGCCGAAGCCCCGGGAACAATCACAGCAAAATATGCCGACGTTGGACAATATGTAAAAAAGGGACAGGTTCTTGCACAGATCGACGACCAGCAGTATTTAAGCCAGCTTGAAGGTCTCGAAACTCAGTATAAGTTCGCACTCGATATGTTCGAAAAACAGCAGAGACTATGGGATCAGAAAATCGGAAGCGAGGTTCAGTATCTTCAGTCTAAAACTACCAAGGAATCACTCGAACGCCAGATTGAATCATTGAAACAGTCAATCGAAAAATTCAGGATCAAATCACCTATCGACGGTACAATTGAGGAGTGTAATATAAAAGTAGGAGGCGTTGTTACTCCTGACCCCCGTCTTGCCGCCTTCAGAGTAGTCGAATTCAGGAATATGAAGGTAACAGCAGAGGTCTCAGAAGCATATTCTTCAAAGGTAAGTAAGGGAGATAAACTAATTATCTCATTCCCTGATGCAAACAGACAGCTTGAATCTGAAGTTTCATTTGTAAGCAATTATATTAACCCTGTTAACAGAACTTTCCTTATTGAAACAAAAGTAAGCGGAACATCTTCTGACCTGAAAGCAAATATGATTGCCATAATTCAGATAAATGACTACCATAATGAAAAATCAGTTGCCGTTCCTCAGAATGTTATACAAACCGATGAAACAGGTAGCTATGTGTACGTTGTAAGAAGTAAAGAAAATTTCAATGCCGCATATAAACAACCTGTTACAATAGGAAACAGTTATAATGGCGTTGCCGAAATTGTCTTAGGCCTGAGTGAAGGTGATAAAGTTGTCTCAATCGGATATCAGGAACTGATAGATGGCGAATTCATTAGGTTTTAATCATCAGCTTCTATTTATAAATCAGTGATTTAGAAATATCTTCATGGAAAAGAAATATAAGGAATTTTTTGCTACCAGCTGGGCAATAGATAATAAGATCAGCGTATATGTTCTGGTATTCATAATATCCGTTTTCGGAATTATTAACTACTACTCCATTCCTAAGGAACAGATGCCCGAGATAGTTATCCCCAACATTGTTGTTAACTCTATCTATCCCGGAACCTCCCCTTCAGACATTGAAAATCTTGTTACCAGGCCTCTTGAGAAAAATCTGAAATCGATAAGTGGTGTGAAAAAAATAACATCCCGTTCGGTACAGGATTTTTCAGCCATAATTGTTGAGTTCAATACTGGGATTGAGATTAAGGATGCAAAACAGAAGGTAAAAGACGCAGTTGATAAAACAAAAAAAGATCTTCCTACCGACCCCTCATTTATCGAACCTTCAATAATGGAAATCGACCTTTCAGAGGTTCCTATTCAGTATATAAATCTTTCTGGTGATATCCCACTTGACCGGCTGAAGAATTATGCCGACGATCTGAAGGATAGAATTGAAGGCCTGAAAGAAATTACACGTGTTGAGATAGGAGGGGCGCTTGACCGCGAAATCCAGATCAATATCGATATGTATAAGATGAAGGCCGCCAGCCTTACATTCAGAGATGTTGAACAGGCTGTGAACTTTAACAACATGACTGTGTCAGGTGGAAATATAGACCTTCAGGGTATGAGCAGGTCGGTAAGGGTTATCGGTGAAGTCAGAAATATTGATGAGATAAAGAATATAGTAATTAATACCTCAAGTGGTGCCCAGATTAAACTTAGGGATATTGCTATAGTTCGTGATGGTTACAAGGATCCCGAGAACTTCGCCAGATTCGATGGTAAAAATGTCGTAACACTTAATGTTATTAAAAAAAGTGGACAGAATCTTCTAGATGCTTCTGATCAGATTCAGTCAATTATCAAGGAAATGAAGAAGGATAAGTTTCCTGCAAATCTTATTATTGAAGTTACAGGCGACCAGTCGCGATACACCAGAAATACTGTTAATGAGCTGAATAATACGATAATAATTGGATTTATTCTTGTTACAATAGTACTTATGTTCTTTATGGGACTCGTAAATGCAATATTTGTTGCTTTCTCAGTTCCGCTTTCTATGGCAATAGCCTATATCTTCCTGCCCTGGATAGGATTCACTATGAACATGCTTGTAATGTTCGCATTCATATTTGCACTTGGAATTGTTGTTGATGATGCCATAGTTGTTATCGAGAATACCCACAGGATACATAAGAAAACGCGAATGGACATCAACCATTCCGCTAAAGCAGCTGCAGGAGAAGTCTTTATGCCTATCCTTTCGGGCACGCTTACAACTCTGGCACCTTTCTTTCCTTTGGCATTCTGGCCCGGAATTGTTGGCAGTTTCATGGTTTTTATACCTGTAACTCTTATTATTACCCTATTTGCCTCACTTATTGTTGCATATATCTTCAACCCTGTTTTTGCAGTTGATTTTATGAAACACGACGAAGAGGATCGTCCTGTTGCCCTTCCTAAACTTTTCCTCATTACTGCAATAATTACGGGTGTCGCCCTTCCATTCTATTTTATAGGATATCCGGGGATAGCTAATCTTCTGATTTTTATTGCCATATCGTTCCTGTTGCATAATCTATTCATTTATAAAGTGCTCAGAAGATTTCAGTCACATTTCTTACCTGCCATGATGCGCAGATATGAGATGCTCCTGGTATGGGTTCTGAAAGGAAAACGACCGGTTTGGATGCTCTGGGGTATGATCGGACTATTCGTTTTTACAATGATGCTTAATAATATTGTGAAACCTAAAGTAGTTTTCTTCCCCGATAGTGAGCCGAATACAATTAACACCTACATTAAGATGCCGGTAGGAACAGATATTAACGTAACTGATTCTGTTGCTCGAATTGTAGAACATCGTATAGCACGTGTCCTTGGTGAAAATAACCCCCTGGTTGAGTCAGTTGTTACAAATGTGGCATTTCTTGCTTCTGATAACAGTTTTGATAACTCAACAAAATCATCAAATCTGGCAAAAGTTGCAGTAAATTTTGTTGAATTCAGTAACCGTAAGGGGAAAAGTACAGGTGTTTACATGAATATGCTGCGCGATGCTTTAAAGGATATTGCAGGCGCAGAAATTGTTGTCGATAAAAATTCAATGGGACCTCCTACAGGAAAACCTGTTAATATTGAAATTTCAGGAGAAGATCTGAAGAGTCTGGCTCATACATCCGACAGGTTTAAACGATTTGTTGATTCTCTGCAGATAGCTGGAATTGAAGAGCTTAAATCAGACTTTGCCTCCACAAAGCCCGAACTTATTATCAGGCTCGACAGGGAAAGAGCAAATTTCGAAGGCATCAGCGCTGCCGTGGTTGGCGATGCTATCCGAACAGGACAGCTGGGCAAGGAGATCTCAAAGTTCCGCGACGGAGAAGATCAGTTCCCGATAATGCTCCGTTTTGAAGAGAACCAGAGAAAAGACATAGAACAATTGCTTAATCTCACTATTACTTATCGCGACATGAACTCCGGAATCCTGCGCCAGATACCTCTTTCGGTTGTAGCAGGTATTGATTATGTGAACAGCTATGGACAGATTAACAGACTGAATCTGAAACGGGTAATTACAATATCTTCAAACGTTATTGAGGGTTATAATTCAAATGAGATAAATACACGACTTCGTCAGCTTATTCCGCAGTTTTCAAAATCTTCTGATATAGACATCAGAATTACTGGTGAACAGGAAGATCAGATGGAATCAATGATGTTTCTGTCAAAAGCTCTTATTCTCTCACTGTTCCTTATTATGTTCATCCTTATTACCCAGTTTAACTCCATGGGAAAGACTCTGATAATAATATCCGAGGTTGTATTCAGTCTGATCGGAGTGCTTCTTGGGTATATGATTTTCGGAATGACAATTTCAATAATCATGACAGGAATGGGTATTGTAGCACTAGCCGGTATTGTTGTGAGGAACGGAATACTTCTCGTTGAATTCACTGATGTACTAAAGGCTGAGGGAATGAGAACAAGAAGGGCTATTATTGACGCCGGAAAAACACGTATTATACCTGTTATACTTACAGCAACGGCAGCTATTCTTGGACTTATTCCTCTCGCAGTAGGTATGAATATAAATTTCGGGACTCTTCTGACTGAACTTAACCCTCATCTCCATTTCGGTGGCGATAATGTGATGTTCTTCGGACCTTTATCGTGGACAATCATATTTGGTCTCAGCTTTGCCACTTTCCTGACACTGATACTTATTCCTGTGATGTATTTTGTGATGTATTCAGGAGGTGTAATGCGCCAGCGCCGTAAGTCGTTGAGAGCAGCGAAAAAGAGCCAGTTGGCATCTTAACATATCAGGATGAGACAGTACGTTCTGATTTTACTGGTCTTTGTACCACTTTTATTGTCAGGACGTACTGTTTTTATTTCTGATTATCAGAAAAATATAGTTGTAAGCGGCTTTATCCGCGACATTCAGACAGATGAAATACTGGCAGGTGTTACAGTTATTGATACCCGTCTTAAAACCGGTACCTCGAGTGATAATACAGGCTGGTTTTCAATTTCAGTACCTGCCGGTGATTTTAACCTGCAGTTTTCATATGTTGGGTACAGCTCAGTTATCGAAAAGGGACACAGCGACAGGAATCTGAGCCTTAACATAAAACTTGTATCTGTAGAGACTCCCCTCGGAGAGGTTTTCGTTCAGGGAAAGCGAAGCGACAATAACGTTAAGGCGACTGAAATGAGTATCGTAAAGCTCGACATCAAGACAATAAAAATGGTGCCAGCGTTTCTTGGTGAGATCGACCTTATTAAGGTACTTCAGCTTCTTCCGGGTGTGCAGTCAACAAGTGAGGGTTCCTCGGGATTCAGCGTCAGGGGAGGAAGTGCCGATCAGAACCTGATTCTTCTCGATGATGCCACAATTCATAATGCCTCGCACCTGTTAGGATTCTTTTCGGTATTCAATAATGATGCTGTTAAGGAAATAACACTATATAAAGGTGATATTCCAGCTGCCTATGGTGGAAGACTTTCGTCTCTTCTCGATGTGAAGATGAAGGAGGGTAATCCGAAAAAGATCGGAGCAACGGGCAGTATAGGCACCGTATCGAGTAAACTGACAATTGATGGACCATTAATTAAGGACCGGACAACTTTTCTTATATCCGGACGCCGTACTTATGCCGATATCTTTCTTCCTTTTGCAAAAGAAGAGTCGATAAGGGATAATAAGCTCTTCTTCTATGATCTTAATATGAAGATGTCGCATGTTGTAAATTCAAATAACAGGCTTTATTTCTCAGGTTATGACGGTCGCGATATTTTTGAGAGTGACTTTGCCCGGATAGGATTCGGAAACAGGTCAGGAACATTGAGATGGAACCATCTCTTCTCCTCAAAGATTTACATGAATCTCAGTCTTATAGGTTCGCGTTATAAATATGAACTGGGAACTTTGGGTGAAGACATAAATTCATTCACATGGGAATCAATTATTGCAGGTTACTCTTTAAAGTCAGATATAACGCATTTTATTTCTGATAATCACACTCTGCGATATGGCATAGGTACAATTTATCACAATATTGATCCCGGTAAGGTATTTATAAACAGCAGTGGTGCTCCAAACAGTTCATTTTTACTTCCCGGTGAGCATGCGCTTGAACACAGCATATACGCAACCGACGACTTCAGATCAGAGGGGAAGCTTTCTTTAAAGTACGGATTAAGAGTAGCTCTTTTTCAGAATATTGGTCCGGGTGAATCATATACATACGACAGCAATTTTAAGCCGTTGGATAAAATAGTCAATTCAAAGGGAGAAATATTCCACTCTTATGCAAGCTTTGAACCGCGTCTTGCATTTACTTACCTTCTCACCGATGTTATGTCGGTTAAGGGAAGCTATGCCCACACATCCCAGTTCCTGAATCTGGCTCAGAACTCATCGGCAGGTACACCACTCGATATCTGGTTTCCGGCAACCCCTAATGTAAAACCGCAGCTCAGCGATCAGTTTGCTATCGGTTATTTCAGGAACCTGAGACAGAATATGTTTGAAATATCTGCAGAAATATATTATAAGAAACTCAAAAACGTAATCGACTTCCGCGATCATGCCCAGCTTCTGCTGAACCCTTATCTTGAGGGTGAATTACGAATTGGGCGAGGCTATTCCTATGGCCTCGAGACAATGATACGTAAAAATGAAGGTAAATTTTCAGGATGGCTAAGTTACACATATTCGGGAGCATACAGGGTTATTCCGGATATTAATGAAGGCAAGCGCTATAATGCTCCCTACGATAAGCCACATTCTGTAAATGTTGTTCTTAACTGGCTTATTTCACAGCGCCTCACATCCTCTGTAACATGGGTATATGCAACAGGGATCCCTGTAACTTTCCCGACAGGCAGAGCTGTAGTTGGAAATTCAATTATCCCTATTTATTCGAACCGGAATGATTACCGTATGGAGGATTATCATCGTCTCGACGTTTCAGTTACTCTGAAGGGTAAGCAGAAGGAGGGTAAAAGATTTCATGGGGAATGGAACCTTTCCGTTTACAATGCCTACAACAGACATAACTCGTGGTCAATAAATTTCGTGCAGGATTCTTTCGACCCAAATGTAACATATGCCGAAAAGACTTACCTCTTTTCGGTAATACCTGCAATAACATATAATATTAAGTTCTGATGAAAGCACTTAAGAAAATACTTATAATAATTTTTCCGGCTCTTATGCTTTTCGCCTGCACTGAGAGGATAAACATTGATCTCGATGAGAGTTATTCGCGACTTGTTGTTGACGGTTCAATAACTAATGAAAATAAATTTCACCATGTTGTTCTTTCCGAATCTTCAAGTTACTACTTTAATCAGCAACCTGTTATGGTTTCCGGTGCCACTGTTACAATTTCAGACGGTTTGGCAACGTGGTTTCTTGTTGAAGCAACACCTGGTGTATACCGAAGCTCATCAGCCGTAAATGGTGTACCGGGAATAACATATACACTTAATATCAAACTTGATTCTCCGATTGGAGGGCACAGTGATTATTCAGCTTCCTCTCTTCTCCGTTCGACGCCGCCACTTGATTCTATCCGTCTGATCTTTCATCCCGACTGGTCGGCCGATGGGCTGTGCGAGGTAAATGCATTTATACAGGAGCCTGCAGGAGATGATTTTTACAGGTTTCTGATCTCCCGGAACAATGTTCTTTTAACCGACACTCTTCATGAGTGGTATGTTACCGACGACAGATTGCTTACAGGTGGTTATACCTCAGGAGCAACAATAGGAATGCTAAACCAGGGTGATCCGGCTGAGCAAGTTGCAATAGGCGATACTGTTACAGCTGAGATAAACAGCATTACAAGGGAGTACGCCGATTTCATATCCCAGGCTCAGGAAGAATTACGGGGATCAAATCCTCTCTTCAGCGGTCCTCGCGCTAATGTAAAAGGCAACATCAGCAACGGCGCCATCGGCTTCTTCTCCGCTTACTCAGTCTTCAGAAAGTCTGTTATAAACCAAAAGTAATTGCACCATGCGTCCCGTGCTCTGTGCCCTGTGCCCTGAGCCCCGTGCCCTGTGCCCTAGGCCAGCCACCCCAGCTTATCAGCAGCAAAAGTCAGCAGTAACGCCAGAGTGAATGATATTGTTGGAGCTATTATCCACATTAGAAAAAACTTCCTTACCTCTGTCTTCCTGAAGATATGATTAGTACCAAGCTTGGCAACGCCTATTCCAAGTATGGCAGCAACATTAAGCTGAACCATCGATGTAGGTATCCCCTGCGTCAATGATGCCGTAAGCAAAAGACTCGCTGATACAAAGGCAATTATAACGGCCTCAAACTTGCCGAAAAGTACTATCTCTTTCCCGGTATTATTAAGGATCTTCTCCCCGAAAATAGAACTTCCTATCCCGAAATTCGGCGCTATCATAAGTGTCGAAAGGATCATTATTAGTATGAAATTTTTATCTACCGATATGTTCAGTTCATTGGCTGTCATAGATGCTATCGGACCCGAGGCATTTGCCACATTATTTGCCCCTATCGTAAATGCAACATATAATGACATCAACAGAATCAAGCCATTCCAGATAGGCTTAAGATTAGCATTCTGTGCCCTCGATTGTGTAAGGCCCCGCCGACGCATAGGCCTGTAAATATACCTTCCGGCAAGAAAACTTATCATAAATGCTATTACAGGCAAAATAAACCAGGCCGGAATAATAACAAAAAATAGTTTCTCCTTATTTAAAACACTGAAATATATTGCCGGAGCTACTACGGCAAGTACAGTTGCCTGACTTGTCGATTGAGGAATACCTGCCAGATTTGCAACAAGAAGTGATATTGAAACTGAAAACAGAATAATAGATACCATCGGAAATGACATCAGTTCATGAGGAAGAATATCTTTTCCCATTGTGGTTGCAGTCCCCTTGCCTGCAATAATTGCCCCCAGAAATACCATTAATCCGAATAAACCAGGGATCCAGTTTTTCTTAATAATATTCGCTCCGTACGCTGCCGAAAAAGCTGGTCCTGTTCCGCTTCCACCCATGTTTATCGCCAGGAAAATAGCGATAATAAACGGTATTAGCAGGTGACTTAACAGTGGTGATATCATATTGAAAAATTTAACTTAAAACCTCTTCAGCTTTCAGGTCCAAAGTATATAATACCTATCTTTAACTACTAAGTAGTTTGACTTAATCGGAATGTGTATATGATACCATTTTCTGATCAGTCTTTTACGCATAACCCGCTTATATGCAATATATACTGAACAGATTCTTATTCCTTTTATTAATTATTTTCCAGGTCGCTTCTGCAAACTGTCAGAACATAATTAAAGGGACGGTAACTGACTCCGGTTCAGGTGAACCTCTGGCTTTTGCCAATATAATATTCAATAACGATCAGTTTATGGGTGCCCGGACTGACATCGACGGAAGGTTCTCATTTAGTGCAGAAACTGAGATTAAAAGTTTGGTATGTACATATATAGGATATGAAAAGAAATCATTGTTTTTTGAAAAAAGCCTGAATGCTGATGCCGGAATCCTTATAGAACTTGACCCTCTTACAAATGAACTGCGTGAGGTCATTGTCAGACCCGGTGAAAATCCCGCGAACCTCATAATCAGAAAAGTGATTCAGAATAAGGAGATTAATGATCCTGAGAAAATCTCTTCGTTCAGCTATACTTCATATAATAAGACAATTTACGATTTCCTCTTCAGCGATGAAAAGAAGAGAGACAGCCTGCTGATAGCCAAGAAGCTTTCAGGCGGACATTTACTTGTAATGGAATCTACTACCGAAAGGCGCTTTGTTAGACCCGATCTCGATGAAGAGACCGTAACCGGAACCAAAGTATCTGGCTTTAAAAAGCCTTCGTTTGTTTCACTCGCAACCGACCTTCAGCCTTTCTCCTTTTACGGCGATAATATTAAACTTTTTGATATTAACTACCTCAATCCTGTAAGCAGGAGAAGTCCCGATAATTACAGTTTCACAATTGCTGATACTCTTTTTCAGGATAATGACACAACATTCATTATTTCATTCACTCCCATAAAAGGAAGAAATTTTGACGGACTCACCGGCGTGCTCTATATAAACACAAATAAATATGCTATTCAGAATGTAATTGCAACCCCTTCGGTAAAGGGTTTTATCGATCTCAAAATTCAGCAGCAGTATACCTTTCTTAATGGAAGATACTGGTTTCCCGAGCAGCTTAATTACGTCCTTTCTTTAAGGGATTATCCCGGTCGAGGCGTTGGCATAATCGCAAACGGAAGAAGCTATATCGATAACATCGCACTGGAAATTCCGATAGCAAGGAATAGCTTTTCAACTCAGACTGTAAGAATTGATAAACTTGCAACCGTCAGGGATTCAGTATTCTGGAATTCAAACCGGAGGGAAGTACTTACCGACAGGGAAAGGACTACATACAGGGTAATCGACAGTATTGGGGAGAAAAGGAAATTTGGGACAATACTCCTTATTATGGAGAAAGCCTATCAGAACAGGCTGCCTGTGAAATTCCTCGATATTGACCTCTCGAGAACATTCATATATAACAGGTATGAGGGATTTCGTCCGGGCCTTGGACTCTACACTAACGAGAAAATTTCGGATTGGGTAACACTTGGTGGCTTCATTGGTTACGGACTGAATGATAAATCATGGAAATACGGAGGCGAAATGCTTTTTAATATCTCCGAAAAGCACGATATCAGTTTTGGTCTGAAATACCAGTATGATCTTGTTGCTGCAGGAAGGTACGGGACTCTTCCCTTAGAGCAGAATTTTCTGAGTTTAAGAAACTACAGCCTTAACCTATTTGATGGAATAATTGAGAAATCTGTTAATGCAGGTTTCCGTGCTTTAAGATATACAACCTGGAATATCTCACTTGCCAGTAAACTGATTTCCCCTCAATACACTAATGGTTTCGTGCAAAGCTCTGGCAATTCACAAAGCTATTTAACAAGTGAACTGGCTGTCAATATGAGGTTTGCCTGGAAGGAAAAAATTGTCAGCTCTCTGAATCAGAAGATTGCAATGGGTACAAAATTCCCTGTGGTGGCTCTCACATGGAAACGTGGAATAAACGGATTGTGGCACAGCGATCTAGAATATAATAAGCTGGAGGCAGCTGTTTTTCAGGCTATTCCAATCCGCAAAGCCGGGACAACACGTTACAGACTGGAGGGAGGTTTCGCCGATAGATCTCTTCCTGCGGGACAACTATTCACCGGGGAGGGAAGCTATGATAAAAAGCTGCCATATAACATTGTAAATACGTTTCAGACAATGGCCCCCTACGAGTTCCTATCCGACACTTATGCAAATCTTTTCCTCTCTCATAATTTTGGTTCTTTGCTGTTCAGGACAGGAAAATTTGCCCCCTCTGTTACAATCCATAACAACGCCGGTTGGGGTGATATCAGGAATTCATATACAGGTACACTCACCGGATTTAAAACTAAGGAAAACTTTTATTTAGAATCGGGGCTGCAGCTCGATAATATACTTAAAATCAACTACCTGAACATTGGATATATTGGCTTTGGGACAGCAGTTTACTACCGCTATGGTTATTACTCATATTCTGATTTTAAAGATAATCTGGCGCTGAAATTTACTATGACTTATACAATTAAGTAGGATATATGTAATAAGATGATGGTTTCTTTTTACCACGGAGTAACACTGAGTTAACACGGAGTTACACTGTGTTCTTCTCCGTGTAACTCCGTGGTTAATTTTTACTAAATTGTACACTGATACTTATAAATAAATGGAAGCGAAATTCTTTAAAACCCAGTCGGAATTCAGAAAATGGCTTGAAGAAAACCATGATAAGGAGACTGAATTAATTGTAGGGTATTATAAAGTTGGTAGCGGACGGCCAAGTATGACCTGGTCTCAATCTGTTGATCAGGCGCTCTGCTTGAAGAAAGCAGGAACGGTAATCGGATCTATTAATAATCAATAATATAAGTAAATGAAATCAAAACTTTTTATCCTTTATATTTCCTTTCTTGCAGTCCTGTCAGGATGTATAAACAGTACCAGACAAGTAAGTATTGCCACAGAACCTGCTATCGACTGGCCCATGGTTCCCTTTCTGAAAGCCGACAGCATAAATCCTATTATAAGGGGCTCGGCTGAACAGGTTTTTCTCTGCCCCGTGAATAATAAAGTTGTTAAGTGGGAGGAGAGGAATGTGCTGAATCCTTCTGTAGTAGTTAAAGATGGCAAAATTTATATGATATACAGAGCTCAGGATATGCAGATGACTTCGCGTCTCGGACTTGCGGTAAGTGACGACGGACTGCATTTTACAAAGCAGCCTGAACCAATTCTTTATCCCGGAAACGACAGCATGAAGAAGTATGAATGGAGGGGTGGGATAGAAGATCCCCGGGTTGTTGAAACTCCTGATGGCAAATATATTATGACATATACTGCTTATGATGGAAAAATTGCTCGTCTCTGTCTTGCAATTTCGAACGATTTGCAAAGTTGGTCGAAACTCGGACTTGTTGCCGGTGAGGGTAAATACCGCGATCTCTGGTCAAAATCGGGAGCAATTGTTTCTGAGCAGATTGGCGACAGGATTGTTGCCCGAAAGATACAGGATAAGTACTGGATGTATTTCGGCGATACTGATCTCTTCATGGCAACATCAGAGGATCTTATTCACTGGACAATAGCAGAAAATGCCGAAAGTAAAAAAATGATTTCTGCACTTCATCCGCGCCCAGGCTATTTCGACAGCCGTCTGGTTGAACCCGGTCCCTATGCTTTACTGCGCGACAGTGGCATACTGCTAATATATAACGGGAGCAATGCCGCAAACTTCAACGACCCGGCTCTTCCGAAATTCACATATGCTGCCGGACAGGCACTTTTCGACAGGGAGAATCCATTTAAGCTTATCGACAGAATGGATACAAATTTTATTCATCCCGATAAACCATACGAGAAAACCGGAGAGGTCAACGAAGTCTGCTTTGTTGAAGGCCTGGCTCCGTTCAAAAACAAGTGGTTTCTCTACTACGGCACCGCCGACTCTAAAATTGCTGTTGCTGTATACCCCCAAACCTCCCACGGGGGGCTTTAATACAATTTTAATTCCATCCTGAATTGGTGTTGTCAAAAAAACTCTTTTTAACCGCAGAGTTCGCAAAGTAGTAGCAAAGGACGCAAAGTTAAATTACTGTATGTCGTGCCTTTGCGATCTTTTTTTAGATACTTTGCGACCTTTGCGGTTAATGGATTTCTACTTTTTCGACAGCCCCGGGGTGCAAATGCAGCCTATTGCCGATTCAATTTCTTAAAAATCCATAATTATTTTACATTGAACAGAAATTTGAAACCGATATCCGCGATAATTTTTAATTTTAAGCATTATTCATTCTTAATACTGGTTTGATGAAAAAACTGACTATTACTTTATTCATGGCGCTGGCAACTGTATTCATTTCAGTAAGCCTTTTCTCACAAAGCACTCTTACTATTGAAAAGATTATGCAGGGTGAGAAATTCACCGGCTATTCACCCGATAACGTTCAGTGGGCTCCGGCAGGAAATAAACTCTACTTCAACTGGAACAAAGAGATGGCTCCAATGCGTTCATTATATGTTATTTCGGCTGATAATACCTTACCTGTGAAGGTTACTCCTGAGGTTCAAAAAAGCCTTCCTTCGCCATACGGTACCTATAATAAATTAAGGACGAAGATGGTCTTCTCAAAGAATGGCGACCTCTTCCTTCTTGATACAAAAACAGAAGCTGTTAAACAGATTACCTCCACAACAGAATCGGAAAATAACCCTTTATTCAATGCTGCTGAGGATAAGGTAATATTCTCAAAAAGCGGCAATCTTTTCTCATGGGATCTGGCAACAGGCGTTCTTGTTCAGCTCACCGACATCAGACCGGGTAAAGAGCGACCTGAGGAAAAGCCTTATGCAAATGCCCGCGATAAATGGCTATACGATAATCAGATGTCGCTCATTAAGGTTCTTACAGAAAGAAAGGCTACGAGGGATCTCATGATGAAGGAGAACAAAGTGCTCGAACCTGTTCGTCCAAAAGTTATTTACACAGGCGGCGGCCAGCCACGTTCAGTTGAACTTAGTCCCGATAACAATTATATAACCTGGCAGACTATGCAGCCTGTTGAAGATAAGAGGACTATTGTGCCGAATTATGTTACCGAGTCAGGTTATACAGAGGACATCCCAACCAGATCAAAGGTAGGAAGCAACTCATTCATGTCGGGAAGTGTTAATATATATGACATAAAAAATGATACTGTTATTGTTCTTCGTACAGATGATATACCCGGACTAACAGATAAACCCGATTATGCAAAGGATTATCCTGCTAAAAAGCTGGATAAAAACGCTAAACCCGGTAAGGAAGAGAAGAGGGCTGTTCGTTTTAATGCACCTGTCTGGTCAGATAATGGCGCGAATGCAGTTGTTGATATTTTTGCCGACGACAGCAAAGACAGGTGGATAATGCTTATAGATCTCAAAACCGGTGGACTTAAACTTCTTGACAGGCAGCATGATAATGCCTGGATAGGTGGCCCGGGTATCGGTTACGGAGGATCAATAGGATGGCTTCCCGATAATAAAACAATATACTTCCAGTCGGAAGAGTCGGGTTACTCACATCTCTATACTCTCGATGTTACTACCGGAACAAAAAAGGCAATTACATCAGGCAAATTTGAGGTCTATGAACCAAGCCTGTCAAACGATAAAAAATCGTGGTATTTCCTTTCAAATGAAGTTGATGCAGGAATCAGAGAGTTGTACAGGGCTTCAGTAAAAGATGGGTCAAGAACAAAGATTACAAATTTTGAAGGCGGACTTGAATCTTATATATCACCCGATGAAAAGTATTTTGCATTCCGTGTATCATGGGCAAGCAAGCCATGGGAACTCTATCTTATGGAAAACAAGGAGAAGGCGGTTCCTGTTAAGATAACCGAATCTGTTACACCTCAGTTCACAGCATACAAATGGAGAACTCCGGAGTTCATAAAGTTTAAGGCATCTGATGGTACTCTTGTTCCGGCACGCCTCTACAAAAGTGAGAAAAGCACCGGTAAAGGTCCCGCAGTTATTTTTGTACATGGAGCCGGCTACCTTCAGAACGCACACAGATGGTGGAGCAGCTATTCGAATGAGTATATGTTCCATAATTTCCTCGTTGACAATGGCTATACTGTTCTCGATATCGATTACCGCGGAAGTGCAGGCTATGGCCGCGACTGGCGTACTGCGATATACAGGTTCATGGGTGGAAAGGACCTTGAC
>JFJP01038860.1_pt1 | contig 15377 bp, 9 predicted proteins | sample 431651 | NCBI WGS metagenome assembly JFJP01 (sample SAMN02602958, study PRJNA72255) | Microbial mat metagenome, whole genome shotgun sequencing project. | biome: fresh water; feature: sink hole; material: water; isolation source: purple microbial (photo- and chemosynthetic) mats found in... | reverse complement strand
GATTTCGGATTAAGCGACTCATTAGCCAATCTTGTTCCCATGATGGTTTTTCTCTGGTTTTTTATTTTCTCCATTCCAACAGGCATGTTGATAGGGAAAATTGGCAGAAAACGAACCGTTATGTTAAGCATGGTAATTACCACAATAGCCATGGTCATTCCATTTTTTGGCTATTCGTTTCCAATAATTTTATTTACATTTGCCTTGTTAGGTATTGGTAATACAATACTTCAGGTTTCATTGCCCCTATTGACTAATACGGTAGCAATAAACAACTTCAACACCAAGCTTACTCTCGGCTATTTCTTTAAATCGGTTTTTGCAATTTTATGTCCTATTTTCATTTTAATGTCAATAAATACATTTGGTAATTGGCAATCGCTATTTCCAATATTTGCCATTGGAAGTTTGTTAGCTTTAATTTGGCTGGCATTTATTAAAGTGGACGAAGTTAGCCAAACACAAGCCAATACAAGCTTCCTATCGGTTTTTAGTCTTCTAAAAGACAAGTACATCTTAAATTTATTTATTTTAATTGTACTGATTGTTGGTTTCGAAATCGGCTTTCTGACAACTATTCCAAAATACCTGATAGAACGGGCGGGCCTTACCATTCAAGATGGTAATTATGCTACAACTATTTACTTTATTGCAAAAGCAGCTGGAGGATTTTTGGGCGCCCTGATAATGATAAAGATGTCGGCAAAGAAATTTTTAGTTACGAGTGCGATTGTGGCTATGGCAGCATTTATCTGGTTTATGGCTTCAGGAGGTCAATGGAATCTTTATTTTTCAATATTCATTGTTAGTCTAACTTTGGCGAACATTGTTCCCATAGTTGTTTCGAAAGCAATTGAAGTGAACCCCGACAAAGGAAATGAATTGACAGCACTGGTTATGACTGGTATTTGTGGAGGTGCAATATTTCCTCCAATAATGGGTTTAGTTTCGGATTATAGTGGCAGTCAGTTTATTTGTTTATTTATTCCCTTACTAACTTTAGTTTATATACTCTACGCTTCGGCGTTTATTATTAAAGATAAAAAATAGATTTTAATATAATTCACTTTACAGTAAAAAACATGAAAAAGATTTTTTCTTATTTAGTATTAAATTGCTTTGCAATTTTAACAGTATTTGCACAAGTACAAATATCGACACCACCCATGGGATGGAATAGTTATGATAGTTATGCGCTTTATCTACATCATGACGCAGCTATTAAAAATATCGATGAATTAGCAAAAAGATACAAAGCATTTGGTTACAAATATTTTGTAATTGATGCAGGATGGTTTGGGGAGTATAAACTTCGTCCAGGAACAAACTATGCTGCAGAAAAGTATGCTACGGATCTAAATATAAATGAATTTGGCTTACTTCAACCTTCAAAAACATATTTCCCCAATGGGCTTAAAGTACTTGCCGACAGAGCTCATTCTAAGGGCATAAAGTTTGGAGTGCATATTATGAGGGGCATATCGCGTAAAGCAGTTAGACTGAATACCAAAGTACAAGGTACTAATTATAGGGCACAGGATATTGCCGATACTACCAGCATTTGTGTGTGGAACAACCAAAATGTAGGTGTGGATATGACTAAGCCAGGGTCTCAAGAATTTTACAATAGTTTTGTTAATCAGTTGGCAAGCTGGGGTGTTGATTTTATTAAAGCTGATGACATTATACCGTTTCCAAAGGAGGTAGAGGCTTTAGCTAAAGCTGTAGCACAATGCGGACGCCCAATCGTATTGAGTTTGAGTCCGGGCGGAAATACTGATCCAAACGCGATTAATACCTTTAAAATGGCTAATATGCTACGCGTAACGCATGATATTTGGGACGATCAAGGTGGAATAGACCAATGCTTTGATGCATGGAGGAAATGGAAAGGAACCGAAACACCTTCGTTTTATCCAGATATGGATATGATTCCATTCGGTGAATTACAAACAATGTCACCAAGACCAATAGGAGTAACTGGAAAGGAGTCGAAAGACGAAATTAAGAAGTTGAAATCAGGTGGTACGCTATCGAAAGATGAGATGCTTGCAGGTAGAGGCTGGCATCGCCAATGTCAATTATCAAAAGAACAACAACTTACATTTATAACCATGCGTGCCTTGGCTGCTTCACCGTTGATGATTGGGGGCGATTTGATATCAATGGACGATTTTTCGTATAAATTGTTGACAAACAGCGAAATGATTGCATGTAATCAGAATGGTATAATGGGAAATTTAGTCTATGATAAAGATAAGGTTGAAACATGGTTAACTCCCAAAAAGAGCACTGAAAATTGTGGCTGGATAGGGATTTTCAACAGAAACTTAGATAAAACAATTTCAGTGAGTCTAAAAGAAGAATTGGTTGGTTTAAAAAATATGAAATATCTTAAATTTTATAATGTTTGGGATGAAAAGAATTGCAAATACAACGCAAGTTTAGAGATTCCATCTAACTCAGTTATCTTTTTAAAATATTCTATGTAATGTAAAATTTCATCACATGCTTAGAGAGACTAACCATGTAATTGCAAAAAAAACATTGTACTTTTACTTTCTCTGATTTTATTACATTTATTATCAGGTTTAACAATAAAAACATAAAAATGAAGACAATAAATCCATCGATTAAATACCTTTCAGCATTTTCGATATCATTATGTTCAGCGTCTTCTAGCTTAGCACAGAACTCGAAACCAAATATTATATTTATTTTGGCTGACGATATGAGCTATCGCGATTTAAGTTGCTATGGACAAGAGCGTTATAAAACCCCGAACTTGGATGCACTCGCCGAGCGCTCGGTTCGTTTTACACAAGCTTATACTGCTGCTCCAGAGAGCGCACCATCGCGTTGTAGTTTAATGACAGGATTGCACACGGGACATTCGTCGGTTCGTACAAATTCAAGTGCACGCGGGCAAGATAATATTCTTGATAGTGACTTGACTATTGCTGAAGTACTTAAATCTGCTGACTACACAACTGCATTTACAGGTAAATGGGGCATTGGCATACAAGGAACGGAAGGCGTACCTTATAAACAGGGGTTTGATTATACTTTTGGTTATTATGACCAAGCCGAGGCGCATACCTACATTCCATATTATCTTTTTGAAAATGATAAAAAAATTGAATATCCCGAAAATATAGGATTTAATATGTATTCTCGCTACGATTATACTAAAAATTCAGCACGAAATACTTACGATAAAAATGGAAGATTATATATCAACGAACTAAAAAATCCGTACGGTTATACTTTTTCTGAAAACGAAATTGAGAAAAAGACCATACAGTTTTTAGAGAAAAATAATTCAACAAAAACCAACAAGCCATTTTTCCTTTATTATGCCACTCCACTACCTCATGGACCTGTTATTGTAGACGAAATAGGTGAAATGATGCAACCCGATTCTGTAGCGCAAATTGTACGCGAATGGGCTGCAATGGTTATCAAGCTCGATAAATTTGTAGGTAAAATGGTAGCGCATTTAAAGGAAACTGGTGAATACGAGAATACCATTATCTTTTTTGCTTCTGACAATGGCTATTCAATGTGTGGCTATACCGATAGAGGAAATGCACCACACTGGACCGACGATCCCTGGTTACGCAACAAAGGTCCATTTAACGGTGGAAAGTTTTCAGTACTTGAAGGTGGCATTCGCGTTCCGTTTTTTGTAAGTTGGCCTGCAAAATTTAAACCAGCAGTTTACAGTCAACCAGTTTGGTTACCCGACTTTTTCCCTACTGCCGTTGAATTGGCCGGATTAAAAACAAAAAATTACAAAACAGATGGATTGAGCTTAATGCCATTATTACAACGTAAACCTGAGAAATACAAAGGACATGAATCCATGTATTTTTCCAAAGGGCGCGAACAAGCAGTGCGTATGGGGCCATGGAAAGCATATCGCAAACAACCGGGCGAAAAAACAACTCTTTATCTTGTAGAAGAAGATACTTATAATGTGCGCGATTTGTCTGCAATTTATCCAGATATTGTAAAACGAGCCGAAAAAATAATGGATACATCCTATACTATTCATCCCTGGTATTGGAATCCAAACGAATCAGCTCAGGAATATAAAGCAAAAGTACAAAAAGCAAAAGAAACGAATAATATTCTGCCAGTAAACAGACCAAATGATATTGGAAAATTTCCATGGGATTGAAATATCAAATCGACAAACAAAACAATTATTCAGTTAATTTCACATACGAAAATTTCATCCAATGGAGAATTCATTGTCACGACGCAAATTCATTAAAAACCTTGCAATAATTGGCGGAGCGACTTCTTTAACAAGTTCCATTATTCCGATCAGTGCTTATGCCGAAACAGCTTTCCCTGCAACACCTGACAAAGGCGATTTACAGGACATGTTTCTGAAACTAAACGATAGTGGCAAACATTTGGCCTATTTTGATCCAGCTGAAGAAACTGTAACAAATCCAGGAATGGGTGTTACTGGTTATGTTGTTAGCGATCACATGCATTTTGCTGGAGATAGTAGTAGGAAATGGAAAGAGACGGAAGGTGATGTGCCGATGAAATTAGATCGCAATACCTTCGATGAGTTTATTCAACTACCTCACATAGACAATCTTTACTTTAGAGCAGATTGGAGAACCTTTCAAAAAGAAAAGGGAAAACTTACGTTACCCGAAGAGTGGCATTGGATGATGGAAGCAGTTGAAAAACACAACAAGCCCTGGAGTTTCCGGGTTATGAATTGCTCTCCCCATTCGCCATACGAAAACTCATTGCCCGACTTTTTGCAGGGAAAATTTAAAATGACCCCCTACTGGCAAAAAGGACTGCCAGCACCATACCCTAAATACTTCCCTGAATATAACGAGGAGTATTTAAAATGGTGGGGAGAGTTGGTTGAATTAACCGGAAATCAATTCGATAACCACCCACTGCTCGAATATACCGATATAGCCGGCTTTGGGTTTTGGGGTGAAATGCACCATTGGGCTGAGTATTCTCCCAACGGCAAAAGGGAAAACTATTATCCAGGTTCGCAAGATGTGTTGGATAAGTGTTTAGATTCCATCATAAAATCATACCTTGATGCTTTCCCAAAAACCCCAATTGCATTATGCTTGGCAGCGCGTGATTTTAAACCCGGTATTGAAGCCTATAAACAAGGTTTGGTTTGGCCGCGAAGAGATAGTTTTCAAACCTCATACTCATTATCAGAATTAATGCTTTCTCAAGGATTGACAAAAGGTGTAGGAATGATTTGGGAAATCATTATTCCAGGTGCCAGTATTCAAACTGACGAACAAAAGAGAACCGATTTAATGACTAAGGCACTTCCTCAGCGTTATTTCGACATCGGTTCGCATTATGTAGCCATGGGCTTTAATCCTTGGGAGGCAATTTATGCCCACAAAAATTGTCTTTCAACATGCCAAGATGTTCATAGGCAGATTGGTTACAAAGTGCGGCCATCAATAATCTGGAAGCGTAAAAATAGCAGCAATGATAGTGAAGAATTGATTCTGGGTCTTTGTAACGATGGCTGTGTAGGTATTCCCGGACAATTAACAGTGCATTGTAAATTTAGCAATGGGCAGGTGGTTTCTCTCGATTTACCATTGGGCGAACCAGAATCGAGGAATATAAAGCCATTTTTTCTGCCAATACCCAAAACCATTTCAGCTCAAAAAAAATCAGATGGTTGTGAATTGACGTTGAGTTTAAAAATGAAAGGGAAAGTATTTCCTGTAAAATGGGCTGTGTCGAAAAAACAGGTGAAAGACCCTTATAAAATTGAGGTGAGTTGGATATCGTAGAATTAAACATCTGATTACTAGAGAGCAACTGAAACTCGAAATCTCTGAATACATTGAAATTTATTACAACAGAAATGGGAGACATTCCCGCTTGAATTATGCAACTATTTAATATTTAAATTAATTACAAAGATGAAACATAATCGAAGACTACTTATCAATTTCTTTTTAACATTTCTCTTATTTGTTACTATAGGAACAGGCTTGACTAAAGCGCAGCCTGCAAATAGTAAGACTACGCCGGTCGATTACGGTCTCGCCAAGCTAGCCGCGGCTGCGGGCGTGCCGGTGGCGAAGCTACCTGTGCGTGTTACGAGCAACGATCTTGCCCTTGGTACAGACGATTTCTCGTTCTCTCTCGAAAAAGACCACTTGCGCATCGCTGGCGGTAGCGAGCGAGGCGCGATGTACGGGCTTCTCGAAGTCGCCGAACAAGTTCGCCGCGGCAAGTCCATTACTGAAGTGGAGCCGAAAACCGTACACGCCCGCTTCGGCTTTCGCACAATCAAATTCAACTTGCCGTTTGCTGCTTATAAAGCCAGCCCCGCCCTGGAACAACATCAGGATGTTTGCCGCGACCCAAAATATTGGGAGGCGTTCCTCGACATGATGGCAGCTAACCGTTTCAACACCCTCACGCTTTGGAGTCTGCACCCGTTTCACTATTTCGTGGTACCAAAATCATTTCCTGAAGCGCAGACGTTCTCTTCTGCGGAGCTGGCGGAGTATCGCGCACTCTGGACGCGCCTCTTTGCCATGGCCAAGGAGCGCGGCATCGAAACCTATCTCATCAATTGGAATACATTTGTTTCACCCGAATTCGCACGAGCGCACAAGTTTGATGCGTATCACACTACTTGGGCGCACAACGGCGAAGCCACTAGGGACAAGATCGTCGATGCCTACACCCGAGAGTGCGTGCAGCAGACCATAGACGAATACCCCGACCTAACTGGCCTAGGCGTCACGCTCGGCGAGCGCATGGTCGGCCAGACTCCTGAAGACCGCCGCCAGTGGCTCGACAATTCCTTCTTCGCCGGCATTGCCGCGGCCAAGCGCCCTATCAAGTTCTTGTACCGGTCACTCTCGGGAAATACGGGGCCGGGTGGTCCGTCCACCGTGGAAAACGACCAGCTCACGCGTAAGCAAATAGAGGGTCTCCGGGCCAATCCAAACATCACGCCTCCAGTCTTCACCGAATTCAAATACAACTGGTCGCACGGTCACTCTTCGCCAAATCTTTTCGTTGTACACGGCGGAAAGATCACCGACGCTTGGTGGAATCCAGCGCCTACGTTCCACAAGGTGGTTTGGACTGTTCGCAACGAGGATTTTTATGTGCTGCGCTGGGGAGCGCCAGATTTCATCCGCGAGTTTATCGCCAATAACGGCGGTTCGTACGTGGGCGGAGTCCTGGTAGGCTCGGAATCCTATATCCCTGCAAAGGACTACTTCACCTTCGATGGAAAACATAAGAATTGGACATGGGCTTTTGAACGGCAGTGGCTCTGGTACGCACTCTGGGGCCGACTGCTCTACGATCCCCAAACCCCCAACAGCACCTTCGAGGCGTTGCTCGCTGATCGTTTTGGCACGGCTCAAGCGCCCGACCTGCTCGCCGCTTGGACCCTCGCCAGCCGCGCCCAATTGCGCTTCGCCGCCTTTCACAAAGGATCAGCCGATCCTTCGCTTTACACAGAAGGCTTCACTGCATGGCAGGATTACGGGGATTTTCGATTTTTTGATATCGAGAACATCATCACAAATTCTGTTCTCGACACGAAGTATATCAACGTAGCCGACTTTGTTGCCGCTGGGGGCATCGCTCCAGTCGGCAAGATTTCCCCTCTGCAACTCGCCACCGAGTTGGAGCGTGACATGGCCGAGGCGCAGCGTCTCGCGATGGCTGTCCGCAGTCGTGAAAAGATCTCCCCCACGCTCGACGCAGAACTTGCCGACATTGATGCATGGAGCGCTCACGGCCGCTACTTCGCCGCCAAGTTGCGCGGTGCAGTTGCCCTCGCCACCTTTCGCAAGAATGGCGAAGCTGCCCTACAAGCCGAAGCCGTGGCTCATCTCGAAAAAGCCGCCGGTTACTGGCGCGAGCTTTCTGCGGCAGGTACGCGTTTTAACAAACCTTACTTCCCCCACAATGCCAGCGATCTGTTCTCTTGGTCACGTTTCATACCAAATGTCGATCGCGACATCGACATAGCCCGCGGCACAGCCAAGGCGGAACAACCTTCTAAAAAGCCATGATGATACAGCCTTCTAACACTTCGTATCTTAGAATCGGATTCATGGTAGTGACGGCAATAAACTTTATAAACTATCTATATCAACAATTTTAAAAGTAATTCTCATAAAAATTTTTCGTATTAATATCATATATCTCTGCCTCCCTTTAGTTCTATCTGCAAGCGTCACGATAGCCACCGAGCCTAAACTCCCTGGCATCGGCGTCGCGATGGACGAGTTGATTGCCAAAAAAATGAAATCGCCAGCACCGTCACCGTTTTCGCCACCAAGGACAAGACACTCCACGTGGAGAGCAACGTCTACCCCGACATCTTAAAGAAGCAGAGAAATGCTTGAAATTAGCCTCGGAAATGATTCCCAACCGTTTTATTCCTTTGTATCGGTTGGCAAAGTTGTACGAAGAAACCAACCAAAACCAGAAAGCAATAAGAATTGCAAAAATATTGATTGGTAAACCTGTAAAAATAATGTCATCAGAGATAATAATTATACAAGAAGAAATGCAGGGGTTGTTGAAAATCAAAAAATATATTTATTTAAAAGAAAACCCCCTTCTTAAATAGTGTAGCTTATTGAGTAATTAATAATAAGCAAATTTAATGTTTATGAGATGATTTGTCGATTTTGAAATTCGTTTTTTTTAGTACCATTTTCTTAACTGTAAAATTGAATATGTAATGTAAATTATTTAATCAAAAAATAGAAATCAATGTCTTGTTAAGTCTCAAAATGTACCGTTTGTACAGATTACTTAACGAATTGTATTTTCATAATGTGCATTAATTGAATGTATTTGCTGTATATGTATATTTGCAATGAAAATTTTAGTCTCAGAATTATTACAAACAATTATTATTAATTTTAAAAATTCAAAAGTTATGAAAAAATTTTTTACTTTTATTGGTGCAGCTTTGCTAGTAGCATCTGCAGCGCAGGCACAACGTAATACATTACATCCAAGTGTAGCAGCTGGAGACACATCACGTGTTTATCAGGCACCGAGGGCAACTACAGCACCTGTAATTGATGGTGACCATACCGATGCGGTATGGAATCTGGCACCTTGGAAGCAAGCTTTTGGAATTACACCAATTGATGCAGCTAGCTGGATATCAGGTACTATTCCGGTAGCTCCAGAAGGTGCATTTAGTGGTCCTGACGATGTTAGTTGTAAATACAAAATTATGTGGGATGCAGATCGCTACTATATGTTGTTACGATGGACGGATGACAACATAATTTACAGTGATTTACATAGCGGATACCGTACCGGTTTTCCACCATCATATCTGACTGGTGTTACTATGCCAGCACTTGGTGCAGGAGACGGTACAGCTTATAGCAATTTCAGAATGGATATGATTCAGACTTGGTTAACTGCTTATACACCTGAAATACATGCAAATTCAGGTATTAAACTTGCTTCAACTGGTGCAGCTACAACATTTTCTAGAGCTAATAATTCGGTAAACCATACGTTCTTAATGGGCAAATTAACTTCACAATCAACTCGACCTGAAGCAGTTTTGTGGGCACCGAAGCACAATCCAGTATCGACAACATCAGGAGCTCCGCAAACTCACCAAGCTACAGTAGCTGGCAGATTTGTTGCGTCTGAAAATGCTTATTATGTTGAATTTAGAGATACAACATGGTCTGCATTATTTTCAACAGTGCGTACTAAACTTTCTGGTCAAAAAGATTTCGCAAATGGTCCTGCAATTGGGGATAAGTTCTTATTACAAGGTGAAGTAAATGATGCTGATGGTATATCAAATCGCAGAGATTATGTTAACTACTTCACACACATGACATCGACAGCAAGTAAAAATCCTACAAGCAATATGTCAGAAGCATTGGTTGTTGAATTAGTTGAAATAGTAAGTGGTTTGAAAAACGCAAAGGCAAACAATAGCTTAGCTGTATACCCAAATCCTGTTAAAAGCGACATGATTACATTGCCAAGAATTGCAGATGTGCAAATATTCAGTCTGGCCGGACATTTACTTCTTGAATCGAAAAACAGCATGAAAGTAAATGTTTCAACACTTAAACAAGGTGTTTATATGGTAAAAGACAATGAAGGTAATGTGAGTAAATTGATAAAAGAATAATAGTTTTTTATAAGGTTGTATAGTTCATTATTCAGCAATAAGAAGATTATTAATGGTTTACTTATTGCTGAATATTTTTTTTGAAATATAAAATCTTATAACTCAAAAACCCAAAATACAAAGATTAACTTTTTTTATGATATCACCCTGATATTAAAATATAAAAAATGGAGTGTTTTTTAATTATTACTAGTTTTTTTAATCCAAATCTATTATTTGAATCACACACTTAATGATGGGATACGCTCGAATTATTATCTCTCTTATTATTACATTGTTGAATATAAATATATTGTTATCTCAGCAGGGAGTTACTCATTTTTTGTATCCGGGCGTAACTGCTGTAAATCGTTTGTATCAAGCGCCTTTCACTTCTAGTCCTCCCAATATTGATGGTAATGCCAATGATGCGGCATGGGTAAAAGCCGAATGGGCAATGGCACAGGTTAATACTAAAATTGCTTCCGATTGGGGAACTCTTAATCCCGCATTGCCCGAAGGTGCATTTCAGGGAGTTACAGATTATAAGTTGCAATATAAAATGGTTTGGGACAGTACTACCTATTACATGCTGCTCAAGATTGAAGATGATGTGGTGATTTATAGCGATTTACATGCTGGTTATCCGGGCGAGCAATCGATATATCCGTTTGCCAAAGATAACTACGGACGTACCGTTTGGAATCAGATAAAACCTGCAGTGGGTGCTGGAGATGGCTCCAAATTCGATGCATGGCGCATGGATAATATGCACATTTTTGTGACTTGGAGTAATCCTTTATTCGAAAAAACAGGCAATTATGTGCGTGCGCGAGATGGTATTTATCACAATGTATTTCCGGGTGCATGGAAAACTACCCGTCCTGATACAGCTAAAATTGTTGCAAACAAACAAAATTATACTCCCGCGCGCTACAATCCCAAAGCGGCTATTACACATAGTGGAGGCATAACATACATTGAATACAAGGACACTATTTGGTCACAAATAATCCCCAACCGACCAACTTTTGGCCCAATTGCTAAAGATACTTTGGTACTGAATATGCAAATAAACGATGCAGATGGCATTACAAACCGACGTGACTATCAGCTATTTTTGAGCACTTTAGAAGGCGATGGCTGGCTTACAACAAAGGATTGGGTAAAAGTTGTATTAGCTAAAAATGACATATCAGGATTAAACTCTACACTAAAAAACAAAGAGAATTGGTTTTTTCCAAACCCGAACAACACTAGCAAGTTAGAGTTGAGTAGTCCTGAAGAAATTTATATTTACAACCTTCAGGGGAAGCTTTTATTACATTCCAAAAACGAAAAAGTAATTGATATCTCCAGATTTAATGCCGGTATTTTTATTGTAAAAAATAACCAAGGAAAACAACAAAAATTATTTATTAACTAAAATCTCCACCATAGTTCTTATTTCCCCCTTTAGGGGGTTAGGGGGCAGGTATCTAATTACAATAAACATGAAATCAATACTAAAATTACGTTCCCGTTTTGAAAAATTGGCATTAAGAAAGTCTATTTATAAACCACTATTCTTCATAGTTGGATTTGTATCTTTATTGTGGTTCCTGTTTAGAGTAATACCCAAGCCAAGCCGAGCTACTTATCCTTGTATGCAAACAGCTTTTCCAATAGCAACAAGTTTTGTGTTGTGGCTGGTTGGTAGTGTAGGCTCTATTGCTTTATTTAAAAATATTCCTTCGGCTATAAAAAAAAGAAACTACATAAAAGTGGCAGCTCTTTCATTTTTCGGAGTAGTATTGCTATTACTTGCTACTACGCTTAATAACGATAGTATAAGTTTTGCGAATACCTTAACTTCCAATGTAGATATAATTGACCCAGTTAAAAAAGACTATGGCAACACCATTGATACTTTAAAAGTAAAAGTTGGTGTTATAAAATCAGACAAAGCATTGGTTACTGATATCAAATACCCCGAAATACTGAGTATGGTACGTGAAGCGGTGAACCGTGCTGGTGGTTTTGGAAACATGATTAAAGATGGTAAAACAGTAATGTTGAAACCAAACCTTGTAAATGATAATTCAAACCGAACAATTGAAGTGAATGGTGCTACTACCGATTATAGAGTAGTTCAAGCAGTTGTTGAATTAGTTAGGGAGCTTAATCCGCACGGAAAAATAATAATTGCTGAAGGTTCAGGTGGAGGTACTACTACAATATCGAATATGACCCGATTAAATTACATGAATATAACAGGAGTTGATTATTTGATGGGCCTTGAATCTTCTTCTGGAAATTACCGCGATTTTGCCTCCGATAGTCTTGTTGCTGTTAATTTGCCCGATGCTTTGAGTAAATACCCTGATGATTTAAAGCCAAATAAAACCCGAGCCATATATTATAACAAAAGATATTTTAATGCTGATGTTTTAATAAGTATCCCAGTGCTTAAAAATCATGCAACGGCAGGAATAACCGGAGCCGTGAAAAACGTGGCAATTGGTTGTACACCAGCCAATTTGTATGCTGATAAAGATAATGCATCACCTTATTTGCGATCCACAGTAATTCCACATGATTTACCTACATTAAGTAAATGGATGCACGATTTTTATGTTGGTAGGCCAGTTGATTTTGTAATAATGGATGGATTGCAAGGAGGTTCAAACGGACCTGGTGTAGGTGGAAGTAATCTTGTAAATATCAAAAAAAATCAGCAGAATATGCGATTAATACTTGCTGGAAAAGATGCTGTAGCAACAGATGCAATTGCAGGGTTAATTATGGGGCATGATCCACAACGCGCACAATATTTAGTTTCTATTCATAATGATGGATATGGAACTGTTGACCCAGCACTTATTGATGTGGTAGGCGTTAAGGTGCATACAGTTCGGAAGTATTTTGGATATGATGCTGTTAATACTGTTGTAACAACGCCGTTCACTAAATTTGCTTCGACAGATTATCTAGTAAGTGGTTCAATTTCTGACAAAACCCTGAATTTAAAGGTGTCTAATCCTATTGACCTGGCACGTATGACAATTAAAGTAGACAATCAGCTAATTAATAAATACATAGTTGGTGGATTTGACAATATTACATTGGATTTAAATGGAATAAATGTTACGCAAGGAGATGTAGATGTACTTTTTGAGGACAGATACCTGAACCCACTAAACAAACGATTTAGAGCCGTAATTAAGACTTCTGTTTCTACTCCAAAATTAAATGCTTCCGTTATCATATACCCAAATCCGACTTCGGATTTTCTAAAATTGAAATTTAATGAAGGCCTTGCCGACGATTATCGCATTCAAATTATTGATATGTCTGGAAAAATTCATTTGTTAACAATTATGAAAAGTTCAGTAACAGAAGTAGTTGTTGATGTTAGGAACATGAAGTCTGGAAATTACATACTTCGCTTAATTGGCTTTGATGCAAAAGTAAGTCAAGCTAAATTTGTTAAGGAATAAATTAAATAACTTGAATCGTCCAATTCAAAACAATTATTAACTAGTACATAAAGAAGACATTAATTAATGATTGCTAATATACATGATTAACAATAAAAAGATGATCATGGTTGAAATTGGAAAGTCAAAATGAATGAACTTGTAATTAAAATAGAGTGAAAAAGTAGTATGATTAATTTTAAATTGAATCTTACAATAGTATTAATTATGTGCTCATTTGCTTTACTTGCACAGAATGAACCAACTGTAACTGTTAAACCAAAAGTTTTTGAGCATGCTTTAAATAATCCACTAAAAGGATTTAGGAGCGATGTTGGCAAAGTGAATAATCATCCCTATAATGCCATTGTACGCCATTACTTGAAATGGAATGTATTGGAAAGGGATGCCAGCGATGGAATAGAGAGGATATTGGAAATTTGCAAAAAAGATTGGGCAAAACTAGCGCAAATGAATTCGAAGGTTATTCCACGTGTATATCTTGATTGGGATCAGAAACTCGGAAATGAATATTGGCCTTCTGATATGCAAACCGGAGATTACGAGAGTGAACAATTTAAACAGCGTGTTGAAAAGCTTATAGAAAAACTAGGGCAAGCTTGGGATAATGATTCGCGCGTTGCGTGGATACAATTGGGAATAATTGGATATTGGGGTGAACATCATTCTCCATACCCTACGGAATGGCAGCAAAAAATGTTAGGAGACTTGTTTACTAAACATTTTAAAAACAAAAAAGTATTAGTAAGGTATCCTCATAAGCATTTTAAAGATTATAATTTTGGATTCTATTGGGATAGGTTTGGCGATACCAAACCAGGAATGGAACAAGGCATAGAATTTATTAAATATTTTCCGGATAGATGGAAAACGACTCCTAATGAAGGAGAAGTTGGATATGGAGCTAAATATGGCGATGCTAATCCCGGAAATGATCCGGATGATTCATTAACCGATTCTACACATCGTGCACATCTTATTAATTGGATTCGCAAACTACATGCTACCGGCTGTGGCTGGATATCCAATTATAGTCTGGACAATCCTGCCGTTGTTGCTGGGGCTGAGGAATTACAAAAAGTATTTGGTTATCGGTTTTTGCTAAAAGAAGTAACTTATCCAACAAACATAAATAACAATAAACAGTTTTCGGTTTCTTTCAAAGTGGAAAATGTTGGATCTGCACCTTTCTATTATAATTGGCCGGTAGAACTTCGATTACTTGATTCGAAAACACGCGAAGTTAAATGGAAACAGATATTTAACTCGGTTGAAATTCGAGATTGGATGCCAGGTGAGAAATGGAATGAAGGCGAACAACAATATGACGTTCCTGCACCTATAAAAACGAATATAGGCACTTTTAATATAAATGTTTCTCTACCTAAAGGAAAATATATTTTAGCCTTGGCAATTCTTGATCCGGCAGGTATGGTGCCGTCGGTTAAATTTGCAACCAATCAGTATTTTAACGGTGGAAACCACCCAATAGGTTATATAGGAATTGATACAAATATCGATAAAATTGAGCTAGACTCTTCGGTTTATGACAATCCAATAAAAGACAAATCTTTGTATTATAAAGTTATGAATTCAACACTAAAGCTTTTGAAGAAATAAACAAAAACTTTTCAATACTCGAAACCAATCACTTCAATTTTTTGAAGTATCAGAGTGAATTACAAATTGGAAAAATCTCAAAATATCTTATATAAAAAAATCATATGTTA
>JFJP01038859.1_pt1 | contig 15378 bp, 13 predicted proteins | sample 431651 | NCBI WGS metagenome assembly JFJP01 (sample SAMN02602958, study PRJNA72255) | Microbial mat metagenome, whole genome shotgun sequencing project. | biome: fresh water; feature: sink hole; material: water; isolation source: purple microbial (photo- and chemosynthetic) mats found in... | reverse complement strand
ATAAAATTGGATTTCTGCGTTTGATGTCCCTCAAAAACAAAAGCAAAGCAATTTCGAACGAATACTTTTTAAATAGGCCAATATTATACAATCAACCTTCGTATTCCGAATTATTTCATCAGGTGTACGAGAAGTATTTTCTCTATTTTGGAAGGACACCTCAGGGAAGAATAATTTACGACGATATTAACCTGAACAAAAGTTATTCGCGTCTAAAGAAAACCTTATCGCAGGATCAGGTTCTTCAAAACGATTCGTTAAAAGAACTTGTGATATTAAAGGGGATTCACGATGGTTTTTACACTGCTGATTTTTCGCGTGAGGCATTGTTAATTGTTCTTGATTCCCTTATTGCAAATACTCAAATTACTGTGCATAAAACTACCGGCCAGCAAATAAGGAAAAAGGTCACCAAATTATTGCCGGGCTACCCAGCCCCGGATTTTAGCTTATACAATCCAGAGGGGAAATTGAAAAGTTTGAAAGATTTTCGGGGAAAGTATATTTATCTGATGTTTTGTACCACCCAAAATTATGCCTGTATTTCCGAGTTTGAGCAATTAAAGAAAATACATGAAAAATTTGGAGAACATGTCACTATCATTACAATATTGGGTGATGAGCAATTTTTAGAATCTCAAAAATACATTAAAGGGAAGCAGCTTCCATGGACATTTTTGCATTATGGAAACTACCCCGATGTTCTTAAAGAATACGATATAAGAGCATTCCCAACATACTTTTTACTAGATAACGAGGGGCGAATGGCCATTTCACCTGCTCCTTCTCCTTCCGAAAACATAGAACTGAAATTATTTAACGAGCTTAGAGCAAAAGGGATACTGTAGGTCATTTATGGATAAAGGTCTTATAAACCTCTCTCAGCGATTCGTATGTGTTTTTCAGTGCTTCGCTAACAGTGTCAGAATCGAACCACTTGCAATCGGTAATTCCTTCTTCAGCCTGTAAAACCGGAGTTTCGTCGCCTTTCAGGTGCATCTCATACCATATGGTGCGTTTTAATACAAGCTTCCCTTTGAGCGGATAGGTGTGATAGGTGTCCGTTAAACGTTTTCCAACTTCAATATGTTTCAACCCACATTCCTCCTGAACTTCGCGTAAAGCAGTCTGTTTGTAAAATTCCCCTTTTTCAACTTTTCCTTTTGGTAAATCCCAAACTCCATTTCTGAAAATTCCCAAAAACTTCCCATCGGGGCGTTTAATTACTCCTCCAGCAGCTTCTAAAATGGTATGAAACGATTTAATATGATCTAAAACCAAGTCGGTATCTTTATTAAAAACATATAATACCGGAATGTTAGAAAACTGGTGAAATGCCATAATCAGTTCCTGTAGTTCGGTTTTGTCGGAGAACTTATAAAACAAACCATCATTCTTTTCAAAGCTTTTAGTAACTTTGCCTGTCAAAATAACAACACGGTTGCCAAAATAAATTTTATAAGCTTGCATTATGTATAAATTTGATAAAACTATTGCGAAATACCTCTTACAAAGTAAAGCAATTAAGTTAGAACCTACAAAACCTTTCACCTGGGCATCGGGCTGGAGATCTCCCATATATTGCGACAACCGCATAACCCTATCATATCCTCAAATTCGCGATGCTATTCGCGATGCGTTATCGGCACTGATAAAACAAAATTTCCCGGAAGCCAATGTTATTGCAGGGGTTGCTACGGGGGCTATTGCACAGGGTGCTCTGGTAGCTCAGGATATGAATCTCCCTTTTGCTTATGTTCGTTCAACTCCTAAAAAACATGGAATGGAAAATCTCATTGAGGGGGAAATCAGACCGAATCAGCGAGTAGTGGTTGTGGAGGATTTGATTTCCACAGGGGGGAGTAGTTTGCAAGCCGTAGAGGCGATTCGAAAGGCCGGTGCGGAAGTTTTGGGAATGGTCGCAATTTTTACCTATGGTTTTCCTTTAGCAGAAGAAAATTTCAAAAAGGCCGGATGTAAGCTTATAACGATAACAAATTATGAAAAGCTTTTAGATGTAGCCGTTCCGGAAGGATATGTTACATTGGAACAACTGGATACATTAATGGAATGGCGTAAAGATCCATCCACCTGGATGCAGGAAAAATAGTTTTATTAAATGTATTGAGGCAGCGATATGGAAACATCATTTGAGAGCAAAATAGGTAAAGTGGCATTGTCAGACGAAAGAATTTTTGATTTTTTGTCGGATTTCAACAACCTAAAAAGTTATATTCCAGCGGATAAAATAACCAACTGGCAATCTGACGGGGAGTCTTGCCGCTTCACTGTAAATGGAATGGGCAATGTAGCCCTGAAAATAGTTGAAAAGGAGCCATATAAACATATAAAGATTTCCGGAGACGGTATGAACAAGCAGAATTTCTTTTTCTGGGTTCAGTTAAAGCAGGTCGAAACAAATGATACCCGCGTTAAGCTTACAATTAAAGCGGATATGAACCCTATGATGAAAATGATGGTGGCTAAACCCGTCCAAAAATTTTTAGATGTGTTAATTGATGGATTTGAAAAAATGCCATTTGCTTAACCAATAACATATTCTACTTCTTTGTAGCCGAAATGCAGGTATTCGCTTTTTTCGTTTTTAATAACTAATTCGCCGGTTGGGTCTACGCCTTCAATGGAACCTGCAAACCTTTTTCCTTTGATTTCATATAGCGACACCTTTTTATAGCGGTAAAGCAAGTCTAAGTAATTTTCATCCAGCATTTCCAATTCTCCATCTTTTAAGAGAGAGTAGCGGTATTCGATTAAATCCGAAAGTGTTACAACCAATTCCTCTAATTCGAAACTTTGTTTTGTGGCTTTAGCCAGTGATATTGGATTTGGTAAACTTTCAGGAAAAACCTTTTGGTTAACATTTATTCCGATACCGGCAATGGTCGATTTTATTTGATTCCGCTCTATTGTATGCTCAATTAGCAATCCTGCAATCTTTTTGTCTCCTACGTAAATATCGTTTGGCCATTTTATTGACACTTTGTCAGTATATAATCCCACTAAGTCGGCTACTGCCAGCGAAAGCGCTTTCGAAATATAAAATTGTTTGTCAGGGCTCAGAAATTCGGGGTACAATACAATGGAACACGTAAGGTTTTTACCAGCTTCGCTATGCCACTTGTTTTGACCTGTCCCTTTGCCTTTTTTCTGATTATTTGCCCAAATAACTGAACCTTCTGGTAATGAGCGCCCCGGATATTTCGAATTTACAAAGCTATTGGTCGAGTCAACTTCATCTAAATGAATTATTCGGTTATTCTTAAAAATATTTCCCATACTTCTGTAGTTTTAATTTAAAACATCCGGTCAGATTGTCGCTTTTATAATATTGCATGGTTTTTGACCGGCTAAGTCACAAGGGTGCTAATTTACTGATTTATCTTGTACAAAATGATATAATAAAATTCATTACATTTGCGAAAATTAATGAACTTATATTGCGTTAATTGGTATTAGTGAATTAGAAGCAACTTTTTTTATCAATAAATTAGAAATAGAATTTCAGTTTGAAATAAAAACTAATATGTTTTTGGAGTGAGTAAAAAAAACGAACAGGAAAAAGATAAATTTGTTGAGTGTATAATTAAAGGAATTCAGGAAAAAAAGGGAAAGGATATTATTAGCATCAATCTTTCGAAATTAGATAACGCCGTATGCCGATATTTTATCATTTGTCACGGCGATTCCAATACTCAAGTTAATGCCATTGCTCATTCCATCGAAAAAATGATGGAAGATACGTTGGAAGAAAAAACCTGGCGGAGTCAGGGATATGAGAATGCACAATGGGTTTTGTTAGATTATTTTGATTATGTAGTGCATGTATTTCAGAAAGATACCAGAGAGTTTTATAATCTGGAAAGTTTATGGGCCGATGGAACGGTTCAGTTTCATAATGAGGTTTTAGTAAATTAAAGATATAACATATAGCAATGACTGATAAAAAGCAAAAAAACGATAACAACAATAAAGAAAAAGGCAGTCCAAACCAATCGCAAAATGGCAATGGAAGTAGTTCCGGAGGGAGCAAGCCTAAATTTAACATTTATTGGGTATATATATTAATTGGGTTAGTTTTTTTCTCCATTCAATTTCTGAATTTTGGAGGAAGCCCACAAAAAACTAATTGGTCAAACTTCGAAAAAGACATGCTCAAAACCGGGGATGTTGAAAGGGTAGTTGTTATTACGAACCAACAGAAAGTTGAAGTTTATATAAAAAAGGACAGACTTGAAAATCCTAAGTATAAAGCCCTTTTCGAAAAAAGCTTGAATTCAGTTTCAAAAAGCGGACCTCATTATTTTTTTAATATTGGTTCGGCCGAGAGCTTTGAAAAGCAGTTTAGTGAAGCTAACGAAAAAATAGGAGTTCCAAAGGACTATGAAATCCGCAAAGATGTCTTTGGGGATTTATTCGCCTGGATTTTGCCTATTCTTTTAATTGTGGCTTTTTATCTGTTTATTTTCCGAAAGATGAGTGGAGGAGCTGGTGGCGGTGCCGGAAATATTTTTAACGTAGGTAAATCGCGTGCTCAGATTTTTGATAAAGATACTACCGCAAAAATTGATTTTAAAGATGTTGCTGGATTAGAGGAAGCGAAACTGGAAATCAAAGAAATTGTCGATTTTCTAAAGAAGCCTAAAAAATATACGGAGCTGGGAGGTAAAATTCCTAAGGGTGCTTTATTAGTAGGCCCTCCGGGTACCGGAAAAACATTATTGGCGAAAGCAGTAGCTGGCGAAGCGAATGTTCCGTTCTTTTCAATTTCCGGATCCGATTTTGTTGAGATGTTTGTTGGGGTGGGGGCATCGCGTGTTCGTGACCTCTTTAAGCAGGCAAAAGAAAAAGCTCCTTGTATCATATTTATTGACGAAATTGATGCAATTGGTCGTGCCCGTGGCCGGAATCCAAATTTTGGAGCAAACGATGAAAGGGAAAATACTCTTAACCAGTTATTAACCGAGATGGATGGTTTTGCGACCAATACCGGTGTAATAATTCTGGCAGCTACAAACCGTGCAGATATTCTCGACCGTGCTTTGTTGCGTGCTGGACGTTTCGACCGTCAAATACATGTTGAATTACCAGATGTAAACGAGCGTAAGGAAATTTTCAAAGTTCACCTTCGTCCTATTAAAATGGAAAAAGACCTGGATGTGGATTTCTTATCGCGCCAGACTCCCGGGTTTTCGGGTGCCGATATTGCCAATGTTTGTAACGAAGCAGCACTTATTGCTGCCCGGAAAGATAAAAAACAAGTCGAAAAACAAGACTTCCTTGATGCGATTGATCGTATTGTTGGGGGGTTGGAAAAGAAAAATAAAATTATTTCGCTGGCAGAAAAGAAAACGATTGCTTATCACGAAGCCGGACATGCCACGATCAGTTGGATGCTCGAACATGCCAGTCCGTTGGTTAAAGTAACTATTATTCCTCGTGGAAAATCGTTAGGTGCTGCTTGGTATCTGCCTGAAGAACGTCAAATTACAACCACCGAGCAAATGATGGACGAATTGATTGCTACCCTCGGAGGTCGTGCTGCTGAAGATTTGACTTTTGGTAAAATATCTACCGGTGCTTTGAACGATCTTGAGCGGGTTACAAAACAAGCGTACGCCATGGTTGCATATTTCGGAATGAGCGATAAGGTCGGAAATCTAAGTTTCTACGATTCTTCAGGTCAGTCGGAGTATGCGTTTACCAAGCCCTATAGCGACAAAACTGCCGAAACTATTGATAAAGAAGTTAGCGAGCTTGTAGAAAGAGCTTATAATAAAGCAAAAGATGTTTTACAGGAAAACCACGAAGGCCTGGAAAAACTCGCATTACAACTTTTAGAGAAGGAAGTGATATTTAGCGAGGACCTGGAAATAATTTTTGGGAAGCGAAAATATACCACCCATTTGTATGAAGAAAGTCCTGCGCCTGCTGCTGTTTCTGAAGAGAATCCTGCAGATCAGCCGGAAGAAAAAAAGGACGATGCCGCTGCTTGAGTTTAGCTATTCCTGTTTAAGGGTATCGATGAGGTAGTATTAGTAAAGCAGATTCATTACTAACAAGTTAGGAAGGAATCTGTTGAAATACAGTTAAAGTATTATTTTAAAAATTGAGATTTGAATAAAATTTTAAAACGTAGTCTTACAGGAGCTATCTTTGTATTAGTGTTGGTTGGCTCAATTTTATTTCACCCAATTTCGTTCGGACTATTATTTGCCTTTATAATTGTTTTAGGAATGAATGAGTTTTACTCACTCATAAAAACTAAAAAAAGCATTCATCCTCAAAAATACCTTGGAATTTTGTTTGGGGTATTATTATTTTCTGCAACATTTTTACATGCCCGAAATTATTTAAATTCAAGTTTATTCATCCTAATTATTCCAGCTTTGGCAGGTTTATTTCTTGTAGAACTCTACCGGAATAAGCCAAATCCATTTGAGAATATTGCCTTTACAATTCTGGGAATCATTTATATCGCAGTACCATTTTCGTTTCTACCCTATTTATTATATCACGATACCCTGACATTTGCATTTAAACCTGAAATTGTGCTGGGTTATTTTGTACTCATCTGGACAAACGATACAGGAGCATATCTTACTGGAATTACAATTGGTAAACATCCGCTTTTTAAACGCATCTCTCCTAAAAAATCATGGGAAGGATTTATTGGAGGAATGCTCTTTACTGTTGCTATCTCGTTACTTGTATCAAAATTTTCGCATGAGCTAAATCCTTATCATTGGATGGCAGTTGCTGCTATTATTGCTGTATTTGGTGTTTTGGGAGATTTGGTTGAGTCGATGTTGAAACGCAGCCTGGATGTTAAGGATAGTGGAAACATTTTACCTGGTCATGGCGGTATTCTTGACAGGTTCGATTCTATCTTAATATCTTCTCCTTTTGTGTTTACATTTATCCAATTATTTACGAGTTAAACAATTCAGTATTTCTTTACTTTATCATGAAGATGCTGTAAAATGATTTTAACAATTTTTAAGGTTTTGATTTAACAAAGCTGGTTATATTTGAGAAATAATTTAAAAATTCGCAACATGAAGAAACTTTTTTTAGGATTGGCAATGATATTATTTATAGGTAGTTATACTGTTTCAGCTTTAACATTGTCTAATAATCAAACTCCTCCACAGGATAAAACAAAAAAAACAGAATGCAAAGCATCTGCCGGTAAATCCGGATGTTGTAAATCAACTGTAAAAAAGGATTGTGGAAGTGCTAAAGCAACTGCATCAACTGAAAAGAAAACTACAAAGGAAACTGTACAAAAAACCGGTAGTAAGTGTTGTAAAGATAAGGCTACTGCCTCTGCAAATACAAAATAATAAAAATTAGCCCCAAAAAAATGGGGCTTTTTTATTAGATTTGCGTTTTAACCGATTTACCATGAAAGACGAACAAATATTGGAGGTGAATAGCAGTATCAAGTGGATAGGTGTTCTTGATCCAGACTTGATTACTTTTGACATTGTAATGGAAACCCAATATGGGACAACCTACAATTCATATTTTATCGATGCCGAGAAAAAAGCAATTATCGAAACGGTAAAAGAACCATTTTGGGATGTATATAAGCAAAAAATCTTACAGCTCACCAATCCAAATGATATTCAATATATCGTATTAAATCATACCGAACCCGATCACTCCGGTTCCCTCAGCCACCTGCTTGAAATTGCCCCAAACGCTACCGTTGTTGGCAGCGGTCAAGCTTTAAATTACCTTCAGGACATTACAGGAAAAACCTTTAAATCGCTAAAGGTTAAGGATGGAGATACACTAAGTCTTGGCGATAAAACGTTGAAATTTATTGGAGCCCCTAATTTGCATTGGCCCGATTCTATTTATACCTATGTTATAGAAGATCAGGTATTATTTACCTGCGATTCGTTTGGCGCCCACTTTTGTCACGAAGCCATATACAGCGAATTAGTTGGGGATTACATCGAGGCATTTAAATATTACTTCGATGTTATCCTGAAGCCTTTCAGTAAGTTTATGGTTAAAGCCATTGAAAAAATACGTCCGCTGGAGATAAAAGCAATTTGTACCGGACATGGCCCAATTCTGAGGTCGGATTGGAAAAAATATGTCGATTTAAGCGATCAGTTGGCAAAATCTTATTTGGAAGAAACCGGTCATAAGAACAATAAAATTCTAATTACCTATGTCTCTGCCTATGGGTATACCAAAGAGATGGCTGGGAAAATAAGCGAAGGTATTGAAGCTGTGGGAGATTTTATAGTTGAAACAGTGGATATTGAGAACATGCTGTTAGGAGATTTGGAAGAAAAAATTGCCAATTCCAATGCCCTTATTGTTGGGTCGCCTACCATAAATCAAAATACCCTTTTGCCTGTTTTTAAACTTTTTTCGGTTGTTAATCCTATTCGCGACCGGGGAAAACTCGCTGCTGCTTTTGGGTCTTATGGCTGGAGTGGTGAAGCTGTAGGTATTATTGAAGCAAACCTGAAGAGTTTGAAATTTAAGGTAATTCAGGATGGTCTAGCCTCGAAGTTTTTCCCCCATCAGGATAAAGGGCTGAACTATATAAACTTCGGAAAATGTTTTGCCGAGCAAATGTCGTTGGCCAAAGTTGAGGAAAAGGACTAAAAAAAGATCTTACGGAGTTCATCTTATTATAAAACCTTCCAGTGTCTTTAGACCTGGAAGGTTTTATAATAAGGCGAAATGATTAACCAACAATCTTTTTTCCATGAAATTCTGTTGCGGGTATTAGACTTTGCAGCTCCTTTATATTCTCAAAAGTTACTTTTCCAGCCACAACAACGCCAATTCTACCGGTAGCTTTGGAAATTAAATTCCGTAGCAATTCTTGACCTTCTTTAGCGGTAGGTTTGGCCCCCGATGTTAAAATCCTGTCCACTCCAAGTTGAATAAGTTGTTCCATTGCTTCGATTGGATTATTTATTTCATCAAAAGCTTTATGGAACACAACCTGCATGGGCTTTGCCAGAGACACCAATGCATTGGTCTTTTCAAAATCAATACGATTATTTGGAGTAAGGAAGCCCAATACGACCCCTTGAACACCAATCTCCTTGCAAATTCGAATATCCTCCTGCATTATTAAAATTTCCTCTTCTGAATATACAAAATCTCCTCCACGGGGGCGTACCATAACAGCTAAAGGAATCTTCAGATTTTGCCGGCAAAGTTTGATAGTTCCATACGAAGGAGTAGTTCCTCCTACCGCAAGATTTTCGCACAGCTCTATTCTGTTAGCTCCTTTTCGAGAGGCAAGGATGGCATCTTGGTAATTTTCTACACAGGCTTCTAAAATCATATGTTTGTAAGTATTGAAAGTTCAAAATTCATCATAATTTCACAGAAAATGTAAATTCACGGATTATAATTTTGTAATGTGTTTTATTTGCAGAAACGAATATGAAGAAACTTTTAGTTAATGTACATCCCAATTTAGTTTTTCTGACTTTGTTACTTGCAGTTTCTGCTTATTATGGCTATCACGAAATTGCTTTTAAACGGCCTCAGTCTACTCACCACTGGAGGCAGGCTGATTGTGCTTCCCTTGCCTTAATGTATTATCAAAATGGGATGAAGTTTTTTGAGCCACAAACCCACAACCTTACTTCCGATGGTGGGAAAACAGGATTTGTAGCTCCCAGCGAATTGCCCATTATGTATTATTTTGTCGCCATCCTTTACAAAATATTCGGTTACCACGATTTTATATATCGAATTCTTAACACTTTAATATTTCTTACTGGTATTTTTTACCTGTTTAAATTATTCAGGCAACTTACTAAATCGGCTTTTTGGAGCCTTTCTGCTGCATTGTTGTTCTTCACTTCGCCAGTGTTGGCATATTACGGGAATAACTTCCTTACCAATAGTTCATCCTTAGCATTTAGCATTATAGGGTGGTATTTCTTTTTACATTATCGCGAAACGAAGGTTGAAAAGTACTTTTATTATTGCATGTTATTCTTTTGTCTGGGGTGTTGCATGAAAATATCATCCGGAAATAGTCTCTTTGCTTTGTTAGGTGTTTACCTCCTCGAAAAATTTAAACTGGTTAAGTTGGAAAAGGAAAAGGTTTTCCCCAAAGGGATAGGGCCTATACTAGCTTTTCTGGGAGCCATTTTATTACCCTTTAGTTGGATACTCTACGCACATTATTACAACCAAATGCACACTACCGGTTATTTTTCTACAGGAACATTTCCGCTTTGGAGCCTCGATACTTCATATATTAATCATATAAAGGATAATGTTTGGAACCTTTGGCGTCCCTTTTATTTTAGCAGTTCTGTACTAATATTATTGGGCTTATTGTTGGTTGCCCAACTGGTATTTTTTTATAAAAATTCAAGGTTTTTTGTTCTGGTTTTATTAATTATGGTTGTTGAAGTAGCCGTTTATATTCTGCTTCAGTTCATGACCTTTGCCGATCACGATTATTATACCATTGACCTATACATTGTGCTTATTTTCTTAGTTGTTGCCTCTTTTACCTTATGGGAAAATACCAGCTTCCGTTTTTTGGACAATACATTCTTCAAATGGGCATTTGCTTTGTTTTTATTGTATAATATATATTATACCCATGGAAAAATGCGGGTACGATATGAAGGTTGGATGAATGAATATCCAGCGTATAAGGATTTTCATACTATTAAACCCTATCTGCGGTATTTGGGCATAGCTCCATTGGATACCATTGTAACTATTCCCGAATACAGTCATTTTATCCATTATCTTACTAATCAGCGCGGTTGGACAAAATATGCCGACGAGCGAAGCCCCCGAACAACTCCTGAATTGGTAATGTCGGACAGCTTTTTTATGGCGCAGAACATCTCAAACGGCGCAAAATACTTGCTAGTGCTCGATGCAGAGAAGACATTGGAAATTATGCCTGCATTTAAGCCATATTCCAAATTATTAATGGGAACCTATAACCGGGTAAGCATTTATGCATTGAAACCTGAATTTTTAAAACAGCCTGTTAATGAATTGAAAACACTTAATAATCTTTTATTTGATGCGGAGCTAATGGATAAATCCGGAAAGTTTTTTCCGGATTCTTCCCGAAACATGAGCGCTGAAGGAGCTGAAACGCAATCTTCTGTCATTTGTTTTTCGGGGAAGAAAAGCGTAAAACTGACACCTACCAATGCTTTTTCTATGACTACTCGGTTCCACAAAATTAAGGAAGGTGAAGAGTTTTTAGTTTCAGTTTTGCGATATGGTAAATCGGGCTTGCTGGTGGCATCCGCTAACCGTCCGGAAGAGTTTTATATAGCAGATCCTTTGGTTTTTAAGTCCTCAAAAACGGGTTGGGATTCATTAACTCTTAAGTTCTCTATTCCAGCTAAGATGAACAATCAATCGCTTTCGGTTTATTTATGGAATAATTCGCAGGATACTGTGTATTTTGACAATTTTCGAATTGTCCGAAAAGAGAGCTATATAAGCGATAAAACGACTTATAAAAATTTGTGATGTTAACTTTCTGACTTGTTTGGAGCTTCATCTTTTTTAGTAATATTACACCGTATTAATTTCAGGTTAACTTAACACCAAGTCAATGTTTAAAACAGCTACCGCACTACTTTTTTGTTTTTGCTTTTTGTTTTCAGCAGCTATTACCCGTGCTCAGGGCTTTGCAACGCTCGATTCGACTAACTTACCCATCATACTGCTATATTCGAATGGTAATACCATTAACGATCAAAACAAAGTAACCGGTAATATGAAAATCATTTCCAATACCAATGGAAAGAAAAACCGGATTACCGATCCAGCCAACGTGTATGATGGAAAAATTGGGATCGAAGTGCGTGGTGCAACATCGGCATCGTATCCCCAAAAACCTTTTAGCATTGAAACCCGCGATGACCTTGGCAACGACCGCAAAGTTTCCCTTTTGGGAATGCCCAAAGAAAGTGATTGGATTTTGCTTTCGAATTATAACGACAAAGTCTTTATGCGGAATAGTTTATCCTTTAAACTCTTTAACGAAATGGGGCATTATGCTTCTCGCACACGCTTATGTGAAGTATTATTAGATGGTAATTACCGGGGGGTTTATGTTTTTACGGAGAAAATAAAACGTGATTCAGGTAGGGTGGATATTGCCAAATTAGATGCCAACGATAATTTTGGAGATAGCCTGACGGGAGGCTATATTTTTAAGATAGACACGCATGGTTCCAGTGATTATTGGACCAGCCAATTCAGGCCCAGAGCGAATACGAATGTTGAGTTTGTATACCATTACCCTAAGGCCGATGAAATAACCAAAGAACAAAGGGCGTATATCCGTATTTTTGTAAACGAGTTCGAAACGGCTTTGAATGGAAACTCGTTTGCCGATCCGCTTCAAGGGTATAAATCGTATATCGATGTAAATTCGTTTATCGATTATTTTATACTTCAGGAAGTTTCGCGTAACGTCGATGGGTATAAAAAGAGCAGCTATTTCAATAAAGACAAGCAAAGCAAAAGCGGGGGACTTTTGCATGCAGGCCCTGTTTGGGATTTTGACTGGGCTTGGAAAGATATCTGGGATTGCGATGAGTTTGCACGCGAAGATGGCTCGGGATGGGCGTATCGGATCCAAAAGTGCAACAAATGGCCAGTACCACCGGCTTGGATGGACCGGCTACTGCTCCATTACGAATTTGCCGATAAATTGATTAAACGTTACCAGCAATTGCGAACCACCATTTTAAGCGACAATTATCTTTACCATCAGATCGATTCGATGAGCACTCTGGTAAATGAAGCGAAAGACCGGCATTACAAAGTATATTCCATTACTGCCAGCGATGCACCCGAAATGGCGCCTCAGCCTACCACCTACGAAGGCCAGGTTATTAAGTTTAAAGGGTGGATAACCGAAAGGCTTGCCTGGCTTGACAATAATTTGACCCTGGCAAATATTACCGATAATATCATCGAAGATACTCCGGAAATTATTGATCCAAACAATGCCAAAATCTACAAAATATTCCCCAACCCGGTTAAGGATGTATTGTTTATTAAATCGTACGACGATATAGCTTCTGTTGAAATACATAACCTGACTGGAACGTTGTTTGATGCGGCTTTACCTGTCGATCCCAAATACATCCAGATAAATGTTAGCGGGTTCACTTCGGGGTATTACTTTGTTACGATCCGTTTTGTGAATGGAAAGGTTGCTACGGATAAGGTGGTGGTGAGGTAAAGGGTAGGATATTTTAGTTTTGTTGAAATAGCAGGGTTCTACTCATCAATTCTTAACCAAAAAGAGCCTCCATGTTTTTCAACTCCTTGTAAATTTTTGTGTTCCCAAATAGGGGTGATAATGCCCGATAGTTCTTTGTCTTCCGAAATAAAGAAACAGGGAAGTATTGGTTTATATTTTTTTGAATTTGCCAAGAGGTAGCATGCAAGCCCATATTGTTCCGAATAGGCTCGATCGCACATAAATTGCGGATAATCATACGGAAGATAAATATCATGAATATGGACGACTACGCCTTTTTTTAGCTTGGGTAATATTTCCAGAAAAAAAACCATTGAGTCGGAATTGGGAAGGATCCGATGTGAATTATCTATAAATAATATATCGTTTTCCTGAAGGTTGAGAATAAATTCAAAATCAATATTTTCTGCTGGTTCGCGAATAATTTTGTTCGCCAAAACATCTATTTCGGCTCTTGGCTGAGGATCTATCGATATTATTTCGGTATTCAACTTTTGTTCCTGCTTCGCTTTATAGGCAATTTTGGTAGAATTACCAGAACCAATTTCGACATATTTTGCAGGTTTTAATTCTGCAATAAGCGTATATAACCCAATAATGTCCAGGCCAGGTAAAAAGCCATTGTTCCAAACAGGATTGATAGGGATTGTCTCTTCTTTTATGTCCTTAATGATTTGAATGGTATCCATATATTTCAGAGACTTTTCTAAAAGGGCCTTATAATATTCCCTTTGGCTGTTAATTATTTTGTAAAGCTCTTCGTGAGGTTGTTTTCCAAAGCCATAACGTGGTTGAAGGTTTACTTTATAGTCCAGGAAAAGTGTCTGGTATTTAGGATTAAGAAATTTGTAAATCTCTTTTAGTGTTTTCATGATTCGGGAATAGCGAATAATTTAGATATAACATATTATTCAGTCGATGTTATTATTGTCGCAGGTCAATTATTACTTAATATTTGTTAATATTGAATGTAATCCTGTTTTGTTATAAACGTAAGCAGAAAATAGACTATTAATAACCTTCGAGATCTTTTTACATATTTCGAAAGGATAATTATAATACATATTTTTATAATTGTAATATTAAACCTAAAGAATATGCCAAAGCGTTTTGGGCTATCCCAAATAATAATTTTTCTTCTATTGTTTTCGTTGGTTTATTCCATGTTCAACGTTAAATTCTGGAAGCAGGAAGGACAAGTTATCAAATGGGATGTGTTGGAGTATTATGGTTATCTGCCATCGGCTTTTATTTATAAAGACCTGTCGCTAAAATATACCGAGAAACCAACTGAGGATTGGGGAAAGCGCATATGGGCGCTTACTGCACCCAATGGTAAAAAGGTATTTAAGATGAGCATGGGCATGTCCTTTATGTATGCTCCTTTTTTTGGTTTGGCACATGGATATGCATTATTGGTCGGTTTTAAAGCCGATGGTTTCAGTGCTCCCTATAAGTTTGCACTGCTAATGAGCAGTTTGTTTTATCTGCTTATCGGGCTCTTTTATTTGCGTAAAGTTTTATTGCTTTTAGTAAATGACCTGGTTACAAGTATGACCCTCTTTGCTATTGTTGCCGGTACTAATCTCTGGTATTATGCCAGTTTTGAGGCACCATTATCGCATGCTTATAGTTTTTCACTAATTGCTATATTCTTGAGGAACGTGCTTAAATATTACAAAAATCCGTCGCTTGTTACAGCAATTGCAATAGGTTTATTAACCGGATTAATTAGTCTTATCCGGCCGAATAACGGATTGGTTGTTCTTCTATTTATCTTTTATGGAATTTCGGGTATTAAGACGTTGAATGAGCGAATGCATTTCTTTCTTAAGTATTATGTTCATATTATTATGATGATTTTGGGAACGGTTTTGGTATGGTTCCCTCAGATGATTTATTGGCATATGCAAACAGGGCATTGGTTATATTTTTCGTATGCCGAAAATGGGGCATTCTTTTTTCAAAACCCACAAATAATAAATGGGCTGTTTAGTTTCCGCAAAGGCTGGTTTTTGTATACTCCGCTTATGTTAGTAGCAACGCTTGCCATACCGCTGACCTGGAAATATGCCAGATCTTTTACTATTCCCATTACC
>JFJP01027269.1_pt1 | contig 15378 bp, 18 predicted proteins | sample 431651 | NCBI WGS metagenome assembly JFJP01 (sample SAMN02602958, study PRJNA72255) | Microbial mat metagenome, whole genome shotgun sequencing project. | biome: fresh water; feature: sink hole; material: water; isolation source: purple microbial (photo- and chemosynthetic) mats found in... | reverse complement strand
TTGAATGAGTTTATTGATCATAATATCAATCTTCGCAATCCTCTTCGTTTTGTTGTTGGTCTTTCGGAGAAAATCCTCTATATTTATCAAAAAGCAAAAGAGCGATGACAAATGTCTCCAACACAAAATTTTTTTTTTTTTTAATTTCATCTTCAAAATAATAAAAGCAGATGAAACTAGCCTGCAAGAATTCACGATAAAAGATCTCGCAAATTACGACGGAAAAACAAATAATTTGATTTATATCGGTTGCAAAAATTATGTGTTTGATGTGACAAATTCAGGTAAATTTCAAAATTTTCTTTGAGATTACTCAGAATTTTTTTTTTTTAAGAACATTATCAAAAAGATGGATCTTATTCATTTTTTGCTGGGAAAGATTGTTCAATAGCTCTATCAAAAATGTCTTTTGACCCTGTATATTTCAATTGCGGACCAGATGTTTATTTGAATGCCAAAGAACAAGCAATTTTGGATCAATGGTATGATAAATTTAAGGAGAAATACACCGTAATTGGAAGAATAAAATATTAGAAATCTCATAAAATTTTAGGTTTTTTTGTTATTTATGAAAATCAATTTATTTATTTAATTCTTCTGAGCGTGTGAATAAGGCTTTGGTCCATTTAAACAATAAGTTATCGACCATATGTGCGATGGTGAAAACTCCTCCAATAATAGCACAAACTTGAACAATAAAATGCAAGAATGCTTCTCTTTCTTTCGTGTATTTAACGGTCATAGGGCTCAAATCATATCTAAAAATCCATTAAATCTCTTTATTTAATTCTTTTCCTTTATTATAAACAAAACTTGAAATAAACAGCAGGGATCATGTTTGTTGGTGCTTTATGATAATTCCCTGCAAATTGACAAACATATTTCGCTGCTCCGTTTGTGTCGATATAAATCGTCGATACCACCTAATTCAAATAAAATTCATTTATTTTATTTCTTTTACATGTTATTATTTCAGAAAAAATACAAATTTTTTCTTCATTTATAGAACTTTAAAATCAAAGAAAAAGAAATTGCCTGTAGGAAGTATTGAATTATATACCCCAAATCAAGATTCTGCTGAATATCAATGCCATCGAGAGGACTCAAGGCTCCTTTATCGAAATTCCTTCACATTTAAAACCCAAAAATTGTTTAAAAATCTAATTAAAAAACAATACTTTTTAACATATTCAATATCAATAGAATTTCCAAAGGATAAATGATTGATTTTATGACTAACATCGAATATAGAAATTCCTGTTTCAGCCATAATCAATCCGAGTAAAGGTCCTAAAGCATGACTGGATATATGGAAGTTCCCAGGTACCCTGTTCACTGTCAAATAACCATATATCTGACACCCCTCATGATTAATAAACGCTTGTTTAATCTCGTCAAGATTCACATTATTCTCATTATCATGGTCCCCATGATCAGAAATCTTATGAAAGAACAAAAAAAATCAAGAGAAATTATAAAATTATAAAAGAAAACATGTAATTGATCTGATATATAATTGCCATTTTTATCAAGGCTTCGCTTATATAATTGACCGCCAAGATCTAAAGAATGAGAACCTACAATGTCTTGAATATCAACAGTCAGCATTGCACATGGCATTTTAGGAAAAAGTATATCTAAATTTACTTGCAACTTTAAAGAATAAAGAAATAGAAATTTATTTATGTATAAAAGAATTTCGTTTTTATACTTTTTCACTGCCTCTTTGAACATCGATAAACATGTCTGATTTCACATTTGTATAACAATAACGAGTAACTTCGAAATAAACGAAAAAGGTCATTAAAACAGCACAAACAAATGACACTATGTATTTTGATACAAAAAAAATTAGTGGTTAAATTGAGATGTTTTTTACTGAAAGCTCCGGAATATGTAGGTTCACTCATATCCTGTGGCAATGTTCGATAAATATCAAAGGATTTCAAGAAATTTGAGAAACCGGATGATTCTGACCTATTTTCATGTGAAATTTCCATGGAATTCATTTTTTTTTTTTAATCTAAAAATATTTTTATTTTTTTTAAGTTTTTTTTTATGAGAAAAAAAAAAAAAATTCAAATTTCAAAAAAATTAAAAAATAAAATTCTTTTTTGTATCAATTTTTTTTACTGTTTTATTAATAGTGATTAAAAATGAAAGGCAACAAATTTATATTGAAAAGAGTATATATGGAGAGAAACGACTTGCGGTTTTAGCAAATTTCTTTTGAAAAACTCTTGATTAAAAAATGAATTTGAATTAAAAAGCGAAATAAACTCACATCAAATACGCTTGGAAAACATAAATAATATTGATGTTCATAAAAAACTCCAACGAGCAAAGGAAGATCCTATAAAACTATTACACGAACGGAAAACTCGTCAAAATAATTTCGACATTAAAGGTTTTTTTTCTTTTTCTTTGCTAGTTTTCTTACTTTTTTTATAAAGAAAGAAATCTGAAAATTGACAAAGAAAATCAAATTTTAATCAAGAATATCGTCCATATTTCTAGAAAAGCAAGGGTAAAAAATCATTAAGAGCAATAATTTCTTATTCGTTTTTTAGTCTTTGAGCCAAAATAAATTAAAAAGTCTCGAAAATTTCAATAAATCTGAGCAAATTTCTCTTCCGTTGATGAAAGAACCCCAAAAAATCATCACTCCTCCAAAAGAACAAGGAATTATAAGGGAGGAAAAAAATGATATTTTAACTACAAATCATCTCAATTATACGATGAAAAAATCCACATTTCACCAAAGTCTTCCAAAAAGTGGATTTCAAAGGTTTAAAGCGGCTGAGAAAATCGCTGATGAAAATGACAAATTGGCGAAGAAATTGCTTAAAGCGTGATTTTCTTCTAATTTTTTTTTTTTTTATAGTTTTTTCATTAAAATCTCAAGGACTCCAATAGTATCTCGACAAGCTCTTGAAAAAGACTTCAAAATTCATTCAGAAATAGCCAATAAAATCAAAAGATATCACGTTTTAAAGGTAAAACCCGAAGCGGAATGGAGAAATGCTCGTCGACATGGTTCAATTTTAAACATAAATGAAGAGTCAAAAGATACAGCTTTCGGTTTATTGAGTAAAGAGGAGATAGAACAGCTCTATAAACAGCATATTTATTTGAATCTTGAGCTTAACTCGCTTGTTTTCACACAAAAAGAGCATGAGCCACACCATAAAAACCCTTCGGAAAAGTATTTTATGGAGGTAAAAGCCTGTTATAAAGCGATGAGAAGAACAATACCAGAAGATTATAAAGATTTTGCAAAATCTGTGCTGAATGAATATTTTAATATGGCTGAATTAGTAGTTTTTTTAAATGGGGAGGTTTTTTAATGAGTTTTTTCTAGAGAAAAAGCAAAATGCTATATGTTGCTTTATATAAAATTAAAGAAGAAAATGAAATCTTCATAGGTTTTTAGAAATTTGACGAAACGAATGTAAAGAGTTTTAATTAATTTTAGGGGATTTTGAAATAAATTTGGCACCTTATATTGATATTCCGAATAAATATCAATTAAGCTATGATTTAGTTAATTTAAAGCACCCTTTGCCGAATTATATTCCACGAGAGATGTAGGAAATTTTAATTTATTTTGTGAGAGATCTATTTATTTTTTTAGGGATCGAAGGGGATTTATTAAATTTTCCATGAAGATTCAAAAAGATATTCAGAAATCGGTGAAATGAATGAATAATTTTATGTTTTTTTGTTTTAAAGTCATATTTGTTTGAATTTTCGGTTATTATTGCATTGCATACATATTATTATAAGTAGATTTTTATTTTTCATAGAAATATTAAATGAATTCAACAGAAAATTTTTAATTTGGATATAAAAAATGAAATCATCACTTTCGTTGGGGAGGATTGCTTGAGTAATCCTTAAAATAATATTCTTCACAATCTTTATTTCCGTTCACTGTTTCATTATTCGATGATGAAATATCAGTGCTTTTAATAAAATATTTTCTTTATGAGAAATTAATAAATTTAGAAAAATTTACCTCAAAAACGAAAAATGTTTATTCATCATTTTTATTTGATCTTCTTGTTTTTTAATGCAATCCTCTAAATATTTCAGCTTTTTCATATAAACTTCATTGTTCTTTGTAAAAAAAAACATGAAATTTATAACAAAATAAATTGATTTCTTACTTGAATCATCGCTTTAATCTCTACATATCCTTTATCTTGCATTTTTTTCATCAGAACCAAATTATTTTGCTTTAATTTGTTGTTTTCTGTCTTAAAGCCAATCATTTCATTTTCTAGCAAAAACACTCTTTTTTCCAGACTTTTCACAACACTTTCACTGTTGTTTTGTTTATTATTTTCATTGTTATTTTGTTTATTATTTTCAGTTTTGTTTTGAAAATTTTGTTGATTATTGAAATTCCCAATTGTTGAATTATTTTTCCTAAAAGTCTTATTCTGCAATTCCAGAAAATTAACTTCTGGAACTTTCTTAATGACCTTTAATTGGTGAATAATTTTATCTAATTGTTTCTCATTTTTATTTGGACCGTTCAAATAAATTGTAAAAACTTGTTGTGATGGCGAGTTTTTTGAATGTTGCCCGATTTTCGGATTGCAATTCAACAGGTTTTTCTCTACATTGAGATCCTGACTATTAGAATGAAAATTCTTTTTGCGAAAACTCAGCTTTTTTTCTTTTTCTTGTTCAGATTTTGAGATAAATTCAGAAATTTTATTGAGGATAGGACTTTTTTTTTCTTCTATAAAACTGCTGTCTTCATTGCTCAGAACATCATTTTTTTCTAAAATGGTGCTGATTTTCTGCTCTTCTAATTGCTTTCGATATTTTTCGACCATTGTTTCTTTGTTATTTGAAGTGACCATTTGATTAAAAGAATTATACAATAAATTATCAGAATATTTAGGATTCTTTCCGAAATTTAGATTTTCTTTGCTATATTTAGATTTGCCTGCAAGTATTCTTTGCTCTTCGGGTGTTATTTCTAAAGGTTCAATGATATATTCTTTGTGGGGTTCTTCAGTTTTTTTCTTATTGTTATCAATAAAGGTCTGAGTTACGTTTATATTAGGAGTTAGGTCATTTATATCCAGTGCGTTCTTGCTTGTTTTAGGAGAAATATGACGGTTTTTTGAGAAATTTGAGATGTCGTAATCAGAACTTGAATGAGTTCTACGATGTCCTGTTAGATTTTTCGAAGCTTTGTTGAAAACTGCTGAACTATTTTGCATTGATGACATATGATTAACAAATTTATAAAAAAGTATAAATATTGATTGATTGTCTTTATAATAATTTTCTTTTTTTTAAAATATATAAAGTATTAATTATTTTGCGAAACCCCTCCTCTTTTTTTTAATTTAACACTTTAGTTTATTTCTTTTAAGAGATCCTCAATCAAAGATTTCATCATAAAATTTGGTTTATAATCGTTTTCTGTTATGTTTATACGACATATTGGACAGTTTTGTTTTTTATTGAACCAATCTAATAAAGAAGACTTTTGGAACGTATGCCCACATTTTGTTACTATGTAGGGATCAGTCATCAAACCTTTATTGGGAAAATATTAAATTAATGATGAATAAAAAAATAATTTTACAATTTGAAATAGGGCATAAAAGATTTTCATTATTTATTAATTTTATACTAGATCTTTTTTTCTTGATTCTTAGGAAATCATTCATTGAATACATTGATTTTTGATCAAGATTTAAAGGTTCTAGTCGTATTTCCTCATCAGGTATGCTTATTTTAAAAAAAAAAATCAAATAAGTTTGAACTATCCATAAATCCTTTACATTGTAGGAAAACTCGATTCTTTCCAAAGAAATCCGCTTAAAAAACCGAGAGCATATCCAACATTATCGATCAAAGTTTCAACTAAAGAATTTATAAGAGCAGTTTTGAAAAGGAAATTACTTGTCAAGTTATTATTAGAATTTCTCAGCATAAATTTCAAAAAAAAATTCAATTGAATTTTAATATTTTTAGTTTTTATTGAGAATTTTTTTTGTTTTGTTCACAAAAGTTTTCAAGATTTTAATTTTTTTTAATTTAAAAATGGAATTTGCGAAATTATTGAACATTAGGAAGAAAATAAAGTTTACTACAACTAATTAAGATTTATTTTTATTGATTGAATTCGATTTTTTTTTAACAAATGAAACGAACGGATTTTTTATTCTCAATGAAAATAAAAAATTCCTGATGTCTTTTTCAATGAATTTTTTTTTAAACAATTCTGCAATTGTTTTATTCTATCTTTAAAATCATATTTTTCAAGATATCTTTCTCTTCAAAATAATTATATTTAAATTGATCAATTTTTATAATGAATATACGCATTGAAAATAATATCCAAATTTATAAGATCTCTCTTCGATTCGATAAAAAATTCAAATTCATCTAAATAATCTCTCAATTCTAAAGTATTTCTAACAAAAAGAAAATTAATTTAATTTTATTTATAACAAAAAAACTTATATATGTCAAGATAAATTGAAAAACTTCTTAAGTTTGGACTGATATTCTTGTTTACACACTTCAAAAGACTGATTTCCTGTTCATGATCATCTTTATAATATTAATTTTCACTAATTTTTTATTGTAATCCTTTACAAACTTCTAAAGAAAGCATTCCTAAACTGAAAATAATTAAATTTGGAAGAATTGGTTTCAACGCTAAAATTAATTCCTTTGTCTTAATTTGAAAAATTTGGCTTTATTTAGAATTATCATATCAGTATTAACATAAAAATCAAAAGAGATTTGTTTACGAAAGCCAAAGTTTGAAACATTTTAAAGACTTTATATTTTGTAAGATTTCTGCTATATCTTCCAAAACATTTTCAAGAACAACACTAATGTGAAAAAAACGAATTTAGAGAAAAAAATCACACTTTGTACTTTGTGTTAAAGTTTAGTGAAAATATTTCGAGTTTATTTTCCTTGTTTTTTATGAATTTTTTTTTCAAATTGCATAAAAGAATGTGCAAACTTTCACAATCTTTTTTTTTCACAATAAATTATCAAATAATTTTTTTGCTTGCAAGAAAAAAAGAAAAAAATCAAAACTTGAGATTTTCGCCATTAAACCAATCTGAATTGTTTTTAAATTGAAAGTTTTGACATTCTGCAAAAAATCGGAAATAATTTTAATAGTTGAATCATCATCAATATATTGGTATTCATCCTCCTCATTTCCGTCTTCCCAAGTCAAACTTTTCGCACTTTACAGCAAAAAAAATAAAAAAAGTGTCAAAAATAAACCTCCAAATTATTATATTAATCTCTTCTAACTCTTTTATTTGGCAAGAAAACTGCCTAAGCTTTATTAAAATTCTAATTAAAGAAGGAGAAAATTATTAATATGAAGACTAAAGCATCAATAGACTTAATCTCCAATCTAGATAAACCTCCTTCCCTTGAGATAATTTTTAAAGAACAAAATCATAATATAATAATCTAAAAACCAGATGTAATTTCTATTTAAATATTTGATTTCTATAGCTTCACTAGGCAACGGAATTTTGGGTTTTCGGATTAAAAGATTGTTTAGAAATTTTGAATCAAAAAATTGTTTTTTTAAAAATAGGGGTGTTTCATTTAGGATTATTCTATTTGAAGATGGAATTAACAAAAAACTAAATTTTTTTTGAGAAAATTCTTCGGAATTAAGCAATTGGCAAGGAAACATGAATTTATTTTGTATTCCAAGATCTGAATAACTAAAACAAAAATATTTGAGTTAAGAAAGAATTTACGCACAATAAATTTTCAATTTTCAGATCAATTAATTTTAAGGAGTGGATTTTTTCCAAATGGCTAAATAAAAATATATTTAAAATAACTACAAAATATCTCTTCAAATGACTTGATATTTATTTCCATTAAAAAATTTGAATTTTACAAAACAACAAAATTAAAATTTTAATAATCATAATTAATTAAATCATAGGATATATGAGGATTATCAACAAAAAATGAAAATCATTTTGTTAATTTCGGCAAATTGAGTAATTATAGGCATTTGCAAATTCCAATTACTATTATTTTTATTAATTATTTATTGGGATTAAAGAAAATTGTAAAACTTTAGTTTATAAAGGATTTTATATTATATCTTATTTTCTAGGGGCTTATTCAATCATTTTATGATATTTTTCGGTGATTTCTCTAGTAAATCTTTAGAAAGGTTTAATTATTGATAGTTTATTTAATAAAATAAATATTTTTTTGAAATTCCCCAATTCAAAAAACCCTATTTTTCTATTAAAAAAAATCAAATGTTTTTTATTTTAAAATTAAAGAAAATTTTCATGTTTTTTATGATGAAAATCAACGAATCGGTAATATTTTGTGTCAATAACCCCTGTGATTTCATCAAGTTTTCCTGAATTAAAACGCTCATAATTTAGAATAAAATTATCCAGAATTCTATCAATTCTCAACCCCGAATTATCAATATTCTCTATAGTCATAACAAGATTCTCGCATTTATAAAACGGGTGATTTCTTGATTTTTTTGAATTTTTAATCAAAATTTGACAAAAAATCAAAGAAAACAACCTTTTTGGAACAGAATTTCTCGGTAAATCAAGCCAAGAACCTGCAATTTTATGTTGTGTTAAAGCCTCAATTAGAGCGAAATTATCAATATTTTCTAGATTTCCCATGCTCAAAAAGATCGAAGAAGGCTTTATTTCGATAAAATGCTTGGTGGATATGAGTTTTTTCTCTTTGGGAAGCAAGGTTTTGGGAAAAAAATCAATAAGAATATCGATTTTCGATAGTTGTGGCATAAGAAATTCAAAATCTGAATATTTCTTGCATTTTTACATTGAAAAAACAAATGAAAAAAAGAACCATATTTTGCATCAAAATCTGAAAGAAAATCTCTATATTCTTGAAGAAAAGCTTTTTCTTCGAAGAGAATCGCAGTGATTCCATAGAAATCTCGCATGAGTTTCACAAACTCCTTCAAAGAAGCATCAAAACCGACAAATCCTATTGTTTTTCTCTCCAGACTCTTTTTTTTATAAAAGATTTTCATGGAAAACTCAATGAAAAAACCTGTGTAAAAAATGGGCCAAGTGGTTGATTTTTCTTCATTATTAGGATGTCTTGTGATTTTCTGAAAAAAAGAAGTATCGCATGCAGTAAATGATCACAAATACTCTTCTTTGACACTGTTCTTGAACTTGTTAAGAGAATTTTTCTTTCGAAACACAGTTTTGATAGTGATTCAGCTTCAAAATAATTATCTAAAAGATGAATCCTTTGGTAATTTTAATTGAAAATTAAGTCTTTTATTGGATAAAAACCAGGGATTATTCCCGCTTTTCAACGCTTCTTTGAAGAAATCCTCGTTTTTCGAGATTTCAAGACCAGAAAGTAAGAGGATTTCTGGGTTTTGGCCAAGTTTATCAAAGAAATCCTGTTCTTTGAATGCTTTTAAGGAGGTTTTAAAAAAGAAATATGGAGATTAAAAATACTTAAAGAGAAATTGTTTTGAAGAGACTCGATGTTTCTCATCTTTTGTTCTAATATGTGCGATTTTCCAGGGAGAAACGCTCTGATTTTTAAAGGATTCCTGCCAAAATTTCTCATAAGTAAAAAATTAAAAATTGAAAAAAACTGTAAAATTTACAAAAATTTAAAATATAAAAAAACCATCAAAATTTCAAATAAATTCTCTTATTTAAGGCTTCCTTTCATTTTCCCAAGAAATTCTTCTTAATCTCCTCCTGAAAAGCCCTAAAACTCTTGGCTCTTTTCTCTTTAAAGGGCGAAAGACATTCCCAGAACCTAATATAGTCCCTAACCCTGTTAAACTCCCCTCCAAAGCTTTTCCATTTATTTTTTTTCCCTTTATAATACTCTTTCATTGTATTCCCAGTGATAAAAAGTACAAAATGAAAGAGAAAAATCAGGCTATAAATCGTTGAAAGTGCCAAACTAATGCTCAAACATATGCAAAACAGTCCAAATTCTATCAGATTTTCATCAGAAATCGTTGTTAAACCGGGGTTCCAGAAACCCGAAAACATATATCCACAGCTTAAACTCACATAAAACAGGGTCAAGAGATAGTATTTATGGTTATCAATGCCAATACATTTCAAAAGAATCTGATTGTGATGATCGAGTTTTAAAACACACCGTTTACAAACTCGACAATGATGAGTTTCACTCGGTTTAAACCCCTCACAATGTTTACAGAACCTATATTTATAGGCTTTTTCCTCGATTACGATCTGAAAAGCCTGCATATAAAGGTCTTCTTCAGAGTTTTCTGGCTCTTGAACCCTCGAAATTTCAAAGGCTTCTTCTGTCTCTTGTTTATCAGTATTTATCAAAGAAATATGTCGGAGGTTTTCTGGGCCTATATTCGAGGCTTTAAGAAAGGAAATTTCCTGATCAACGTCTTTAGAAAGCTGTTCTTCAATGAATTTCGACCAGGTTTTGGGCACTGCGCCTGGGTCTATAAAAAGGGTATTTATCATTGAAACAATCAAAAGATAGAGCAGAAAATGAAATAGAATAAAAGCAAGCGAGAATAGTTCAAGAATGAAATAAACATAGCTGAGGTATAAGAAAGCCAATGCAAAAATTTGGCTGAGAAGTCGTGCTTCTTTCATATTATTAACAGAAAATCCTACTTTTTACTGAAATTTATTAAAATAAACAAAAATATCAATTAAAAACAAAGAAAATCGAAAAAAATGATTCCTCCCGAAAATTCTTCTGATGAAACTCAGAGCAGAAACTCGATGTTCCAAAGACTGAACAAACTGGCAAACACAAAGCTTTTGAAATCCTATATCGCAGGCCAACAGCTTATAAATCTGCAGAGTATTGAAGAAGAATCTGAACAATCTCTCTTCAAAAACCAGAAAATGGTCAAGGTTCTCGAGGATCGAGCCCATAAAGCTGTGGAAAACATTCGTCGCAAGAAGAAACCCGAAGAAGGCAATTTATCAGAAGAAAATCCTAAGTTTCTTTCAGTAATAGCAAAAAAAATGGCATCAGAAGCTGAAATGCCAAGTATTTTTTTCCCATAAGAAACAAATAAAATTTCGATTTAGGGGGTAATAAGTTAAAAACTCACGGTTCTTTACAAGTGACTCACGAATCGAAATTCTCTAGAACTTCTCATAAAAAGAGCACAAATACTTTTATGCAGAAAATGGATTCTTTTGAGATCGAAGGTCCAAGAAATGAAGAATCTGATGAAAACAGCAACAAGACCAATGAAAATTTTCTGAGATTAGCAGAGAAAATTCCTTCCGCTGACACTTTCGGTGTGAATGAGGAGATTTACGCTATACGAAAATCCACGATGATGAAGGTATCGAATCTTTTGGAGAATACACAAGCGATTGAAAACGAAATAAAAGGGGATGTGGAGAGTAATGCGAATGAAAATACTGAAAATAATAGCAAGGAAATAAATATCGGGAAAAAAAAGCTGGGAAAAGACTTTAGTTATAGTGATTTTGAGGTGGGAGCTGATAATAAAAGAAAGATTACATTTGATCGGAATTTTGAAGATCAGGAAAAGGGTAAGCGGTTATTGGCTAGAATAAAAGGAAAATTCAAGAAGTTCTTTGATTTTCCGTTGTTGAGAATGAAGTTCGAGAGCAGTTTCGTTGATGTTGTCATAACATGTAATTTTCCCCTATTAATGACCTTTTTTATTATAAAATACCGATAAATTCCCTTTTTAAATAAAAAGCTGATAAAACAAGAGAAATTGACTCAATCTTACAACAAAAACAGATCATTGTATTACCAGGTTCTTTTGTGAAAAGAATCACAGATATTTGTCTTCTGTTCCTTTCCCTTTACGTGCTTTTCTCCACGCCTATATTCATAGCTTTTTTCTCTAATGAATACCTTAACCTAACCGGCATAGTCTTTGAATGCGTTTTTTGTGCTATATTTCTTTTAGTTAATTTAATTTAATTTAATTTATAAATCCTTTATATTTTTCTTTTTTTTAGGATATGTGGCTGAGTTTTCGTACAGGATATATAAATATTCGAGGAGTTCTTGAGCTTTATCCTACAAAAATCGTTTTCCTTTATCTGAAGACGAATTTCTTCTACGATCTCATCTCAACTTTCCCAATAATTCCTCTATTTCCCGACAACCCATTTCTCAGACTTATCTACCTTCTTCGCCTTTTCAAAATTGTCAGACTATATAAAATTCTTAATAGAATTCTCGAATTTTCAAGCATACATCCCGGTTTCATCAGAATTATCAAATGTTTCATTATTCTGATTATTCTTTGCCATAATTTCGCATGTTTCTATTGGTATATTTCGGTTTTAGAAGGCTTTAATGGTGCAGATTCCTGGGTTCCGCCTCCAGAAATTTCTCAAGCAAGTCCTTTTCACCAATATGCTTATTCATTGTTTTTCGCAATAACTGTAACTATTGGTGTTGGAATTAACATTTCCCCTATTACATTGCCAGAAATAATCTACTCGTTTTTTTCGATTATCATTGGAGTTTTCATGTATGGATTGCTGCTAGGATCTGCTACAAGTGCTTTAATGGGTTTGGATGAAGAAGATGCTGATATTCGCAAGCAATTGGATAGTTTGAATATGTTCATGAGGAAAAAAAAAGTGACTTTAGAGCTTCAGAAAAGAATACAAGAGAATTTGAAGTATTTATGGAGCAGTAATCAATCGCTGAATATCACGAATCAATGGTTTTTAAAAGGTGTGCATCCTTTGTTGAAATTGGAATTAATGCTTCAAATAAATAAGAGATATTTAGAAAAAGTGCCTTTGTTCAAAAATTTGAATTTCGAAGGAATGATCAATTTGATCAGTTTGTTGGAGACCAGGATTTATTTACCTGATGAATTCGTGGTTTATGAGAATCAAACCACTGAAGAAATGTATTTTATACAAAGTGGAATGCTAGAGGTTTTTGATGCGAAACACTCGTTAAAAATCAGGCTGTTTGAAGGCGATTTCTTTGGAGAACAGGTTTTTTTTTTTAAGAAATTTACGATTTATTTAATGATGAATTTTCATTTTTAGGCTATTATTAATAGAAATTCGAAAAGAAGAGCTTCGGTGAAGAGCATTGTTTATTCGGAATTGCTGATATTGTCAAGAAAAGGATTAGAGATCATTGTGATGGAAAATCCGGCTTTCGGAAGGAGATTGTTCAGTTATTTAAAGAAGAAAATATTCAATAATTTCAAATATAAGGATGCAGAATCTAAATGGTGATTTTCTGGTTTTTTTTCATTTATAATTTAATTTTTATATAGGAGTTTGCTGTATGTGATAAAGAAAGCAGCAATTAATATCAAAAGAATGAACCCAGAAATCTCTTTACAGAGTCTATTCCTTCCAAAAACTATGAAATATGACTCCAAAACACTATTAGTAATATGAAATATTTCATAAAATAAAACTTTTTTAGGTACAAAATTTGAAAAATGATTTTGATGAAATAGAAGAAATGAGAAACTCTAAAGGTTTTAACAAGAAAAAAATCAAAATATTCTATAAAATTCATTGAAAATTTAATTGAAAAAGACTCTGATAATGAAGAGGAAGAGGAAAAAGGGGAGAAGAAGCCTAAAATTTCAAAACGTAGACAATTCCAAGAAAATACCTATAAAACAACAAGCCAATTATCTGAATTGATGAGGAGTGTGAGGAAAGATAAGAAAGATAATAGACGTAAATCGGCTCAACAAGAAGAAGTGAAAGACGTTATCGAGGAAATTGAACAAAAACATCAAGATACTATGATTTCTCAAAAAGATAAAGATGATAGTAGTCCATACGGGAATTATAACTATGCTAATGAATCATTTGAAAAGAAAAGCAAATTTGGGTCGGGAAAGACTGTAACAGATGATAAAGCAGGATTTTCACCTGATATGAAAGGCAGAAAATTACATGATGGAAACCAATAAATAGTTATTAATTTGTAGTGTAATTTTTTTAATAAAGTTAAAAGAAAAAATATTTAAAATTTAATTAGAATTTAGATTAAGGGTAAAAATATATAAATTTCATTTCATTTTTAGCATAATTTTCAAATGTTCTGATTTCTATTAGGTTTTTATTCATTCATATCCTTTGTTTCTCATAATTCTCATTCTAAGAAAAATTGAGTTCTTTAAATCGATATGAAGATATCGAATAAATTCAAAATCTATTACAAATTCAGAAATTATAAATTTTAAATGAAAATATCTCTTTTTTGGGGAAGTGAATCACTTAATCATTAAAATGAAAGGGATGATGAAAAATTTAGCATTTTATTGTTAATTTTTCTTCTAATTTTTAAGGGAAAAAAGCAAATTTTATTGAACTCAAAAAACGTAAAGCGACATTCTTTATTTTAGATTAATTTTATTTTAGTTAGAATTTAAACTGCTGATCAAATAGCTTTTTCCAAAGAATAAAGGCTTCCAAAATTCCATTGAGCAGCTTTTCATTGCAAAGCAAAATCAAAACATTCTTCCAAAGAACATTTCCATTAAATAACTTTTTAACAGCATCTTTGATATCTTCTTCTTTTAAATTTTCATTTTCCTGAAAAGAATTAACGGACACAAAAGCCTCCATTAATTCTTTCAACAAAATGTTTGCTTGTGAATTCAACCCCAAACTCTCGTTCGTTTTTTGCAAAACTATGCTCATAAATTCGAAAAATTTCTGTTTCATTGGATCAGTGTCAAAAATTTTCTGAAATTTAATTGAGTCATAAAGTCTTTCTGAAGAATTTGAAATCCAAAGGGAATAATAATTCCCGTTTGCGCAATATTTCAAAATTTGCTTTGGGATTTCTGAAAATTGGTCAAAACTTTGAATTTGAGAAGGTGATGTTACCAGTTTTGAAAAAGATATTGGATTCATTTTAAGATTTTTATTTTTTCTTGGACGACCTGCATGCTGACGGGGTCCAAATTTTTTGAGTTTTTCTCTAAAATGCTTGGTTTTCGTTTTATGAATCTGCTTGAGCGTAAATTTTTGATTCATGAAAATTTTTTTTATTTGGAATGAAATTTGATTTGGAATTCTATATCATTTAAATTCTATATGATGATGTACAATTATTTGTAATGACGAAAAAGGGAAAAAATTATAATAAATCATACCTTTTTTAATTCTAGCTTTTAATTTGTTGTCTTTGACAATTTAATTTTTTAGGAGCTTTTCTTCATTTTTTGATTTGTTTTGAATTGAAAGTTTTTTTTCTTTTGAATTTTTTTAAACTCAAATTATATTTATTATAAAGAAAAAATTTTCTCTTTTGTTGTTGCATATTTTCATTTCATAGCATCATTTTCTCAGAAAATATTATCATCATTGCTTTCAT
>JFJP01002069.1_pt2 | contig 15381 bp, 11 predicted proteins | sample 431651 | NCBI WGS metagenome assembly JFJP01 (sample SAMN02602958, study PRJNA72255) | Microbial mat metagenome, whole genome shotgun sequencing project. | biome: fresh water; feature: sink hole; material: water; isolation source: purple microbial (photo- and chemosynthetic) mats found in... | reverse complement strand
CGGACGGTCGCCCCGGGACAAGATCGCTCCCGTCAATGCATGAACCGGTTTGGGCACCAAGCCGGGAATTTTTCCCACCAAGCGATGGAACCGGATACCCGGATCATTTGAATAGTGGGTGGGTGCCGGCGGGAGGATCGTAACACTTTGGCAAGCTACCGCCCTTGGTCGCCTCTTCAAAGGGGGCTACCTGGATATATTACGGCCAAGTTGGGCGTGGGCCACTCGGAACTTTGCCAGAATTCCTGACGGATCTGAAGAGCGGGATTATGAAATGGTTGATGGACCTTCTACTCGATCTGATTCGCCTCCTTGACGACACCTTCCAGGTAGGATCGGTATTCACAGTTGGGCATGGTCTTGGCGATTTCCGCCAGTTGTGTGATGGTCAGGAAGCCGCTTCGGAAGGAAGCTTCCTCGGGGCAGCCGATTTTGATTCCGGTGCGGGTTTCGATGGTTTGGACATAGGCGCTCGCCTCGTGAAGGGAGGTGCTGGTTCCGGCGTCGAGCCATGCGAAGCCGCGGTTGAGTTTTTCGACGCGGAGGGTGCCGCGGTTGAGATATTCCACGTTGACCGCGGTGATTTCCAACTCTCCCCGTGCGGAGGGCTTGGAGTTCTTCGTGATTCCGACGACCTCGTTGTCATAGATGTAGAGTCCGGGGACCGCGAAATGGCTTTTCGGCACGGCAGGCTTTTCTTCGATTGAAATCGCCTTGCCGGACGCGTCGAACTCCACCACTCCGTAACGTTCCGGATCGTTCACATGATAGCCGAAGATCGTGGCTCCGGTGGTAAAGTCTTCGAAGGCCGGGCCGAAGCTGTTGCTGCCGTAAAAGATATTGTCCCCGAGGATCAAAGCGACCGAGTCAGCGCCAATGAAGGATTCGGCGATGAGAAACGCCTGGGCAATACCTTCCGGCTTCGCTTGTTCGCGGTATTCGATGGAGATTCCCATACGCGAACCATCACCGAGAAGCTGTTGGAACCGGGGCAGGTCGTGCGGGGTTGAAATGAGGCAGATTTCCCGGATGCCGCCCTCGATCAAGGTGGTCAGCGGATGATAGATCATCGGCTTGTCGTAGACCGGCTGGAGTTGCTTGCTGGCGACGAGGGTGAGCGGGTATAGCCGGGATCCGGCGCCGCCTGCGAGTATGATACCTTTCATGTTGATTCAGGATTCGAGACCAATGCGTTGAAGCTGATAGCTGCCGTCGAGGATGTGTTGCCACCATTCCTGGTTGTCGAGATACCATTGGATGGTTTTGTGGAATCCCGTTTGGAAGGTTTCCCGGGGTTCCCAGCCAAGGTGGGTGCGGATCTTGGTGGGATCGATGGCGTAGCGGAGGTCGTGGCCCGGGCGGTCGGTGACAAACGCGATCAGGGATTCGTAGGGTTTGGGGCCCGGGCGAAGATCGTCGAGAATGCGGCAGATGGCCTTGACGAGGTCGAGATTGGTTTGCTCGTTGTTGCCACCGATGTTGTAGGTCTCGCCGGGAGTTCCCTTTTCGAGGACGGTCCGGAGTGCGGTACAATGGTCTCCGACGTAGAGCCAGTCGCGGATGTTCTCTCCTTTTCCATAGACGGGGACGGGCTCGCCACGGAGGCATTTGAGAATGACCACCGGGATGAGTTTTTCAGGAAATTGATAGGGGCCGTAGTTGTTCGAGCAGTTGGTCACGAGCACTGGCAGACCGTAAGTGTCGTGCCACGCCCGGGCGAGGTGGTCCGAGGAGGCCTTGCTGGCGGAATAGGGCGAGTGGGGGGAATACGGGGTGGTTTCGGAGAAGCCGGGTGCGTCCGCATCGAGAGAGCCGTAGACCTCGTCCGTGGAGACGTGAAGGAAGCGGAACGCCGATTGTTTTTCCGGACTCAGTGACCGGTAGTGGGTGAGCGCGGCCTGGAGGAGGTGATAGGTTCCGAGAATATTGGTGTGGATGAAATCGCCGGGGCCGTCGATGGAGCGGTCCACGTGGCTCTCGGCGGCGAGGTGCATGACCGCATCCGGCTTGTGCTTTTCAAACAGGCTGTTGATGACAACGGGGTCACAGAGATCGGCCTGGATGAAAGTATGGTTCGGGTGGTTCAGGCAGGATCCGAGGGAGGAGAGATTTCCCGCATAGGTGAGTTTGTCGACGTTGACCACCTGATGGGTGGTCTCACCAATGATCTGCTGGACGAGATTGGAACCAATGAAGCCGGCTCCGCCGGTCACTAAGATTGTCATAATGAGAAAATGGTGGTGAATTCGTGGTTGATGGGGTGTTTTTGGCGGCTTGCTTCCAACACCTTTTGAAAGGCTAGAGAGTCAATTCAGAGTTGAAAATCAAGAAATTTCAGGAATCTCAGCGTCTTGGAACTGAAGGCGGTAGAGATGGGCGTAGAGGCTTTGTTGATCGCCGATCAACTCCTGATGGGAGCCACTTGCGACAAGACGGCCGTTTTCCATGACGTGGATTTTCCCGGCGTTACGGATGGTTGAGAAGCGGTGGGCGATCACGATGGTGGTCCGGCCCTGCATGAGGCGGTCGAACGCGAGTTGGATTTGCTGCTCGGACTCGCTGTCGAGCGCCGACGTCGCCTCGTCGAGCAGGAGGATGGGGGCGTTTTTGAGAAATGCGCGGGCGATGGAGATCCGCTGGCGCTGGCCTCCGGAAAGATTTCCGCCGTTTTCACCGACCTGGGTGTCGTAGCCCTGAGGTTGTTCCACGATGAAGTCATGGGCGTAGGCCGCTCTGGCAGCATCCTCGATCTCTTGGTCGGTCGCGTCCTGGCGGGCGAGGCGGATGTTGTTGCGGAGCGTGTCGGAGAACAGGAAGGTATCCTGACTGACGAGGGAAAGCTGGGCGCGCAGGGAAACGGTGGTGTGCGCATTGATATCCTGGCCATCGATTTCAAAAACCCCGGAGTCAGGGCGGTAAAATCTCTCGATGAGGTTGAAAATGGTGGATTTCCCGCTCCCGGACGGGCCGACCAAGGCGGTGACCTGGCCGCCGGGACAGTTCAGGGAGACATCACGAAGAACGGGGTGACCGGGCCGATAGGAGAAGGTGACGTCCCGCAGGGTGATGTCTCCTTTTTCAACACGGATTGGATTTGCATCCGGGACGTCTGGATTTGAGTAGTCCGAGTCCAACAGGCTGTAAAGCATCTCGACACCAATCAGCGACGTATGGAGCGCGACGTTTGCACGGGCGATACGCTTGATCGGCTCGTAGGCGAGCAATACGGCGGTGAGGAAGGACATGAGCGATGCCGCGCTCTGTCCTTGGATCAGGTTTCGATAGCCTCCGTAAAAGACGATCGCGGCGATGACGATGCCACCCATGGTTTCCATGATCGGGCTGGTGCGGTTTGAGACGACGGCCATCTTGTTCTGGAGGTTTTCCACGGCAGTGATCGCCAGGTCGAGCCGCTGCTTCATATGCGGCTCCAGGTTGTAGGCCTTGATCAGCTTGTTGCCGATGATGGCCTCCTGGATGGCGGCGATCACGTTGACGATGCCCAGAAAGCTCGAGCGGGCGATCTTGCGGATCCGTCTGACGACGCCGCTCAGCGTTATGGTCACGGGAGCGATGATGAGCAAGGCGACGCAGGATAGCCGCCAATCCACGAGGAACATGGTGACGAGGAGAGCGATGGCGGTGAAAACGTCCTGCACCCGGGTCATGAGAAGGTTCATCACATCCCGCGCGGAGTTGGCGGCTTGGGAGATCCGGGTGATGAGGTCACTGGAGGGGAAATGCACGAAAAACGTCAGCGATTGATCGAGGATATGGCTTCCGATCCGGCGCTGCTGACGGGCGACGATGTTATTGCCGATTTTGGAAAGAATGACGGACGATCCATACTGGCAGGCGCCTTTGATGAAGAAGACGATAATAATCGCCATGGCGACCTCGAAAATCGTAATCAACCCTGGAGAGGTCTTCACGGAAGAGGCAAAATACCCTCCCACGTCGGGAATCCACGATCCCGCCTGTTTGACCACGCCCGGCGCGGAACTGACCTCATCGGCAGCACCAAAGAGCACTTTGGTGACGTTTTGCATCAAATACGCGGACGCACCCGTCGCAACCGCAGATCCCCCCATGAGGAGAAAAGCAAGCAGGTAGCGGGGAATGTAGAGATGGAAATTCTCCTTTAAAACTCTCCGGACCAGCTGGCGACTGCTTTCATCGGCAAGAACGCCGACCTTTGTTTTCAAACTCATGTGTGATGATGGCGGGCGATTCGGAAGGGGTGACCGGGGCGAGAATGGTTTCTGGCCCGCGTTTTGGCAAGGGGCGAGTTTCTCCCGGAATTTCGGCCGTCATCGGGTGGTTCCGCAGGGCAATCTAGCAGGTTGGCGGTCCCACAATATGTCCAGGCAGGGCACTTTTAGGTTGTCCGTTCTTGGATTTTAAGGGTACTGAATGCACCGTGATTCGTGTTGTTCCCAATATCGTCCCCGGTGGCTTGCGTGGCATGCATCCAAAAAACCATGGGGAGTCCCTCTCGCAGCTCTGGTCGGCAAGTCCGGCAATCGCCTCATGCTGGCGGCGCTGTTGACTCCGAATTTCGAAATTCAAACCACTGATTCATTCGCAATTTGAACGAGTCCCTCTTAAAGACCGGCCACGCGTCCTCATTCTGGCAAGCCATTGACGCGGTGCTCATCATCAACCTCGACCACCGGATCGAGCGTTGGGAGCAGTTGCGCGCGGAAAGCGAAAGCCTCATCCCCCGGGAAAAACTGCACCGGGTGCCCGCCGTGCTGGGCAGCAAAATTGCCGGCTTCGGCGAGGCCCCTTGGTTTCGTGGCGGCAGCCGGGCCAATACTTGGGGTGCCCGCGGGGGCTGCGTGCTGGCCCACCGCCGCGCCCTTGAAATGGCCCGGAAGGCTGGCTGGGAGCGGATCTTGATTCTGGAGGATGACGCCACTTTCGACGAGGAGTTCTCAAGCCACCTCGACTCGCTGGAAAGCGCGCTGTTCAAGTCCAAGCTCGACTGGGACATCTGTTACCTCGGTTTCACCGAGCCACAAGGCCCCTTCAACACCCTGACCCGCCTTTCCGAGTCGCGCCAGCTCGCCCGGATTTACGGCTGCAAGTGCACCCACGCCTACTTGGTCAAGGCACCGCTGCGGGACTGGCTGCTCGAACAGCTTCCCGACGAATCGACGATCTGGAACTGGATCGCGATCAATCGCGCGATTGACCGTTGGTATTTGTCCATGCTGGGCAAGCGCTTCCAGGTGCTCGCCGTATCGCCCTCCATCATTCTCCAAAAAGACGATTTTTCCGATATCGTTTGCCGGGTTACCCACTACTTTTCCGAGAGCTCCAGCAGCTCCCTGATTCCAGTCGCATCCGGATCCTCCACATTCGGCCTCCGCTATTTCCTGCGGATCCAGATGACTCGCCTCGGGCGGATCTACAATTACATCAGCGCTCTCCGCAAACGGTGCGCTGGATTTTAAACCACTCATTCATGACCCATCACATCATCACCCTCAAATGGGGGGATCGCTACGGACCCGAGTTCGTCAACCGGATTGCTTCCTCGGTGCGCCGTCACACCCAAACGCCCGTCAATGTAGTCTGCTTCACCGACGACGCGGTCGGCATCGATCCATCGGTGCAGGTTTTTCCGCTTCCGGAGATCGACCTGCCTCCGACGAGCACCTTCACTCCGTGGCGGAAACTCAGCCTTTTCCGGCGCGACCTGCCGATTGAAGGGCTCGGTCTGTTCCTCGATTTGGACATCGTCATCACCGGCCCGCTGGATGACTTTTTCACCTTCGGCAAGGAGGAGCAGGTGCCCATCATCCACAACTGGGTGCCACTTCACAAAAAGCTGTTCCGGGCGGATCCGCAGATCGGGAATTCCTCGGTTTTCCGGTTCAAGCTGAATCAATCCGGCTACGTCTGGGATCAGTTTCACTCCGAGAAGGACTGGGCGCTGGCCAACTTCCGGCCGCCGCAAACCTATCTTACCCACTGCATCCGTTCGCGCATGATCTACTGGCCGGATCACTGGGTCCGTAGTTTCAAGCGCCACTGCGTCCCCACGTTTCCGCTCAATTGGCTCATCGCGCCGAAGCTTGAAAAGGACGCACGCATCGTCGCCTTCCACGGCAGACCGGATCCGGACGAAGCGGCCGTCGGATACCGGGGCTCCCACTTGAACCACCACTCACTGCCGGCGGCCTGGGTGAACGAGCACTGGCGCTAGCCGGTCTGCGCCGTGAGTCGGGCTGAAATCGCCACAATTTCCTGCTCCGCCGAAAGCGCGGGCTAGCTCCGTCAGGATTGTTAGGGCGCGCAGGGGCGTGGCGACCGCCGGACTGTTGTGGAGCCTGCGGGATTTGCAGAGGATCCAGCGACCGTTTTCACGTCAAGCTTGCCTACGGATATCAGCAGGGTGGTCCGACGGTGGAAGGAATGGGGATTGCGGGATGGGAAAATTTCACAGACAAAGAACCCTCTGGCGGCGTTTCCCTCAGTTATTGCCTCTGCCTTCGCATCCTATGTTCCGCATATTACCATGACTGATACCCGAACTCATTTTGTCCAAGCCGTGCGCGACCGCGTCGGCGAGGTTGTCGTTGGCCAGGACGTTGTCGTCGAGCGCATGATCATCGCGCTGCTGACCGGCGGCCACCTTTTGTTGTTAGGGGTGCCCGGCACGGCCAAGACGTTGCTGGTGAATGCGGTGGCAAAGGCGGTGGACCTCCAGTTCAGCCGGGTGCAGTTCACCATCGACATGCTACCCTCGGACATCATCGGATCCGAGTTGTTGGATCAGGCCACGGGCAAATTCCGCACCCACCAGGGACCGGTGTTCACCAACCTGCTGCTGGCGGATGAAATCAACCGCGCCGCGCCCAAGGTGCAGAGCGCTTTGTTAGAAGCGATGCAGGAGCGCAAGGTGACGATCGGAAACGCGAGTTATCCGCTGCCGATTCCGTTTCTGGTGATCGCCACGCAGAATCCGATCGAGCAGGCGGGCACCTTCGAGCTGCCGGAAGCCCAGCTCGACCGTTTCATGTTATGCCACCGGCTGGACTATCCTTCGGCCGAGCAGGAAGAGGAGGTGTTGCGCCGCCAGTTGAAGATGGGACTCAAGCGGGTGGAAGGCGGGGCGATGCCCAAGACCGCGTTCGACATGATCGGCGGCGAGCCGGTCTGCCGGCTTCCCGAATTGGTCAATGCGATGGAACTGGTGCAGTCCGTGCACGTCAGCGAGGTGTTCATGAAACACTGCGTCGAGTTCATCCGGCTGACGCGCAATCATCCGGCCATCGAGCTCGGTTGTTCGCCGCGCGCCGGGCTATCCATCGTGCAGGCCGCCCGCGCCCGCGCCTTCGTGATGCAGCGTGACTATGTGGTGCCGGAGGATTTGTTCGAACTCGCGGAAGACGTGGTGCTGCACCGCATCCGCCTGAGTTACGAGGCCCTCGCCGAAGGCCGCAGGCCGCGGCAGGTGCTTGAGGAGCTTCTCCATCAACTCGGTTGATCCAGCGATGCGCTCGCCCGGCACACTCACCCACGATCCGCTCGACGCGCGGCAGTTTGAAATCGCCGTGAGGCGCTTGGCGGACGCGCTGACGTATGGCCAGGAGAGCTCGCCCTTCCTCGGTGCCGGCATCGAATACGTCCAGTCGCGCCTCTATCAGAGCGGGGATCCGGTGAAATTCATCGACTGGCGCATCACCGGCCGGACCGGGCGCTACCACGTCAAGGAATACGAGGCGCCCAAGCAAATGCCGGTCTATCTGCTAACGGACACCTCGGCGTCGATGTGTGTCAGCTCGCTGCGCATGAGCAAGTATGCATGGGCCGTCCAGATCGCGGGCGGCATCGCCCTGGCCGCTGTGGAGCACATGAATCCGGTGGGTTTGATGGCGGTGGGCGAGCGAGACCTGCATCACACGCCGTCGCTTTCCCGCGGATCGATCCTCCAGTGGTTGCACCAGCTGCGGCACTATCAATTCACCGAGGGCACCACGCTGGGCAAGCGCGTCCGCGAGCTCATTCCGCGGGTCGAACAACGCTGCCTGTTCGTGGTGATCAGCGATTTGCATGATCCCGACGCCATTCCGGCGATCAAGCTGATGGCGCATGATCACGACTGCGCGGTGATCCACCTTGAGGATCCGGCCGAACGCGGCGGCCTGCGCGGAGGGATCTTCCGCGCGGTCGAAGCGGAGACCGGGCGCGCGTTTGTGGCCAACGGCCGCACGCGGTTTCTATCCGCCGATGATACCCACAGCCTGGCCCGCGCCGGCGTGGACTACCTCAAGCTCGGCACGGACCAGCCGATTGTGCCGATCCTCCGGCATTTCCTGAAAAACCGCAAGAGCGCAAGGAGGACCGGATGAACACACGCTGGCTTTCCATCATCGCCTGCACCGTGGTTTTACTAACATTGCCCGGTGCCGTGCTGGCGGAAGGGCCGGATCCCCGCATGATCGGGATCGAGGGCGATTTGCAGCTTACCCTGTCCCGCGGTGACTATCAACCGAAGCCGCTCGATGACCGCACACCGCTCATTGTCCGCGTGGAGTCCGTGACACCGGCCTCCGGGGGGCGGTTCCTCTATGACTTCCATTACATCGGCTTCGAGCCGGGTTCATACAAACTCGCGGATTACCTGATCCATCCGGACGGTACGGCCGCCACGGAGATCGGTGAGGTGCCGGTGGTGGTTCGCTCGATCCTTCCGCCCGATTACGATGGCGCGCTGAACAGTTACCTACGGCGGCCCTTTCCCTGGTTCGGCGGATACCGGATGCTGCTTGGCGGCCTTGCGCTGCTGTGGGTTCTCGGATTGCTGGCGTTCATGTGGTTCGGCCGCAGGCGGAAATCCGCAGTGGTGGAGGAAATCCTGCCGCCGCCGCCATCCTATGCGGAACGCATGCGGCCCTTGGTCGAGGCAGCCGCCGCGGGAAATCTATCAGCAACCGGACAGGCGGAACTGGAGCGCCTGATGACCGGATACTGGCGTGAGAAACTGGCACTTCCCGAGCAGCGCATGGCCGACGCACTGGCGGTGCTCAAGCGGCACCCGGAGGCCGGATCCCTGCTTCGTGCCTTGGAACGCTGGCTGCATCGCCCGGGAGGCGCATCGCCCGAGGAGGTCAATGGATTGTTGGAACCTTATCGCCATCTGCCGGTAGCGGCTGCAAAGGAGGTGTTGGCATGAGTTTCCATCATCCGCAGTTCCTCTGGTTGCTGGCGTTGCCGGTGATATGGGGTTTCTGGCAGTGGGTACGCCGCGGCCATCCGGTGGCGCTGCCATTCGACCATGGCCGCCAGCGCGAGGGACGGGTGCTCCGTTTTCTAACCAACCTCGCCGGCACGCTGCCCGCGGTGCTGCTCGCGATCGCCGTCCTGATGCTTGCCGGTCCGCGCAAACCCGCGCCACCGGAAGACGAGCGCGTGTTGAACAACATCATCCTGTGCATCGACGTGTCCGGATCGATGAGCATGAATTTCGGATCGAAGGGCACTCGCTTCGAAGCGGCGGTGGAGGCGGCCCGCGAGTTCTGCACCTTCCGCAAGGGCGATGCCTTCGGCCTGACGATTTTCGGCTCGGAATACATCCATTGGGTGCCGCCGACCAAGGAGTTGTCCGCCATCGTCAACGCCATCCGCTACATCCGCCCGCAGAACATGCCACCGTGGATGGGGGGAACTCTCATCGCCAACGCACTGCGGGGCTGCCGCGACCAGTTAGTCCGGACCGAAGAAGGCGACCGTGCCGTGATTCTCATCAGCGACGGTGGCAGCGGTGATTTCAACGATGGCGGCGACCGGGAAGTCGCCGAACTTCTCGCCCGGGACAACATCCGCGTGTTCAGCATCCTGGTCGGCGGCGAGGGCGAGATGGGTGGCGGCGGTTTGGAGACGATCGCCGCAGGCACGGGTGGCAAGGTGTTCACCGCGGGCGACCGCTCGGCCCTCGATGGGATTTTCCGTGAAATCGACGGCATGCAGAAGGCCCGCTTCAAGCAGGTGACGGCGGATTGGGTGGATGATTTCACGCCATTGTCACTGGCAGGGCTGGTGACTGCTTCGATGTTCGGCCTCTCGTTGTTAGGCCTGCGTTATACCCCCTGGTGATGCCATGAATCCCGAAACCATCCACACTTATGCCATCTGGGCCGCGCTCGCCGCCGCCGGGCTGGCGGTGATTGGCGAGTGGCTGCATGCACGCCGGGTTGCGAGGCTCGGTGCGCTGGCATTCGGTCCATCCGGCAGGCCGCGTTTCTGGACACGCATCGTGCCGCTGTTCCGGGTGCTTGCCCTGGCAGGGCTGGCGTGGTCGCTCGTCACGCTCCTGGCTTATAACAACCGTTCCCGCGAGCGGGACAAGCAGGCCAATGCCACGCGGCACTTGATGGTGTTGCTCGATGTTTCACCGTCGATGTTCCTGGCGGACGCCGGCGAAGGCGGTGCCGAAACCAGGACTGCCCGCGCTTATGCGGTACTCAAGTCGGTGTTGGACAGGGTGCCGGGTGACAACGTGCGTTTCACCGCCGCCGGATTCTACACCGAGGCGCGCCTGATGGTGAAGGAGTGCAGGGACCGCGAGCTGATCCTCCATCTAACCGGCGGAACCCCGTTCCACATCACCTACAAGCCCGGCAAGACCGACGTGCTCAAGTCGCTCAATGATGCGGGCGAGTTCATGAAGGATTGGAACCGGAAATCGACCATGCTCCTGGTGATTTCCGATGGCGACAGCGCGCCTCCCACCGGTCTCAAGCCGATGCCGTCGTCGGTTGCGGAAGTGATTGTCGCCGGTGTCGGCGATCCGGGGCGCGGCACCTTCATCGATGGTCATCTCTCGCGCCAGGATACCGCTAATCTCTCACAGCTTTCCCGCCGCCTGGGTGGAAAATTCTACGATTGCAACAACCTCCACTTGCCCGGTGATGCCTTGCGGAAGCTCAACTCCGAGGATCCGGGTGCCGGCAAATGGCGGACGGACCGGCGCATGGCGGCCCTCATCGTGCTCGCGACATCCGCCGCCGTGTTGTGCGTGGTTCCGCTCCTGTTGGAGTTTCTTGGCAGTTCGTGGCGTCCGCGTGCTGCCGTTTCCCGCGATCCCCAACCCCGAACCGTCTCATGAAAAAATTGCTCGTATTGTTATGGCTGCTGCTTCCGCTTCCGGTGGTGGTGATGCATTTCGGACCCGGCCAGCAATGGCTCGCGCGCGACAAAGCCCACGCGTTTGTCGCCAAGGCCCAGATCGCCGAGGAAAAGGAAGACTGGCAGCAGGCAGACCAGCTTTACACTGCGGCCACCAAGTGTCTGACACCTGATAGCCGCGACCTGAAGTTGCGGCTGGAACTCGCCAAGGTCCGCACCCGCTTCCGGATGGGAGATGCGATGGCGGCCATCGATGGGGCGGACAGGCTGCTAGACGATCCGGCGATGGGATCGATGCCGGCGGAATTCCAGCGTGAATCCCGCGAGCTGGCCGGGCGCATTCATTATTACGCGGGCTGGGTGATGCGGCTCGAGGGTGCGAGCCGTGAGTTATGGATGGAGGAAGCCGAGCTTTCCCGCCAGAATTTCCGGTTGCTTGCCGAGCAGAGCGCCGCCGAAGGGGCCTCGGAATACTCGGCCAAGCAGCAGGAGAATCTCGAGTCCGCCGTGCAACTCCAGCGATTGAGCCTGACCGAGCTGATGGCCCGTCCGCTGCCCAAGGAAGGGAAGTGCATGTCCGGCCAGGGATTGAGCGAGCAAATGGGCAAACGCCGCGGACAGCGTGGCAACAAACCCGGGCGCGGCGAGAATGAAGAAGGCCCGCCCAACAAGGGTGCCGGCATGAAACGCTTCGAACCCGGTTCCGGTTCCTGATCACGATCCTAACGAAATTTCCAAGATTCCCATGAAAACTCCAATCCGTTTCCAACCGATCCGCCGCCCGCTGCCGCTTGCCTTGTTCGTGCTGGCGGCCACGCTTCCCGCATCGGCCCAGGTGAAGTTTGAGATAAATGTCAGTCAGGAGCAACAGCCGCCCGCGGATGCGGTGCCGAAAGACGTGCCGCCCGCGCCGCCTGCCGTCGTGGCGAAACCGGAGGTGCCCGAGCTTGGCAAGGCGTTGCTGAACATGAAGTTCGACCGCTCGCCCGAAGCCTTGCTCGCGGCCACCCGCGCGCAGCGGAAAGGTGAATTGTCGCCGGAGGAATCCTTCAAGATGTCCGTCATGTTCGGGGACTGGGCCGCGGTGGGGAAGGCGCTTGCCGGACTGCCGCCGGATGTGGCGATGGCGGGTTATGCGAAGCTGATGGATGCGCTTGCCGAGCAGTCGATCCCGGTTGGCACGGTGTTGAAGGCATCCGAGCGTGGATCCGATGAAGCGGATCCCTTCGAAGAGAACAGCCGCCTGCAAAACGAGCGCAATGAATTGAAGAAAAAATCCGCGCCGTTGCTCAGCGAGGATTTCTACTCCCTGGTGGACGCCGCACCGGCGGACATCCGTGAGGAAAATATTCCCGCTCTCACCAAACTCGCCAAGACCGCGCTCGGTGAGGGCGGCCGCGGCTCGCTCGTCGCTAAATTGAAAACCGGCTGGAAGGGACTCGGCGGAAGCACGCCGGAAGGCCGCAAACTCGCCACCAGCCTGCTTTCCTCGCTGGGATGGATCAAGGACGCCGCGCCCTTCCTGCCGCTCAAGAAAGAGGAATGGGAAACCGCGGACACCACGCAACTGGTGTTCGCCATGGAGTATTTCACGCAGGCCGGCATCGCGGACCGCGACGAGCGCCAGCTGCAGCAAGCCGCCGAGTTATGCACCTGGCTGATGAAGACCGCGCGTTTTGGCAACTACACCCGGCCGCAGTTCCGCCTCGCCATGGACCGGCTCGTGCGGTTGCTGCCGGTGCTTGAAAAAGCGGAGGCGCAAAAACTCATCCGCGAGCAGTTGTTCAAACAAACCGCCACCCTAACCGACCTGATCAGCATCATCGGCGAACTCGGCCAGACCGCCGGCAAGGGCACGGATCTGCAGGCGCGTGCGGCCAGCCTCGGCACCCAGCATCTCGTGCTTGAGGCGCTGGTCGCGAAAGAAGACCAACTGCCATCCAACATCGCCGTGTTGGTCATGAACTGGTTGACGGAAGCCGAAGGGTGTTACCGCGCCGGAGGAGTGGTGGCCACTGACATGTCGCAGGCGGAGCGCATGATGATGCGCCGCTACGGGATGAGCCGGCAGGCGGAAATCTCCACTCTGTCCACCGAGCAGATCCTCTCCACCGCGCCGCCGCTGGAACTCGTGCCACGCCTCAATCCGGGTCTAGCGCAACGCGTGCAACTCACCCTGCTCAAGGTGAACATCCTTCGTCCCGATCAAGCGGATCTCACGTTGCTGCGCGACTATGTGAAAAACCATCCCGGTCTCGAGCGCGAGGTTTGCCAGGACGTTCTCGCCGGTTGGGTTTCCAAGCGCACCAAGCCGGCGGAAAGCGCCCAAGTCAAACAAATGCGCGCCTACGGCATGTACATCCCGCCACAGATGCAGCAAGCCGGCGCGGGAATCCCGCTCACGCGGCTGCGCCAGAACCAGAACATCCAGCACTTCAAGAACCTCCTAACTGAACTGCGCGGCATTTCCCCCGAACCGCTCGATCCCACGCTCATCGTGCAGGCCTTCATGACACTGCACAGCGGTGCCGAGGTCTATCGTCTCGAAGACATCGAGGCGATTTTCGGTCCGCCGGAAAAAATGGTGCGCGCGGAGCTGCTGGATTTGTTAGGAGGGATGCGCGGCCGCCTCGGCGAACAATGGCGTGACCCGAAGGCCCAGCAACAGGCGGCCACCAACCGCACCGAGCAGGAAGCCAAGGACGAGGTTTCCCGGGGATACCGCACCGCGCTGGAACTCGCCAAACGCGGCATCCGCGCCGAAGACGGCGACTGGGCATCGTTCATCACCCGCGGGCAGTTGTTCTATGACGCGTCGCAATACGAGTTTGATCGCCAGATCAAGCTGACGGACTATGTCAACCTGCGCGACGAGGCCTTCAACAGCTTCCGCAAGGCGGCGGAAATTTACGCGGCGAAAGTCCCGACGCTCCCCCGCGGGCAATGGACTTCCGAGCCCTATCAGGCCTGGTTCTTCGTGATGCTGGGTGCCAGCGACCTCGCCCAACTCACCACCAACACCGCCCGCAGCGATCCGGGCCTGACTTCCATCGGCGATGCCATGCGCGCGCTTCCCGGCGGCGCGGCCGAGGCTCATGTGGAAATGTTCGCCAAGATGCTGGGAGACTTGTTTCCGCGGGTTCCTGCCAACGTCCGCCAGCGTTTCCTCAACTCCGGGCTCAAGATTGTTGGCGAGGACAATCCAGCGGCAAAGTCGGCAATGGCATCACTCAACTACTACCGCGAATTGCTGGATGAAATCCAATTGCGCGTCAATGTGGATGGACCGACCCGCGTCGGCCACACCCAGCCCTTCGGCGTGTTTGTCAGTCTGGAAACGACGCAACAGCTGCTGCGCGAGAGCGGCGGCTTCAGCAAGTATCTGCAAAACCGCGCGAGCCAGGCCCAGGCGAGGATGGGCGGTCAGGGCGGGGGAAGCACCCAGAACCTGCGGGATGATTTCACCAAGAACATCCACGCCGCGCTGGATGAGACCTTCGAAGTGATTTCCGTCACCTTCCACGACGCCGCGGTGAAGACCATCGACCTGCCACGCGACGGCTGGGTGGAGACGCCGCTGATCTATCTGGTCCTGCGGGCGAAGAACGCCGCGGTGGACCGCATTCCATCGATCCAGATGGACATGGATTTCATCGACCAACCGGGCCAGGTCGTGCTGCCGGTCATGTCCCAGGTGCAGCCGCTGGATGCCAGGGATGCCAGCGTCGAAAACCGTCCTTGCGGCGAATTGGCGCTGACGCTGACGATGGACGAGCGCGAGTGGAAGGATGACAAACTCGTGGTGGAGATCCAGGCCCGCGGGCAGGGGATTATTCCGAAGCTTGAGGAAATGTTGGATTGCAAGCGCGAGGGATTCGATCTCGAAGCGGTGGACGGAAATCTTTCGGTCTCCCAGTTTGTCAGCGACGGCAAGACTCGTGTTCCGCAGGCCGACCGCAACTGGCAGCTGACGTACCGCCGCAAGCCTGACTTGCGCGGTGATGTCCTGTTCCCCTTCCCCGCGCTGAGGGCAGGCGTCAAGCCGGCGACCATCGAATACAAACACTATCAGGATGCCGATCTCGTCACGGTGGATGCCGCCGGGGCGGCTGCCGGAGTGAAGTTGCAAGGCCAGGCGGGCAATGGTCCGCGCAATGCGGTGCTCGCCGGTCTGTTGGCTCTGGTGATCGGGGTCGTGGTCTGGCTGGCCCGCCGCGGAAAAGCCGGGGTTGCCGCTCCGGC
>JFJP01031772.1_pt1 | contig 15382 bp, 18 predicted proteins | sample 431651 | NCBI WGS metagenome assembly JFJP01 (sample SAMN02602958, study PRJNA72255) | Microbial mat metagenome, whole genome shotgun sequencing project. | biome: fresh water; feature: sink hole; material: water; isolation source: purple microbial (photo- and chemosynthetic) mats found in... | reverse complement strand
TAATGGCATTGCGGTGCGGATGGCGATTATGACAATGGCAATGCAAGCGCAGAATGGAGGACACAGTTATGAACAGCATTGAAATTCGCGGTGGGCGCGTGATAGATGCGGCGCAGGGTATTGATAAAATCGGTTCGCTGTATCTGGCGGATGGAAAAATACTGGCTTTGTTTATTCCGCCTGAAGGTTTTGTCGCAGAGCAAGTGATTGAGGCAGAAAATTTCATTGTTTGTCCAGGGTTTGTCGATTTAAGTGTGCGGTTGCGCGAGCCAGGGCAGACTTATAAAGCCACCATTGCCAGCGAAACAAAAGCGGCTGCCGCCGGCGGTGTAACCAGTCTTTGTTTGCCGCCTGATACTAAACCCACGATTGACACGCCTGCGGTGGCTGAATTGGTGAAAGATAAATCGGAAAAAGCCCATTATGAACAAATTTATCCGATTGGTGCATTAACCCAACGTTTGGCAGGGAAAGAACTCAGCTCAATGTTTGCCTTAAAACAAGCAGGCTGTATCGCGGTAAGTAATGCCCAATTTCCTATCAGCAGTTTAGCGGTGCTGCGCCGCGCAATGGAATATGCCTCCAGCCATGAATTGGTGTTAATTTATCGCCCTGATGAAGTGTCGTTAAATAATGGCGGCTGTGCGCACGAAGGTTTGTTTGCCACCCATTATGGCTTGCCAGGTATTCCTGAAGCCGCTGAATCTATTGCGGTGGCGCAATGTTTGGATTTAGCGGAATTAACAGGCTGTCGGGTGCATTTTTCGCAGCTGAGTTCAAAACGTTCGGTGATTAAAATTCAACAAGCAAAAAAATATGGCTTAAATGTCACCGCCGATGTGGCGATTCATCAGCTACATTTGAGTGAAAATGACATAGAACCGTTTAACAGTGCTTATCATGTGTTGCCGCCGTTTCGTACCGAACAAGATAAAAAGTATCTGCAAGAAGGGCTTGCCGCAGGCACGATTGATGCGATTTGTTCTGACCATCAACCGCATGATTTAGATGCTAAATTGGGGGCATTTCCCGAAACTGAAGCAGGGGTTGCTTCCTTAGAAACCTTATTGCCTTTAACTTTGCAATTGGTGAAACAAAACGCGCTTTCACTGAATCAAGCCATTGCTGCGCTGACAGAAAAACCTGCCAAAATTTTAGGCTTAAAAGCAGGCTCACTTGCCGTGGGCGACAATGCCGATATTTGTATTTTTGACCCTGATTATGCTTGGCAAGTCAATGCACAGACTTGGAAAAGTGCGGGAAAAAACACCCCGTTTTGGGAAAAAACCCTGACAGGACGAGTCATCTATACCCTGCAAACTGGGCGACTTATCTATAATTTAAAAGCAACCTAAATCATAAGGAAGGGTTCAATGTGGCAAGCTAAAAAAAATAATACTGCCAGTGTGATTGATGATTTTAAAGGCGACCAATCTTGGCGTATCTTTAGAATTATCAGCGAATTTACCGAAGGATTTGAAAAATTATCCGCTGTGGGAGATGCCATTTCCATTTTTGGTTCAGCACGTTTAAAACCCGACCATCCTTATTATCTTAAAACGGTTGAACTGGCAACCTTACTTAGCCAAAACGGTTTTGCCATTATTACAGGCGGCGGCCCTGGCATTATGGAAGCGGCAAATAAGGGCGCGTATCAAGAAAACCAGCTCTCGGTGGGGTTAAATATTGAATTACCGATGGAACAGAATCCCAATCCGTATCAAGATATTTCTTTAAATTTTCGCTATTTTTTCGTGCGCAAAGTGATGTTTGTCCGTTATTCGATGGGCTATGTGTGTATGCCAGGCGGATTTGGTACGCTAGATGAATTTTTTGAGGCTCTAACACTGATGCAAACCCATAAAATTTATCCCTTGCCGTTGGTTTTGTTTGGCTGTGAGTTTTGGGGCGGATTAATGGCGTGGATAAAAACCACCTTGATTGACTACGAAACGATTTCACCGGGCGATTTGGATTTAATTAAAGTCACCGATGACCCGCAAGAAGTCTTGGATTTTATGAGGGCGCATCGAACTTGGAAAAGTCAGCAACGTGACGCGGCAAAACAACAGCAAAAAGCCCATTGTGTTGAATTGCTTTGTAAATCATAATCAGTTATTCGCATGAAAATTGCCATCGTTAAATTATCTGCACTGGGCGATATTGTTCACGCAATGGTCGGATTACAGTTTATAAAAGCAAATAACCCCGCCATTGAAATTGACTGGATAGTTGAAGAAAGTTTCGCCCCGCTTATTTAAAAGGCCTAAAAAAAAATAAAACTCGCCTGTGGGCAGAATTAAAAGCTATCCGTGCCATTGCTAATAATCACTATGATTTAGTCATTGATGCACAGGGTTTAATTAAATCCGCTATTGTGGCACGATTAATAGGACAATATGTGGTCGGTTTTAATAAAAGCTCTATTCGAGAAAAACCAGCTTCTTATTTTTATACGACACAGATTGATTGCCCTTACCATGAAAACACGATTGACAGAAATGCCAAATTATTAGCCCAGCCATTCGGTTTTATCATTACTCCGCATCAACTTCAACACAAAAAAGCGTTTTTATTTTTTCAAAATACTTCTAAAAACTTGGAGGGTTATTTTTCAACATTACAAAAAAATATTATTTTTGTGATTGGTTCAACATGGGAAAGTCGTAATTACCCAAAAGAAAAGTTTTTACAAATAGCCCAGCAATTGCAACAAAATTGTTTAGTGGTTTGGGGAAATCAAACTGAGCAACAAAAAGCACATTGGTTAGCCGAACAATCTGAGTTTATCCGAGTATTACCTAAATTGGATTTAAATGATTTAAAAATGGTCATTTCTCATGCAGATTTAGTGATTGGTAATGACACAGGGCCTACGCATATTGCGTGGGGATTAAATATTCCAGCGATTATTTTATTTGGCTGTACCCCTGTCAGTCGAGTTTATCAGACTGCAACAAATAAAGTATTGAAATCTTTTTCTAATGTCAATCCCTATAAATTAAATAAAAACGATGATTCTATTGGCACTATTGCTGTTTCTGAGGTAGTGAATTTAGCAAGGCAATTATTATTTAAATCAGCAGAGTAATACGACTACTAAAGTTAATGCTGATTAAACTTTTAGCAAATAGGCTGTTTTTAAGTGTTTTATCAGGGAAGCTTTTTTTATGTTGCCACTGGGCTAATAAATGCGCAGCAGAAATATTTGTTTTACTTTCTTCGCAAAATTTATAGACTTGATAAGCCCACGCAATATTTTTAACGCGACTTTTTGCCGCTACAACAGGGTCAACCGATGTTTCTGTCGCAAGGCTTTTTATTGATTGATGGTAAGAATATTGAATTGTTTTAAGTCTAATCTGAGTTTCTAATACCTGATCTGATTTAATAACATAATAGCTCATCCAAACATTGATAGATTGAATAAGGTTTTCGGTTAAATCCAGCGGATAGTTTTTTTGGCTAAAATAGCAGCACCATTTTTCGATATGATATAAAAAAGAACGATGCTCCATTTTATGCAAGTCAATATATTTTTGATTAAACCGATAAAGCTTGATTAAATTTTCTTTATAAATAAAATGGGTAATTTTTTCTTCAATTAATTGTTTTAAAATAGCCTCAACAATGGCTTTATTTGGATTGTCACGCAAAGTGACAACGGCGAGTTTATTTAAAAGACCGCTGATTATCTTGTGATGTGATTTAAATTTTTTTGAGTGGTATAACATGATTCTCTCGATTTAAAGCTTTTCAAACAAAGGTTAAAAAGAACCGTTATGATAAAAAACGCTCTATAATGAACTGCTTACAGTATGCCTTTAACAATACAGGTTACAAGGTTTAATAACTATGAAGTCGCTCATGTTTTTAACATTTTAATTTTTCCAATGAATAGGATTTTTATGAATATCATTCCTGAGTTAGCAACCCAAAATCCCCAGCAAATTGCCCATGTTTTGACCGAAGCTTTACCCTATATTCGCCGTTTTCAGGGAAAAACAGTGGTAATTAAATTTGGCGGCAATGCCATGATTAATGAAGCGTTGAAACAATCTTTTGCACGCAATATTGTGTTGATGAAGTTAGTGGGAATTAATCCCATTGTGGTGCATGGCGGCGGTCCTCAAATTGGGAACTTATTGAAAAGATTAGGAAAGGTTAGCGAATTTGTGGATGGAATGCGTGTGACTGACAGCGAAACTATGGATGTGGTGGAAATGGTATTAGGCGGATTGGTCAATAAAGATATTGTGAATTTAATCAATCGCAGTGGCGGGAAAGCCATTGGATTAACAGGCAAAGACGGTGATTTTATCAGAGCGCGAAAAATTACTTTGCAATACACAGAAACAGAAGAATTAGCTCATGAAATCATTGATTTAGGTCATGTGGGTGAAGTTGAAAGTATTAATCCTGCGGTGGTTGAAATGCTAGGGAAAAGTGATTTTATTCCTGTGATTGCACCCATCGGGGTGGGAAAAGATGGTTATTCCTATAATATCAACGCTGATTTAGTAGCAGGTAAAGTGGCTGAAGTGTTACAAGCAGAAAAACTATTACTGCTTACGGATATTAGAGGGATTTTAGACAAAGCGGGCAATTTGCTAACAGGATTGACCATCAAAGATGTGGACAGACTGGTTGCCGATGGGACAATTTCAGGTGGAATGATTCCTAAAACACGCTGTGCAACCGACGCGCTAAAAGGGGGGGTTTCTACCGTGCATATCATTGATGGGCGGGTTGAAAACGCGGTGCTATTAGAACTCTTTACAGACCACGGGGTAGGCACTTTGTTACGCTAATCGAACAAACACACTGGCAATTTGTGTAGATTGCCAGTGTTGCAAGAGAGGACTTTATTTTAGCCCTAATGCGGAGCGTAAATAACTACTAAACTGCACACGCAAATTTTGGGCATCAGGATTCACACAGATTTCTTTACCTTGTACGGTTTCCACGCAGCGAATATCTAAAAATATCTGCTGTTTATTATCTTCACCAATGGTTTTTGAAGCGGACAAACTTAAATCGTTAGCGCGAACGGGGTCATTTGTCATCACTAATTTATCACTATCAACATTTAACTTAGTTGTCGAATTAGTTTTTACAAAATCCTTGGCAATTGTCCATGCTTTATCACATTGTTCTGGGGTTTCACAAATAAATAAGCCTAATTGATTTAATGCCTTATCACCACTACCTGAACTTGCTAAGGTAGAATTGGTTTTTCTTGTTGTATTGGTTAAAAATTCAAATCGTTCTTTATCGGTTAGATACGCTTTCTCAATTCTTGCCTTTTTAGCTTGAATTTCGCTAATTTCAGCTTTTAATTGCGCAATTTTTTTACCATCTTCTTCAATTGACTGCAATAGAGCAGTTGGGATTTTTTTATTTCCAATATCAAACGTTGCCGCTTCTTTGCGTTGTGCAACTAAATCCTCTTCTAATTTTTTAATAGCCGCTTGTTTCTCTTTTTCTTGTGCGTTTAGTGCCTTAATTTTAGTATCGTGATTGGCAGTCATAGTTTCAACATTTAAAAAACTACTTAGCAATATTTTATCATGGGTTTTTTGCCCAGCAATAATTCTATCTTGCTGTAGTTTTAATTCCTTCAGACGTTTTTCACTTGCAATTTCATCTTTTGTTTTCGGCTTATCTGTTACCGCAATAACTTGTGCATTTTTATTTAAAGTTTCGCGTTTGTGCTGAATTTGTGACGGTGGAACTTGATCGGAATAAATCCATTTACCGTTTTCATCTTGCCACCGATACATTTTTTTCGCTATAGCCGTTTGCGAAAAAACCGCACAAACCAAACTCAATAAAATAAGTTTTTTAGGTAAAGAGAGATACATGATTCCTATCCTTATTAAAAGTTAGCGATTGCTTGAAAGCAGTTGGGTTAATTAAATTTCTATAATATAAGCTAATCGTTCGAGTGGTGGTAAAAGTAACATTTTTGTTAATTGTAATAAAATTAATGCCACTAAGGGTGATAAATCAAATCCCCCTAAATCTGGAATATACCGCCGACAAATGTTAAGGATTGGTCGAGTTAAGTTTTCCAATAAACCAATCGCTGGGTTGTGATGATTAGGATTAAACCAGCTTAATAAAGCTTGGGCAAAAATAGCAAAAATAAAAATATTTAACGCTAAAGAAATTAATTGCGAAAAAGAAATAATTGTTAATGTTATTAGACTTGTTTTAACATTTTGTAAAAACAAGATAGAGACATCGGTTATCATTTGCAATAAAAGAGCCAATACAATTGATGAGGTATCTATTTTTTTTATTGCAGGAATGTAACGGCGTAAAAATTTTAAAGACGGGTGGGTTATTTTAACTAAAAATTGCGAAATAGGATTCTGAAAATCGGCTCTGACGCATTGTAATAAAAAACGCAATACAATGGCTAAGATATATAATGAAAATAAGCTGTCGATTAAAAAGATTAAGGGAATCGTGATATAGGTCGCATTCATTGGGTTTCTCCATATTCTTTCGACATTTCAATCGAGCGACTTTTTGCAGCACCTAAGGCTTTGGAAACCAATTGACTAAAATTACCTTGTTCAAAAGTTTCTATCGCGTGTTGAGTTGTGCCATTGGGTGAGGTAACACGTTGACGCAATTGTTGAGGCGAATCTTCTGATTCTAAAGCAATTTTTGCCGCCCCTAGAGCCGTTTGTTGAATCAATAAACGGGCTGTTTCACGAGTTAGTCCCATCTCAACCGCCGCTGTTTCCATTGCCTCCATGAGTAAAAAGTAATAAGCAGGCCCACTGCCTGAAACCGCAGTCACGGTATCTAATTCACTTTCCTGTTCCACCCATAAGGAAATTCCCACCGCGCGTAAAATATTTTCCGCTAAATCGCGCTGTTGTTCATCGACATTATTGTTGGCGTGTAAAGCAGTTGCGCCTGTTAAAACCAATGCAGGTGTATTAGGCATACAGCGGACAATCGCAATATTATCCCCTAGCCATTGCTGTAAACTGGTTTGGGAAATCCCTGCGGCAATGGACACCACTAATACTTTTTTTTGTTGCAGCAATAGCGCAAAATCCTGCACCACAGTGCGTAAAACTTGGGGTTTTACCGCTAAAACAATGACATCGACTTCATTAATCACTGCTGCATTACTGACAGAAATATTAACATTCAGCGTTGACGATAAGGTTTGCAGTGTATCTTGATTAATATCGGAGACCCAAATTTGCGATGGCGCGTGACCACTGGCACACAATCCACTCATCAGGCTAGAAGCCATATTACCACCACCGATAAAACCAATTTTTTTTGTTTTCATATTTTTATTCAAGCTGTTATCTATTGAAAAATCAGGTCATAATAAATGACTTATCATTATAAAGATAAGTTTAATTATCGTCTTAAATCTTTGATACTAAAATCATCTAAATAAAGAATTAATGCACCTAAGGCAATTGAGAGTAAATGACTAAAGGTGGGGGAGTTTGGAAATAAATATAAATCAATTAAGCCCCAAACACCGCGCCAAAATAAGATAATCGCAACGACAATGATAATGCCATTGACAGTCGGATGGCGTTTTTTTAATTCCGCTAAAGGGATATTTTCTTTTAAATTTTCTAATGAGTTTGACATTTAAAATAACCTAAATCATGTTTATAAAAAAGGGTAATGCTTTTATTCAATAATACGATGCCCACGCCCAGCCATACAGTTTTTATAGGCGCGTTTGTAGTTGGAATCAGAATCAAAGCCTTGTTTGGCAGCGCCTGAGACACCCCCTGCGGCACCGCCTATCATCGCCCCCATCGCAGGGTTTCCTGCAATTGCCCCGGCAACTGCTCCTGCTGCCCCCCCAATAACTGCACCAACGCCTGTTCCAATAGCTGTTTCGGCTGCGGTATTGCCTGCTGCTTGTTCGGCTAACATTTGGCACTCCTGAATATCCCTATCAATATTGGCATTGGCAGAAGGTGAGCTAGCTCTTGGGTCAATGGTTGGAGTATAACCACGGGTTTGCGCACAGGCGGTTAAAAGTAAACAGCTTAAAATACAAAGTTGAATAATTAATTTATTCATGTCAATAGCCTTTTGTTTAAATTGAAAATAGCTATAGCATAACGTAATTTACTGAATTAGGAGTGAATAAAATAAACTGCCCGTCAAAGGGTTATACTGTGCTACTTGTCGATTCGGTTTGTGTGATTTCCACCATTGCTTGTTTGACCCAGTTTTCTGCCAACGCATTAATTTCTTTGGCTTTTTTTCCCTCTGTTTCAATTGCCGCCCCAATTTTTACTTTAATCACCCCAGGGTATTTTAAAAAACTGTAGCGCGGCCAAACCTCGCCTGCATTGTGGGCTAAAGGAATCACAGGATAGCCTGTTTGATGCGCCAGCATTGCCCCGCCCGCGCTGAATTTTTTATTTTCATGCGGTGCGGTGCGTGTGCCTTCAGGAAAAATTAAAACCCATAAGCCATCCTTAAGCGAGCTTGCTCCTTGTGCTAATAGCATTTTTAACGCCTCCCGCTGATTTTTACGGTCTATTGCAATCGGGCGCAACGTTGCCAATGCCCAACCACCAATCGGAATCCATAGCAGTGAACGTTTTAATAGGGTTGTATGCGCGGGCAAAAATAGCCGAAACGCCACTGTTTCCCAAGCCGATTGATGTTTGCTTAACACAATCGCAGGACGGTCGGTGGGCAAATTTTCCAAGCCTTCAATTTCGTGGGTAATTCCACAAAATACTTTTGCCGCCCACAGCAGCGTTATCACCCACACTTTAGACAACCAATAGCGCACTGAAAAAGGCAAGGCAATTGCCAGTAAAATCAAAATCCCGATAATGGTAAACGATAGAATGATATACACAAAAAATAGGGTTGAGCCTAAATAAACTCTAAAATTTGCTGCTGGTGAGGATGAATGTTGTTGCATCATAAAGATTATTAAAAATGGGAATAGTCAAATATGGGTTTTCGGATAACGTTTTTAATCCCTTACCCGTTTTCACTAATAAAGGTAATGCAGAAACTGCTTCGGCGGCTTTCATATCGCTTAAACTATCACCGACAAAAAAGATATTTTTTAACGGATAATTGTTTTCACGGCTAAATAATTCCAATAAACCTGTTTTGGGTTTTCGACATAAACAATGCTCGTTTGGTGCATGTGGACAAAAATAAATCGCCTCAATTTTGCCATCTTTTTCAGCTAATAAACGCCGCATTTTATCGTGCATGGCATTTAAGGTTGCAAGCGAATAAAACCCACGTCCAATCCCTGATTGATTAGAAATCACTGCAACTTTATAGCCGTGTTGATTTAACAAGGCAATCGCTTCCAAGCTACCATCAATCGGAATCCATTCTTCGGGCGATTTTATATAATCATCTGAGTCATAATTAATCACGCCATCACGGTCGAGTAAAACGTACTTTGTTAATTTCACGCTTGCTGAATGATATAAACTAAAATACCAAATAGCTTTGTCAATTCGCTAATAAAATAGTCTTTTGCATCAATAGTGACAATGTTTTCCTGTAATCTTAAAAACTTCCATTCATTACCTGTTGTCACAATACCATAAACTGTTTTAATCGTATTTTGTTGTTGCTGGTTATAAAGGGAAGCCGCATACATTTCCGCCATACACTGACCAAATCCATAGCTAATATTGTCATTTTTGGCTTCTACAATGGTAATAATCGGATTTTCTAAAAGATATTGTTGATTTTCTTTGGCAATGATAAAGTCACATACACCATTTAATCCTTTAGATTTATCCACATTCAGTTCAGTACCTGAAAACAAGCTGATTTTTTCATAAAACAGTGATTTTAACTCCAACAATAAGGGAGCGACAATAAATTCAGATTTAGCTTTTTCTGTTCCAATTGGATTAGCAAGATCAATTCCTTTTTTCAAAAATTGAATAAAATTACTATCTAATTGATACTCCAAAACATGTGAAAACAAATCCTGTTTATTTAATTCGAGATTAAGCTCATGTTTAGCTTTATCCAACGTAAATTTATGATAAGGCATTTTAATTTCCTTGCAATTTGGAAATATCTGCAATTCTTAAAAATTCAGTTCGTAATCTGTCTAACATGGATAAACGATTCGCACGCAATTCTAAGTCTTCACAATTCACCATTACATTGTCAAAGAAATTGTCAACAGGCTGTTGTAATTTTGCTAAACAAAACAACGCTCCCTGATAATCTCCTTTATTTAATAAAGGCTCAATGTCTAATGCTAATTGATGGGCAATTTCATACAAGGCTTTTTCTTCTTTATCAACAAAAATAGACTCATTAATAACAACGTTTGAAATATTCAATTCGGACTTTTTCAAAATATTGCTAATCCGTTTATTCGCCGCCGCTAAACTTTCCGCTTCGGGCAAGGCTCTAAAGGCTTTTACTGCTTGCAAACGTGCTATAAAATCAAGTGGTTGCACAGGTTTTATTGCCAACACCGCTTCAAATTCATCATGGCTAAAGCCTTGTTCCAAACAATAACCGCGTAAACGTTCAAATACGAAATCACTGACTAAAGTTTCAGTGGCAGCTTTATCAAACGCATGGTTGAATTGATTGAGCGCGACTGACAATAATTCGACAATATTCAAATCGAGTTTATTTTCAATTATCGTGCGCAAAATCCCCAGTGCTGCACGGCGCAAGCCGTAGGGGTCTTTATCGCCAGTTGGTAATAATCCCGCACTGAAAATGCCCACCAACGTATCGGTTTTATCAGCGATAGATAAAATCTGCCCGATAACGCTTGCTGGCGTTGCTGTGCCGGATTGTTTCGGGAAATATTGCTCTTCCAAAGCCTGTGCGACTTGCGGATTTTCGCCATCCGCTAGCGCATAATAACGCCCCATAATGCCTTGCAAGTTGGCAAATTCACTCACCATATTGGTCATTAAATCGGTTTTTGCCAGCTCTGCCGCACGCTTTGCCAAAGAAACATCGGCATTTAGTTTTTCTGCTATATACGCGCTAAGAGCTTGTAAGCGTTGGGTTTTATCGTACAGTGTGCCGAGTTTTTGTTGGAACACAATCGTTTTTAACGATTCGCCTCTTTCGGCAAGCGATTGTTTTCTATCTTGATTCCAGAAAAATTCCGCATCCGCAAAACGCGGCAAAATCACCCGCTCATTGCCGCGTTGAATCGAAGCAGGATTAGTGCTTTCTAAATTGCTGAACGTAATAAAATGCGCAAGCAAATCCCCCTGCGTTCCGCTTCCCCCTTTAGTAAAGGGGGATTGCGGGGGATTTACCACCGGAAAATACTTTTGATTGCTTTGCATGGTGGTAATCAGAACTTCTTTCGGCAACGCCAAAAAGCGCGGGTCAAAATTACCGATTACTGGCACAGGATATTCATTTAACGCACTGATTTCATTGAGCAAATCTTCTTCAATATGCGCCATACCGCCGATTTTTGCCGCCGCTTCATTGGCACGAGCGCGGATAATATCTTTGCGTTGTTCAAAATCAGCAATCACGCTGCCTTGTTCTAATAAAGTCTGGGCATAATTTTGTGGAGAGCTAATCGTAATTTTGCCTGTGGAATGAAAGCGATGCCCGCGTGTGACTCGGTCTGTTTTTAAACCTAAAATCTCAGCTTCAATCACGCTGTCACCGTACAGCAAAACCGCCCAATGTACCGGACGCACAAATTCTGCGCTGTTATTGCCCCAACGCATTCGTTTTGCAATCGGTAACGCGGCGATGCTTTTGCGGATGATTTCAGGCATTAACTCAACGGTGGTCTGACCTTGTACTGCTTGTTTGAAAATCAACCACTCGCCTTTATCGGTTTTTAACTGTTCTAATTGGTCAAAACTTGTGCCACAACTTTGTGCAAAACCGACTGCGGCTTTGCTTGGATTGCCTTCATTGTCGTAAGCCGCTTTCAGTGCAGGGCCGCGTTTTTCTACGACTTTATCCGGTTGCGTGGCGTTTAAATCGAGGATTAAAACCGCTAACCGGCGTGGCGTAGCGTAAGATTTCACTTCGCCATAACTTAAATCCGCTTCTTTTAAGCCGTTGATAATGCCATCGGTTAAAGCGTGGCTTAACGTCAATAAAGTTTTAGGCGGCAATTCTTCGCAGCCTAATTCAAATAATAAATCGTGTTGTTCTGTCACAATAATTCTCACTGTGGTTAGATTTTTAATTTAATAACGTGTAGTTGTAAATTTAAGCATCACAACATTTTTTATATTTTTTGCCACTGCCGCACGGACACAAATCATTTCGCCCCACTTTTGATTTAATCGCCTGTTTTTCAGTGTCTACTTTTTTTAGCCAATACTGAAATAAGGCATAAATCGTAGCGGGAATTTGTTTTGATAAGGCAAGCCGTTTTTCGTCAGCGACATTATCATTTGTTTTATCTAATACCGAAATAGTGGAAAATAATAACACATTGTCGCTTTCAGTTAAAAACACATCCCATTCTTTACGGCAATAATCCATGCCACAATAAAAGCCGCGTATCCATTTTTCAGCTAATTCAACTTTTGGATTATATTGATGTTCTATTAAGCGTGGAAAGCAAATGTCAGCAGGATTAATATTGGGATAGTTTTCAATTAAAGGATATAACTGATTCCAATAGCGAATTAATAGCATTAAAACTTTTTCAAGCTCGGATTCGGATTTAGATTCAAGCGATTTTCCAAAAACAAGCTTCATCCATTCAACAGGTTTTGCCATCACAGGATTAATAATTAATGCACAAAATAGCCCGTCAACTGTTTCTAATGTCATACTGTCATCACAAGTTTGTGAAATAGCTTCTAAATGATTTTGTAACCAAGTCAATTCTGGTTCAGAAAGGGGTTGCGTGAGCGGGGTTTTATTTTTTTTCATGACGGGGAGTTGCCTATATTTTTTAAGAGTGTTTCGTCTATTTGGTCAGCATTGTTCATTAAATAGGCTGCCCAATTAAATAATTGTGTAATACCTTTTGCGTTTTGTTGTTTTAATTTTTCAAAGACGACTTTAAAGCGTGGATTATCTTTGCTTGTTTTGGGCTTTGATAATTTTTTTAGCTCTTCAAGATTACTTGAAAGACTATAAAACTCTAATGATAAATTGACTTGTTGGGCTTCTTCGATTAGCCACTTTTCAATATTGGGATGCAAAATTAAATAATGCTTTTCAGACTGGTGTTTATAAAGCATCAAGCCATTATTTTCTTGTAGCAATGTAAATTGTTTTGTTCTTAGTTTATCAAACGAGTCTTTATCAATATCTAAAACACCTAACGCAAATCTATTTTGAAATTTTTCTGCCATTAGTTTAACCACATCATTGCAGCCTTTTTGATGATTGTAGGCTTTTTGCGGTGGTAAAATGGTTTCCATTAAATTTGTATCGAGATAACACTCAGGCATTAAATGGTTATCCATGTTGCGTATATTTTTCATAATTAAAAAATACGTCTATGCCATCATTATAAACTTCATTGACTTCATCATCCGTTAAGCGATAAATAACAGTTTGACCGTCTTTAAAATCTGCTATAAAAATAGCGACTTCATCACGTTGATTTTCTAAAAAGTCATTTAAAACATAAGGGCTATGTGTGGCAATAAAAAATTGATTAGTTTCTGAATTAAGAACGTCTTGGGTAAAATGGGCAATGTACGGTGGAAAACAATGCGCTTCGGGTTCTTCAAATAATAAAATGGAGTTTTCGTTAGAAGCAATTGCCGTTTTAAAAAATATGACTCTTTGTAATGTATCTGCAATTGAACTGTAAGGAAAAGAAATCATTGTATTATCTTCTTTCAATGTTTTCATTATTCTTAGTGTATTATCAGATTTATCTAACAAAAGGTTTAACCCATATTCTGAAAAAATTTCATTCAAATGTTTATCTATTTTGCTTTTTTGTATTGATTGAATTAAATTAATTCCATGTGGTGGTATCAAAGAGCTATCGTAAATAGGTTGTTTTTTCAAAAAAAGTTTATCAGGAAATAAATAATATTTAACTCTTGATGGTGAAATATATTTTGACAATCTTGATGGTTTATTATCAAATATAAGATTAGTAAAACTCAAGTCATCCGAAGCAATTTTTGAATCAGTTGATTTTAATTTCGTAACTCCTGAGCTATTTATCCCTACTTTTAGCCATTCTTTTCCTTTGCAAAAAACAAATTTAAAATTTTCCTTTTCTGCTTCTGAAAATTTTTGTTTGTGCATGTCCAAATTAAATTTTTCATCTGAAACAAAACTTAAAAGAGGGGAGTCTGAATTATTATTTCTTTCAATTTCAATAAAAATAAAATTACTCCAAGTTCCTTTTGAATATTCAATATGATAAAAGTTTGTATTATCTATAGTAACACTAGCTTTTTTGAATATATCTCCATTAAAAAATAATTCTTCAATATTTTCTAATCTAACAAACTGCGTCAATTTTTTACTTTTGTTGTATTTAAAATAAGGCAAAGAAAATAACCCAATCGCCTCCAAAATATTAGATTTCCCTACATTCGGCTTACCAATCAACAAATTAATCCGTTTGCAATCGCTCAAAGTCACATCTTTAAGTGATTTAAAATTGGAAATATGAATGTTTTTGAAAAAGGTGTCATTCATTAAAAAGTATCCACAATCGCCTGCCAAACGCCTAAAAGATTCGGCAAGTCTTTTAGCATATAACGTTCTGTATCTATACAAACTTGCATATTTTCTAATCGTAGAAATAACCACTCATGCCCATTGGTCAGTACACCAAAAATAACAGGCGTTGGGTTGTCATCTTGCGCATTAAAAATCTGTGCAGCATACATTTCAGCAATACATTGCGGAGCGGCATCTATTAAATCCTGATTATGTTTGGCTTCAACAACGGTGATTAAAGGACTTTCAATAAACACTGCATTGTATTTGGCTGAAATTAAAAAATCACAAAAGCCTTTTAAGCCACGTTTAGCATCAACATTGAATTGATAACCTGAAAAAAAAGTTATTTTTTTTAGATTCTTTAAACGTATTTCATTAATAATTGGAATAATTAACGCTTCTGATTTGGCTTTTTCTGATTCTAATGGAAGACCTTGATAATTTGTAAGATGCTGAATTAAAAAATCACTCGGTGAAACAGGATGAATATTTGAAAATAAAGACTGACTAATAGCTTTAATTCCCAAGTTTTTTATATCCGCAATGGTAAAACTGGAATACGATTTTTTCATACTAAATCTCCAAATTTTCAATTTAAAAAGCTATCTATTTCATTAACTAAATCACCTAGCTTGATAATTCTATTTTTTAAATTGCAATAAATATCAGGATAATCAAGAGCATTAATTGTTCTTTTTCTATGATTAGCTGA
>JFJP01012247.1_pt1 | contig 15382 bp, 18 predicted proteins | sample 431651 | NCBI WGS metagenome assembly JFJP01 (sample SAMN02602958, study PRJNA72255) | Microbial mat metagenome, whole genome shotgun sequencing project. | biome: fresh water; feature: sink hole; material: water; isolation source: purple microbial (photo- and chemosynthetic) mats found in... | reverse complement strand
AAGAAATATAAAACGCCGCTTGAAGTAAATGTCTCTGATAAATCGGGCGCGCGGACTTATTTCTGGCAACGCTCTCCTGAAATTTTATCCACCCTCGATACAGCGGATTTATCCATGCTGAAAGGCGCAAAGTTGATGTACGTGGACTGGTACGACGGCGATCACATCATCCGTGCCATGAACGAAGCCAGGCGGCATGATGTCCCCGTCTTCCTGAACCTTGAGCACGGACATAACGATCCGGAGATCTTGGAGAAATATGCCAGCCGCGCCACCATCTGTCAGGCAGTGACAGATGCCGCACAGATCGGGAAAAAAGGCGCCATGCTTTCTGTCGCCAAGAAATTGCTCAAGGCAGGCATCAAGACCGCGATCATCACCATGGCAAGCCAGGGTTGTATGGTTGTGCAAAATGACGAGATCATCCGCATCCATGCGCCGAAGGTCAAGGCGGTGGATGGATCGGGCGCGGGCGCGACGTTTTCATCGGGCTTTATTTATGCCTATCTCAAAAAATGGAGTTTGGAAGAATCTGTCCGCTTTGCGATTGCGGCGGCATCCTTGAAAGTTACACGCTCTGGGTTGAAAATGTTTTCAGTCAAAGAGATCAAGGAACTTGCATCCAAATTGCAGGTGGATCGCATGGTGTACCGTGACAATCGATTCTTTGAAATAGACAAATTATTGTCGCAGGCGCAGGAAAGTCCGCTGATGAAGGAAAGTAAAAAATTCGCGCAGAAACTTTTGCCGAAGAAGAAAACGGAAAGAAAGAAAATCAAACGGTCGTTGGTCGAATAGTTCCCTTATGTCCTGAGCGCAGTCGAAGGACATTTACTTCTGCAACTTTGCCCTTCGACTATGCTCAGGGCGAAAACTTTTATTGGAAGGATAAAACTCATGTCATTTGCAACTCTGCTTACCCAGGAACAGGTCGAAAGAATTCACGAAGCCTCTTTGGAGATTCTCGAAGAGGTCGGTCTAAAAGTGCGTTATGAACCTGCGCGCGAAATGTTCAAACAGCATGGTTGTTTGGTCGAAGAGGAGCGTGTTAAGTTTCCGCGCGCGGTGGTGGAGAAATATCGCAAAATGTACCCGCCGTCGTTCACCTTTTACGCGCGCGACCCGCAGTTTGATAAAACGATCCCGCAGGACAGCCCGGTCATTGTCACGGCGAGTTCCGCTCCGGATATTTTGGATCCGCTCACGGGTAGGGAAAGACGCGCTGAGTCGGGTGATATTGCACGCATCGCCCATCTCATCAATGAACTGCCCGGCTATGACATCTTCTCCATTTCCACGCTGGCAGATGACGCGCCGAAAGACCAGTTCACTCTCTCGCGCTTGTACCCATCTCTCAAGTATTGTAAAAAGCCGCTTCGAGTCACAACTACTGACCGCAAGGATACTGATAGTGTGATGCGAATGGCGTACATGATCGCGGGCGGAGAGGCTGCGTACAGGGAGCATCCCTTCCTGACACATCATTATTGTCCCGTGGTTTCACCGCTGACGATGGATAACCTATCCACCGAGAACGTGATGTATTTCGCAAAGGAAGGCTTGCCTGTTTACCCGACCATCGTGCCCAATGCGGGACTGACTTCTCCCATGTCGATGGCGGGGACACTGGCGCAGGGCAATGCTGAATTCCTCGCTGCGGCAACCTTGATGCAGATGGCAAAGGAAGGCACGCCGCTGATCTATGCCACACTTGCCACAGTCGCGGATATGCGTTCCGGCGCTTATACCTCCGGTGCCATCGAGTGTGGCATGTTGCACATGGCTTTCGCGCAGATCGCGCGTTTTTACAACGTGCCTTGCGGTGGGTACATCGGTTTGACCAATGCCAAGATCAACGACGCGCAGGCGGGATATGAAACTGGCATGTCTGCCATGGGCGGCACAGTCGCCGGCATGGACATGTTCAACATCGGCGGTTTGATCGACGCTTTGAAAACCTTTGACTTTGCCAAAGCCGTGATTGACGATGAAGTTGCGCAGATGATGAAACGTGTCAAACGCGGAATCAATTTCAGCGACGACGAATTGGCGCTTGATTTAATTAAACAAATTGGACCCGGCGGTTCATTTATTGTTGCCAAACATACGGTCAAACGCATGAAGACCGAAGCCGTCATGACCAAACTTGCAGATCGCGATACCCGCACAGCATGGGAAAAGAAGGGCGCAATGGATATTCACGCGCGCGCCATGAATCGTGTCAAGGAGATTATGTCCGCCAACGCCGACTCGCTGATCTCCCCCGAACTGGATGCGCAACTCCGCGCTGAATTCCCCGGGCTGGTGGCTGGTGAATTAAAACCGCTGGAATAAAAAAACAGACTTCGGAAATTTTTAGATCCCCTCTGAAGCCTTGAAATGGAATTGGAGATTTTATGCTGAAATTTTTCAAACGCAAGGAAGATGTATTTCAAAAACTAATTGAAGAACAGGCTTCCATTACTTATGAAGCATTAAAACTGCTGGTGAAGTATCTGGAAACGCTCGATTTGGATGTGGCTGAACAACTTTCCATTAAAGAAAAAGAAGCGGATGAAGTGCGCCGAATCTTAATTGATGAATTGAACCGTACCTTTGTCACACCGTTTGACCGCGAGGATATATTTTCCCTATCCCGCTCCATCGACGATGTGGTGGACTACGCAGATACCACTGTGATGGAGATGGTTATTCTCAAGGTAAAGTCCACACCCTATATGTTGAGGATGGCTAACTTGCTGAAGGATGCCGCGTATGAAATATGGCACGCAGTACAGCGCCTTCCGAAGCACCCCAAAGTTGCCATTGATCACGCGCAGCGCGCGAAAGCTTTGGAAAACCGCGTAGAAGCAGTCTATCGCGAGGCAGTTGCAGATTTGTTCAGCGGACCTGAAGACATTCACCATGTTGTTGAAATGCTGAAAATGCGTGAGGTATACCGTCATTTATCCAACGCGGCAGATCGCGGAGATGAAGCCGCGAATACAATCGCAGATATTGTTGTAAAGAAAACTTAACAGGGCGTTAATGTCTCTTGAATTGATTTTTGTTATTATTCTGGCTGTCATTTTTGACTTCCTGAATGGCGTTCATGATTCCAGTAACATTGTAGCCACCATGATCGCCTCGCGCGCATTTCGCCCCAACGCCGCATTGGCGCTCACAGCCGCCGCGGAATTTTTAGGACCGTTCTTGTTTGGTGTAACCGTTGCCACAACCATTGGCGAGGAAGTTGCCCAGTCCGCAGCGCTTAATCTGGACGTAATCGTCGCCTGTTTGGTCGGCGCAATTGTCTGGAATGTCCTCACTTGGTTTTTGGGAATTCCCAGCAGTTCATCCCACGCATTGATCGGCGGAATGGTTGGCGCAGTGGTGATGGGCGCAGGTTTTGGCGCCCTCAAATTGCATGGGCTTGAGAAAGTATTAATTGCCCTGTTTACATCACCGCTAATTGGATTTGCTTTTGGATTTATGATTACCCGCCTGATTTATTTTTTAGCGCGCAACGCGACTCCAGATGTGAATTGGTTTTTCAAAAACGGGCAGTTCATTACTGCCCTGGGAATGGCCTTCAGTCATGGAACAAATGACGCCCAAAAAACAATGGGCATTATCACCCTCAGCCTTGTGATTGGCGGATACCTCACCGAATTTCGTGTGCCCTTCTGGGTGATCGGAATTAGCGCTGGCGCAATTGCGCTGGGAACTGCGCTGGGTGGCTGGCGGCTGATCCGCACCCTGGGCGGAAAGTTTTACAAGATCCGCCCGGTACATAGTTTTTCAACACAATTGACTTCCGGTATTGTGATACTCACAGCGTCGGCATTGGGGCTGCCGGTCAGCACATCACAGGTCGTCAGTTCAGCGATTATCGGAGTAGGGTCTTCTGAGCGGCTTGGAAAAGTCCGCTGGAGTGTAGCGCAGGAAATTGTAATGGCGTGGTTTATCACAATTCCAGCCAGCGCTTTGGTTTCAGCCAGTATTTATTGGCTCATTACAATTGTAAAATCGTGATTGACCGTCCCACAGATCGGATTATGTGTGACGCCCTAAATTCTTGTTCAATACATTCAAAGCAGGATGTTTGACTTTGAATATTGATAATGCTACAATATTAACGCTTTATTAACAGATTGGAGGTGCCAAGGTAAAAATACGCCCACTATTTTCCGTTTGTCCAATCAATCAAAAATCATATAGGAGAGAGAAAAAATGCGTACCAAAAATTTTGCTTACTATTTACTCGCCCTGCTCGTGATTGCAGCAACTTTGTTGTCTGCGTGCGGAACTCCCGCCGCTACCGAAGCCCCTGTTGCCACCAAAGCGCCTGCCATGACTGAAGCCCCCGTTGTTGCTACCGAACCCGCTGTTGTTGACCCAATGGCTGAATTGGTTGCCGCTGCTCAAGCCGAAGGCACGCTGACCACCATCGCGTTGCCCCACGACTGGTGCAATTACGGCGAGGCAATCGAAGTATTCAAAGCCAAGTATGGTCTTGAAGTAAATGAATTAAATCCCGACGCTGGCTCTGGCGACGAAATTGAAGCCATCAAAGCCAATAAAGACAACACTGGTCCCCAGGCTCCTGATGTGATTGACGTAGGTTTTGCATTCGGCGATTCCTCCAAGGCAGAAGGTTTGATTCAGCCTTACAAAGTCTCCACATGGGATAGTATTCCCGCTGAAGCCAAAGACGCCGAAGGTTACTGGTATGGCGACTACTACGGTGTGTTGGCTTTCCTCGTGAACACCGATGTTCAGCCTGATGTTCCTCAAGATTGGTCTGATTTGCTCGACCCCAAATACAATGGTCAGGTTGCCATGTCTGGCGATCCTCGCACGGCTAATCAGGCTATTCAAACCGTGTACGCTGCGGCGCTCGCCAATGGCGGCACCCTCGATAACGCTCAACCTGGTCTTGATTACTGGGCTGAGATGAATAAAGTTGGCAATCTTGTTCCATTGATTGCGAATAACGGCTTGGTTGCTACTGGCGAAACCGCCGTCCGCATTACCTGGGACTATAACGCTCTCGCCGCTGTAGATTCCTTCGAAGGCAACCCCGCCGCTACAGTCGTAGTGCCCGCCTCAGGTCGTTTCGCTGGTGTTTATGTTCAAGCAATCAGCGCCTATGCGCCGCACCCCAACGCCGCCAAGTTGTGGATGGAATTCCTCTATTCTGACGAAGGTCAAACCATCTGGATGAAGGGCTACTGCCATCCGATCCGCGAAGCAGATATGCGCGAACGCGGTGTTATTCCGGCTGATTTGCTCGCCAAATTGCCTGATGTTACTGGCGCAGTCTTCCCATCCCTTGATCAACTCAATGCTGCCAAAGGGCTGATCACAGCAAATTGGGACACCGCTGTGGGCGCCGACGTCAAAGCCGCTCCGTAACAAATTGATTTTTGTGTAATAACGCGAGACCCTGCCGTTTGGCGGGGTCTCGCCATAGCAAGAGATACTACTCGCTATGTAAACCTCTAAATTTTCAAGTTCAAAAATATTGGCAAAGACTGAATTTTGTTTTGAAAATTTAGGCAGTCCTTTGTAAGTTGAGGTAAATGAACAATGGCTCAAACTGCTCTTAACCAAAAAGGTTTGCCCCCTGCCACAGATTGGAAAAAATGGCTCGGCGTTTCGCCGTTTTTTCTATTTGCGATCCTGTTTCTTATTTTGCCTTCCTTGCGCCTGGTTATTGGCAGTTTTACGAACGCCGAAGGCCAATTTACCATTGCCAACATTCTTCAAATATTTCAGGAAAAAAATATTCTTGATGCTTATTGGTTGAGCATCCGTATTAGCGCTGCTACCGCGCTTGGCGGCGGTATTTTTGGTTTTTTACTGGCATACTCTGTCACTGTCGGCGGACTGCCAAAACCGATGCGATCTGCGTTGATCACATTTTCAGGCGTGGCTTCCAACTTTGCAGGCGTTCCGCTCGCCTTTGCTTTTATCGCCACACTTGGTCGCACGGGTTTTGTAACCGCGTTGATTAAAACCCTGTTCGGAGTGAACTTATATCAACAAACAGATTTTGACTTATATAGTTTTTGGGGATTAAGCATCACATATATGTATTTTCAATTCCCTCTCATGGTGTTAATTATGGCTCCCGCACTGGATGGATTGAAACGCGAGTGGCGCGAAGCCGCAGAAAACCTCGGCGCAAGCACCACTCAATACTGGCTGCGGGTTGCGCTCCCTGTTTTGCTTCCCTCCATTCTCGGCTCCATGATTCTATTGTTTGGCAATGCCTTTGGGGCATACGCCACTGCGTACGCCCTTACAGGCGGCAGGTTGGGAATTATCACCATTCAGATCGGGGCGCAGATTCGAGGCGATGTTTTACATAACCCCGGGCTTGGTTATGCCATGGCGATGGGTATGGTTGTTATTATGGCAATCTCATTGACGGGATATTCATGGCTTCAGAAAAGATCAGAAAGGTGGTTGCGATGAACCTGCTTGCTCGAATTCGCCGAATTCCCTTTTGGAGTTGGATCTGGTTTATTTTAGGCGCGTTGTATTTTCTTCTGCCTTTATATGCGACAGCCAACTTTTCACTACGCATGGAACGGGATGTGATTGGCTTCAAGGCTTACATCAGAGCATTTGAAGACCCTGAATTTCTAAAAACATTTATGTACTCAAACATGCTTGCATTAATGACCATTCTTGCGAGCATTGTTCTCATCGTACCAACCGCATATTGGATTCGCTTGCGTCTGCCCGAAGCCCGAAGAGTTGTGGAATTCATTACGCTTCTTCCCTTCGTCGTTCCCGCAATCATCCTGGTGTTTGGGTTGATCCGCATTTACAGTTCCCCGTTAGTCATCCCATTTACAAACATTAAATTATTGCAGCCTCTGACGACGTTTGAAGTAGGCACAGATATTTTGATTGTTGCGGGTTATATGGTTTTAGGCTTGCCCTATATGTACCGCTCTGTGGATACTGGGATGCGCACCGTGGATGTACGCACACTCACTGAGGCCGCGCAGAGTTTGGGCGCAGGCTGGTTCACAATTATTGTGAAAGTTATCCTGCCAAATATCCGCGCTGCGTTATTAAGTGGCGCGTTACTTACCTTTGCCATTGTGGTTGGCGAAGTGACGCTTGCCTCCTTCCTTGGCGTGCCTGCTTTTGGTCCCTACCTCTTTCTGCTAGGACAGCACCGCGCCTATGAACCTGCCGCGCTTTCATTCGCCAGTTTTCTATTGACGTGGGTTGCAATGGGACTCATCCAATTGTTTACAGGCGGTCAGGGCGAAGTTTCTGGCGCACACTAAATAAGGAGAACCGAATGACACATCTGGCGCTTACGAATGTTTCAAAAGTTTTTGGCGATTTCACGGCTGTTAACAATTTCAATCTTGATGTTCAAAAAGGTGAGTTTGTTTCCTTTCTTGGACCTTCTGGCTGCGGAAAGACTACAACCTTGCGTATGATCGCAGGTTTCGAAATTCCATCAATGGGCAAGATCACAATTGATGGCGCAGATATTACCAATAAGGCTCCCAGCCAGCGCAACGTGGGCATGGTCTTTCAGTCCTACGCGCTTTTCCCCAATATGACCGTTGCGCAAAATATTGGTTTTGGCTTACGTGTCCGCAAAGAAAAAGAATCCGAAATCAAAGAACGCGTGGCTGAAATGCTCGCAATCATCAACCTTGAAAAAAAAGCGGATAGTTATCCCTACCAACTTTCTGGCGGACAAATGCAGCGCGTCGCCCTCGCCCGAGCCTTGGCAATTCGCCCCCAGGTTTTGCTGCTCGACGAGCCTCTTTCTGCGCTTGACGCGAAAATTCGTGTTTCATTGCGCGCAGAAATTCGCAGTATTCAACAAAAACTGGGTATTACCGCCATTTACGTCACACACGATCAAGAAGAGGCCTTGTCTTTATCAGATCGCATTGTTGTAATGAACATGGGCGAAATGGAGCAGGTTGGCACCCCCTTTGAAATATATAACTTCCCGACCACTGTATTTTCCGCCAATTTTGTGGGTACATTAAATAATGCGTCTGCCGAAGTAGTTGACCCCGCCAGCGGATTTATTTCCATTGATGGCGTGCAATTTGAATCCGCTGTGGATTTGACGGAAAGAAAACCTGGCGATAAAGTCCGTGTTGCCATTCGTCCTGAACGCTTGAGTTTTGCATCTGAACAAAAGAAAGCCAACGTGGTGGATGCGACCATTGAAAATATCACATTCCTCGGTTCCGTTGTCCGTATTCGGGTGAAAATTGGCAGTACAAAATTTAACATGGATACGTTCAATAATCCATTCCTCGAACTGCCAAAGATCGGCGCTGTTGAGCAGGTCACCTGTTCGCGCGAAGCCGTTTTGGTTTTGGACGAATAACCCGCTGACTATTCTCAAGTCACAGGGGCGACCCGGTAATGGGTCGCCCCTGATTATTTAACTGCTATTACCGCTCAAGCGGAAACAACTCCGAAGGAGTGGATTGATTATGGAGAGGAACAATGGCGAAAGTGATTCTCATTTTGTCCGACGCCCTGCGTTACGATGTTGCAAAAGCCAACATGGGCTTTCTTGGTCATCTTGTAGAAATTAGACAGGCGAGTCTTTATAAAATTATTGGCGAACTGCCAAGTATGTCACGCCCCATGTATGAGACCATCCACACCGGAATGTCTTCCAGCCAACATGGGATTATTGCCAATTCCATTGTGCGGTGTTCCAATAAGCCTAATGTTTTTCAAACCGCGCATAACGCGGGCAGAATCACCGCGGCAGCAGCATATTACTGGATCTCGGAACTTTATAATCGCACGCCGTACAATCCAATTGATGATCGGGAAGTGGATGATGGGGAATTAAATATTCAGCACGGACGTTTCTACACCGAAGACGAATATCCCGACATTGAACTTTTTTTTTACCGCCGCACACCTTGCCCGTAAATTCTCCCCTGACTATCTTTTGCTGCACCCCATGGGCATGGATTATCACGGTGAAACTTTCGGCGCAGACACAAAGGAATATCGCAATCATGCAATCTATCAAGATTCAAAACTCGCGCCACTCATCATCGAATGGCGCGAGCGGGGATATACAATTTTGGTCATAGGCGATCATGGCATCAACGCTGATGGCGCCCACGGCGGCACAACTTCCGACCAGCGCGATGTGCCACTTTTTTTAATTCAATCAGATGTTGAAGGCAGGGGAGACACAGGCGAGATTGTCTCGCATTTGCAAATCGCGCCAACCATCCTCAATTTATTGGGAATTCCAATTCCATTGACGATGAAGCATCCGCCTTTATTGCTCGACTAACGCCTTCACAAGTTCGCGGTTGAAGTCGGGAATATCCGCCACCACCCGCCCCCAAACCTGGTTGCCCTCTCTGAAGGCTGGTTCATCCACCCAGACCCCACCCGCATTAACGAGATCGTCTTTGATTCCCGTTGATCCTGTGACACGCTGACCCTTCTTTATAATGCCCGCCGAGATCGCCGTGGAGCCGCCGTGACAAATGATGCCGATGATTTTTCCGGCATCATCCATTTTCTTTACCAGATTTTTTACGGCGTCATATCTGCGTAGTTTGTCTGGCGCCCAGCCGCCAGGGATGATGAGCGCAAAAAGTTCATCCGCATTAAGTGACTCAATCAATGTGTCGGGCGTGAAAGACAGCCCATTTTTTCCTTTTGTGGGTTTCAAGTCAACACTGGCAGAGAGTACTTGCGCGCCTTCCTCTTGCAAGCGCATCATAGGGACAAAATATTCGTAATCTTCCACGCCTTCGGCAACCAGCATCGCAATTTTTTTGTTTTGTAAACGCATTTTATTTCTCCTATTCACCGATAATTTTTACCAACACTCTTTTTCTTCTTTTTCCATCGAACTCACCGTAAAAAATTTGTTCCCACGTTCCAAAATCCAGTTGACCATTTGTCACAGCCGCCATTACTTCGCGTCCCATCACCTGACGTTTCATGTGCGCGTCGGCATTGTCTTCGCCTGTGTCGTTATGATGATACTCGCTAACGGGTTCGTGCGGAGCAAGTCTTTCCAGCCATTTTTCGTAATCGTGATGCAAACCTGATTCATCGTCATTGATAAAAACAGATGCGGTGATGTGCATGGCATTCACAAGACAAAGTCCCTCGCGGATTCCGCTTTCGCGCAGACATTCTTCAACTTGCGGGGTAATGTTCACAAATCCACGGCGGGTAGGGAGGTTAAACCAGAGTTCTTTGCGGTAGGATTTCATGTTGCTCTCTTTTATTATTTGATTTTTGGAAACACTGCGCCTGTTTTATTCATGTATTCGTGGTATTCATCCCCGAATGTATCCAGCATCATTTTCTCTTCGGCGCGGACGCGTAGGAAATAGAATACTATGAACACCAAAATATTTAGAAAACCCGCGATCCAATTTTGTAAAAGCAAAGGTTGTGCAATAACCCAAATCCACTGTGAAGCATACATTGGGTGGCGGATGTAACCAAAGATGCCATTTGTGATAAGTGTATGCTCAGTGCGGATTTCAAGCGACGGTGACCAGTTCAATCCCAGGTCTGCGTGAGAACGCCAAAAGACAAGCAATGCAAGCAAAATCAAAATCACGCCAAGCCAGCCAACCCAGCTTGGCAGCGAATAATTCGCAAAGTCGAGCCAGGTTGTAGCGGAATAAAACAATGGCAGAAAGAACATGGCAAGAAACAATAAACTCAGTAATATTGTTTCCTGTCTGTTTACCCTGCGTTCAGATTTGGCTTCTTTTCTCTGCTTTTGGCTGATCGGAGCGCGGATTGCCATTTCAGCAACAATGGCGCCCCAATAGGCAATCTCAAAGACGCTCATGTTTACTCTGCCTTTTCAACGACAATGGTTGCCTCTGTCAACAATGCGGCGATGGCTCCAATGGCTGCCAGTTGCGGCGCAATGAGCGCCCCCACCAGGCTAAAAGTCATCGGAATTTCCATCAGCGTTTTGCCATCCTTATCTTTAATAATGACTTTGCGGATATTTCCTTCGTGAATCAATTCCTTGATCTTGGAAAGAATTTTCTCGCCATCCACTTTGAATTCTTCAGTTCGAAAATTTTCTGGCATATCAGCCTCCGTGAGAGTTTGTGCGTTGCGCTTTACTTAATATAATGAATACTACGGGTTTGGCGCGACGCGTTGTTAGGGTTGATTGACTCGATCATAAAAAATGATCAAAGTGCTTCCGTATTTTCTCTGCTCGGTTTCTTCAAGTTTTTTCAATGAAACTTCCTGGTATTCTGTCGGGTCAATTTGCACAATGACCGTTCCATCATCGGTCAGCCAATTTATATTTTCATCAGCCAGTTTCAACGCTTTAACCCACATTTCATGGTACTGCGGCGGCGCAATATAGATGTATTCAAACTTTCTGTCGGCTTGCGCGCTCAACATGCTGAACGCGTCGCCTTTGCGAATTTCTGCTCGTTTTATAAAACCACAATGCTCCACATTTTCCTTGATTGTTTCAACGGGCACGCGGTTTAAATCTGAGAAGCGCGCAGACGCTGCGCCGCGACTCAACGCCTCAATTCCAATTGCGCCTGTGCCGCCAAATAGATCCCACCAATTTGAGTCGATCACATCATCAGCAAGGATGTTGAACAGCGCCTCTTTTACGCGATCCATTACGGGGCGCGTGGTGTCGCCCGGCACAGACTTTAATTTTCTACCTCTTGCAGTTCCAGAGATCACGCGCAGGCTCATTCCCGGCCTCCTGCCAAAACGCTTTTTCGCGCGGCTGTCATATTTCCGTGTGATGCCGTAATGGGTACAACACATCCTGTGCCGAGGATAAAACGCAGCCCCTTGGTTTGACTGATGGCATCTTCCGCTTCTTCCTTAACCCTGGCTTGATCCTCCAAAACGAGAGAGTCTTGTCTCAACCCTCCACATAGCGCGCCTTTGAAGAGGGTCTGTGCCTCTGACAGTGACGGGTATGTTTCGCGGTCATGCCAGTTCACAATTTGAAAATTGAATAAACGCAATAAAGAGAAGAACACATCCTTGCCGTGCAAGTGGAGCATGTTGCACCACAAATTTTTCGTCGCTTCAAGCACAGCCTGATCGTAAGGCAAGCCGAATGTTTTATACTCGTTAAGATCAAGAACGTCTGCCTGCGCGTGTTGAATGGCATAGAAGACTCCATCCACGCCAACTTCGCTGGCGGCTTCTATAAACTTTGTTGTGGTCTTGGCGATGGTGTCCAATCCCTTCATTACGGCTTCAGGGTGTTCCCGAAGATGCGCGAGCAGGGTTTCATTGCCTGCCAAATTTTTTGCCTGCGACAGCGGATTGAATATCGTCTGGATCAGGGGAGTCTCAGGGCTGAGATTCTTTCGCAGTAAACGGAGACAGTATAACTGTCCCGCCAGATGCGGCGAGGTTGGGTCAAGTGGCTTGAGTTTTTCCCAGTCTGCGGGTTTGTGGATGACGCGTTTTGTGTATCTCCGCGAACCTTCTGAGTCGCCCATCCATTTATCTTCCACGCCCCAATCTTTGACAGCAAAGGAGGAAGCAGGTGTCACTTTGACAATATCAAAGTCATAGGTGCTTTGAAAATGCAAAGTGGATGCCGCCAGAGTTTCGGGGTTTTGGTCATCAACGGGAAAATGACGCCAAAGCGCAATGGGCGTGCGGTCTGGGGTTTCACCGTTCAGACAGGCTTTAATACGTTCAAGATGTGTTGTCATGGGATTTTTTTTATCTCACAGAATACCGCGTTGCCACGGCGGATTTGCAGGACGACGGGCGCGCCCTTGAATGTTTTAATGTCTTCATTTGCGCGGGTGTTGACCAGCACAAAATTGCCAGATTGAATTTTTCCAAATTCTGCGCGGTAATCGCGGATGGTGATGTTTTCATTTGCGTAATACCCAGCGATGTATGGTTCGCGTTTGATAAAGAGCTGTGCGTTTGGCTCATCAAACTTCTCAACGGCTTCTTTATAGCAGGTCAGCCAATAGTCTGTTTCGTACGCGCGGAACGCTCCGCTTGTGCCGCCTGCAAAAGAATTGTAGTAGGCATATTCATAGGGGTGTAATTGAATAAAATTATAAACACCAGATGCAAGCAGTATAAGCAACATTGCGCCCGCCGCCCTGCGTGTTTTTAGCGATTCAAATATTTTCTCAAACGCAAACCCTGCAAAGATGAACAGCGGCGGAAGCATGAAAAGAAAATGGCGGTAGCCGTCATACATTGGCGGTTTGCGGAGGACGACGTAGGCGAAGGGAATGAGGAACCAGGCAATCAGTAAAAGGTAAGAAGTAAGAAGCGCCCAGTTGTCCGTTTTTATTTTCTTCCAGAAGGCGGCGAGAAGACCAAGCAGGAAAAGCGGGAGGACAGGTTCTGTCAGAGTCAGGCTTAATAAAACGGGAAGATAGCGGCGCGGCAATTCATCAGCGCGATAAAGTTGCCCATTAAATAAAACCTGCAATTGTGTGGGGTTATCTGACATAAAGCCAAAGGCTTCGATAAATTTTTGAAGCGGATTTGTCCAGAGATAGGGCCAGGCGGCAAATGCGAACAAAATGGCGAAAGCAGCGTAGATCGCAAGGCTTTTTACGAGCGTGACTTTTCGTAATTTGACAAGCGCGTAAATTCCCACAAGTACGCCAGCCAGCGGACCCAGCACGCGAATGGATGTGGCAATTCCCAAAAAGAGCGCGGCAGGTAAAACAGACGCCAGCGACTTCCAGTTTTTTTCGCGGTGAATGTTTTTATCTGAAGCAGAGTCTACATGATCCACCATCTCAAAACCAAAGCAAACTGCGCCAAGAAAGAAAACAAGAAACGGCGTGTCTTTGGGGTTGATAAAGGCATGTCCCCATAAAAGTGGCTGCCATGCAAATAGCGCGGCAGATGTGAGCGCGGCAGACTTGCTCATCCAACGGGTGGCAAGGCGATAGAGCAGATATACGCCGAGTTGAAATGTGAAAAAGTTGATCAAATGCCACGCAGAAGCATTATCTGCGCCGAGGGCTTCAATGACAGAAACAAGCGGTCGCGCAAGGATGATGTAAGCGGGTCCGCGGTTGGCGTGGTCGGTTCCGCTGGAGCCGTAGGCGTTTTCGAGATTGAAATTTCCGCTGAACCATTCCTGCGGTGAATAGGCGTAGCCGAGCGCATTGGCGTAATCGTAAAAGAGCGGTTCATCCCAGGATAAACCGTAATTACGAAAACTAAATAAGCCGATCACAATATTGAAGATCAGTAGAAAAAGAATGGGATGTTTGCGGATTTTCTGCACGGCGGGTTATTGTAGGTCGCATTTGTAACGCGACAGTTATTATTGAAAGCGACTTTATTTCTGCGCGATGCGATGCGCCTGTCGTTTTTTGGCTTGCTCCATGCGTTGTTTTTCTTCGTCTGTTTCCGTGATCAACGCTGGGATTGGGGTCGGTCGTCCTTCATCGTCCAACCCAACGTAAACCAGGTAGGCCGTATTTGTGTGCGTGCGCTCGCCTGTGATGGGATTTTCTGCTACCACCAGAACTTCGGCTTCCATTGAGGTGCGCCCTGTGTGGGTTACTTCTGCGTTGAGGATGACGAGGTCTCCAATTTTGATTGGCTCACGAAATACCAAAGAGTCGACGGCTACAGTGACAACCCGCTTTTGAGCGTGGCGCATACAGGCCAGCGCTCCGGCTTCGTCTACAAGTTTCATGATCCATCCGCCATGCACATGACCGAGATTGTTGGCATGTTCGGGTTGCATCAATTGCGCGATGCTGATGCGCGACGCGTGGGGCGTTTTGGGTTTCGGTGATTTTGTCATGTTGTGTATGTCAATCCATATCCTGACGGGTCTCGCCAGAGTCTACGGTGTGCAGGCGTTCGGGGGCGTCAAGTAATACATCAATGACTGAATAACTTAAGTCGGACATCATAGGCGCCAGCGGAACTGTTGCGGCGGGGTAAACTTTTTGGGGTTGGGGCGGCGGCTTCAGGCGGGGTTTGAGCGTGGATGTCGTCCGCTTGCGGGTAATGCGCGGATCATTCGTCAGTGTGCCTACATAATCTCCAAGCACAGAATAAACATCGCGGTTGGGTGTGACAAAACCGATCCAATCTCCGTTACGGTTGAAAAGATTGGGGTAAAGCAGGAAGGCTTCTGCGTCACCTTTGCTGGTGTAAATAGGGATAAGCGGAGGCTGTGTACTACTCATGCTCGTACCTCTTTAAAGAGCGTTTCTTAAGTCAAAATTCGCGCAAGAAAAGAGCATTATTCACAGAGGTTTTCTGTGGGCTTTGTGCGCTCCGTGGCTAAGAGACTGTTTAATAAGCCTGCTTTTTGACCACAAAGGCACGAAGTCTCAAAGACTCGAAGGGAAAAACTTTGTGGCTTTGTGTCTTG
>JFJP01005894.1_pt1 | contig 15382 bp, 14 predicted proteins | sample 431651 | NCBI WGS metagenome assembly JFJP01 (sample SAMN02602958, study PRJNA72255) | Microbial mat metagenome, whole genome shotgun sequencing project. | biome: fresh water; feature: sink hole; material: water; isolation source: purple microbial (photo- and chemosynthetic) mats found in... | reverse complement strand
CCATAGCTGTTCAGGCGCGCATACCGCCTCTCGACCAGTTCCTCGGTCTTGAGGTCGGCCAACTGCCGCCACGCGTCGTTGAGCGCGCGCTTGAGAAAAGCCGCCATCTGCTTGTGGTCGCGGTGGGCGCCGCCCACCGGCTCGCTCACGATCTTGTCCACCAGACCGAGCGCCTTGAGCCGGTGCGCGGTGATGCCCAGGGCATCGGCAGCGTCGCTGGCGCGGTCGCTGGTTTTCCACAGAATCGAGGCGCAGCCCTCGGGGCTGATCACCGAATACACCGCGTACTGAAGCATCAGCACCTGATCGGCCACCGAAATCGCCAGCGCGCCGCCCGACCCGCCCTCACCGATGATGGTGGAGATGATAGGCACCTCCAGCTGCGCCATCTCGAAAATGTTGCGGCCAATGGCTTCCGACTGCCCGCGCTCTTCGGCGTCAATACCCGGGTAGGCACCCGGCGTGTCGACAAACGTGAACACCGGTAGACGGAACTTTTCCGCCAGCTTCATCAGCCGCAGTGCCTTGCGGTAACCCTCGGGCTTGGTCATGCCAAAGTTGCGCAGGCTGCGCTCCTTGGTGTCGCGGCCCTTCTGATGCCCCAGCACCATGCAGGGCTGGCCGTTGAATCGCGCCAGACCGCCCACGATGGCAAGGTCGTCGGCGAAATGGCGGTCGCCGTGCAGCTCCTGGAAGTGGGTGAAGATGTCGCGCACGTAATCCAGCGTGTAGGGCCGGTCGGCATGGCGCGCGATCTTGGTGATCTGCCACGGCGTGAGGTTGCTGTAGATGTCTTTGGTGAGCTGCAGGCTCTTGCCGGAGAGCTGCTCGATCTCTTCGGAAATGTCGACCGCCGATTCGGTCTGCACATACCGCAATTCGTCGATCTTGCTTTCGAGTTCCGCGATCGGCTGCTCGAAATCAAGGAAGGTTTTTTTGGCCAAGGTAAGGCTCCTGTGGTCTTGGGCGACCCGGCTGCGCGCAATGTATCCGCTGGCGCCAGCCCGGGATCGGGGCGCTGCGTCAGCCCGGCACCGGTTATCGACGACGTCTTCTGGTCTTCAGTACGACACGGGAGCGGGGTCCAGCGAGCGCCAAATATACCAAGTCGCCACGCTGCAAAACGGTGCCCACGGCGCGGCGAGCTCGCGGATTTCGCTGCGGCTGACCGGCTCGCCAGAGAAATAGCGCTGGCTGATCCCGTTTTGCAAACCCACATCGTCCAGCGGTAGCACATTGGGCCGCAGCAGATGGAACAGCAGGAACATCTCGGCCGTCCAGCGGCCGATGCCGCGGATCGCCACCAGCTCGGTGATGATGGCCTCGTCGTCCATGTCGTTCCAGGCGTCCACATGCACCTGGTGGTTGGCGAAGTGCAGCGCCAGATCCACCAAATACTCGACCTTGCGGGCCGACAAGCCCGCCGCCCGCATGTCGTCCACCTTGAGCTTGAGGACCTGCGCGGGGACCATTTTTCGCGGCAGCGCCTCGAAACGGTCCCACACCGACTGCGCCGCCTTGACCGAAATCTGCTGGCCAACGATGCTGCGCGCCAGCGTGACAAAGGCATCGCCGCGCGATTGCAGACACACGCCCGCGTGCTGCGGAATCAGCTTTTTCATCACCCGGTCACGCTTCATCAGGTGCTTGCAGGCGTCGGCCCAGTAGGCCGGCGCGTTGCCGCCAAAGTCCAGCGACGGCGTGGTAACCATCAGGCACGCTCCCAGGTGGTGCCGCCTGGGCCGTCCTTGAGCACCACGCCCTGCGCGAGCAGATCTTGGCGGATGCGGTCGGCCTCCGCAAAGTTCTTCGCGGCTTTCGCGGTGGCGCGGGCGGCAATCTGGTGTGCAACCGTGGCCTCGTCCATCGCCTGCACGCGCCCCGCGCCCTGCAGATAACCAGCGGGGTCACTCTGCAGAAGGCCCTGCGGTTGACCTCGCTCGCCAGATCAAACAGCACCGCGATCGCCTCCGGCGTGCCGAAATCTTCGTTCATCGCGGCGCGAAAGCGCTGGGCAAACGGCTGAGTCCAGTCGATCTCGTTTGGCACCAGAGGCGGCACCGAAGCCAGCGTGGTGTAGAGGCGTTTCAGGGCGCTGCGGGCATCGTCGAGGTGGGCATCGCTGTAGTTCAGCGGGCTGCGGTAATGGGTGCGCACCATGAAGAAACGCAGGGTTTCGGCGTCGTAGCGCTGCAGCACATCATGGTGAAGAAATTGCCCAGGCTCTTGGACATCTTTTCGTTGTCCACCCGCACAAAGCCGTTGTGCACCCAGAAGCGAGCCAGGGGCTGACCGGTGGCGCCCTCGGACTGCGCGATCTCGTTCTCGTGGTGCGGAAACTGCAGATCCGCGCCGCCGCCATGGATGTCGAAAGTTTCGCCCAGCAGCGCGCCGCACATGGCCGAACACTCGATGTGCCAGCCTGGGCGGCCCGGCCCGTAATCGCTGGGCCACTGCGCCTCGGCGGGTTCATCGGGCTTGGCGGCCTTCCACAGCACGAAGTCCAGCGGGTCATTCTTCTCGCTGTCCACGGCCACCCGTTCGCCAGCGCGCAAGTCGTCCAGCGATTTGCCCGACAGCTTGCCGTAGCCAGGGAATTTGCGCACCGCAAAATTCACATCGCCCCCCTCGGCGCGGTAGGCCAGCCCCCTGGACTCCAGTCGCTCAATGAGCCCCAGCATCTGCGGCACATAGTCGGTCGCGCGCGGCTCCACCGTGGGCGGCTCAATGCCGAGTGCTGCGATGTCCTGATGCATCGCCTGGGTCATCTCGCGGGTCAGCTCGCGCAGGGTAATGCCGCGCTCCACCGCGCGCCGAATGATCTTGTCGTCGATGTCGGTGATGTTGCGCACATAGGTCACCCGGTAACCGCTCACCTTGAGCCACCGTTGCACGATGTCAAACGCCATCATCATGCGGGCGTGGCCGATGTGGCATAGGTCGTAAATGGTCATGCCGCAGACGTACATGCGGACGTGACCGGGCTCCAGCGGTTCGAACGCCTCCAGACGCCGAGCCAGGGTGTTGTAGATTTTCAGCGTCATGTCGGGTGGGAAGCAGGAGGTCTGGGCGAAGAGCCCGGCAGCGACCTGGGGCGGCGGCGGGTGCCGGGAGCACCGGGCCGGTGGCCTTGCCATGCGGGTGCGTTGGGACCCCTCAGATACAATTGGCAAGTATAGCCAGCAAGCTGCTGGAACCCTGCGAATGCGGTGCTCGCAGTGCCTTGGCGTCGTCCCGAGGCGGGCCTGTGCAGTGGCTGTGTCCGACGACCGAGGTCTTATGTTGCCACCCCAAACTCCCCCGCCCCGACCCACTGTGCGCCGCACCCATCAATGGTCGATCTGGCGCGGGTTTGTGCTGGCTTCCGTGGTGTGGGCATCGCTGGGAGCCACCGTGGCCCGGGCACAGGCCGACGACTACGCCGAGGTCAATCGGCTGCTGCGTGCGGGCCAGCTCAACCAGGCAATGGGCAGGGTCGAACAGTATCTCGCCACCAATCCGCGCGACCCGCAGATGCGCTTCATGAAGGGCGTGATCCAGACCGAGAGCGGCAAGCCCGCCGACGCCATCACCACCTTCACCAAACTCACCGAAGATTTTCCAGAGCTGCCCGAGCCTTACAACAACCTCGCGGTGCTCTATGCGGGCCAGAGCCAGTTTGACAAGGCCCGAACCGCCCTCGAAATGGCGATCCGCACCAACCCGAGTTACGCCACTGCCCACGAAAACCTGGGCGACGTCTATGCCAAGCTCGCCAGTCAGGCCTACAGCAAGGCGCTGCAGCTCGACATCAACAGCAGCGGCGTACCGCCCAAACTCAGTCTGATTCGCAACCTTTTCAACAGCGCTGGCGGCGCAACCTCAGCCGGCGGGGTGGTCGCGGCCAGAGCTGCTGCGACCCCGGCCGTGGTGGTGCCCGCCCAGGCAGCGCCAGCGCCACCTACCAACCCGCCAACCGCCGCCGCGCCAGCCGCCAACGACCCGTCCGAGGTGCAGGCGGCGGTCGCGGCCTGGGCCAAAGCATGGTCAAGCCGGAACATGGAGGCGTATCTCGGCGCCTATGCGCCCAGCTTCACCCCCTCTGGCGGTCAGAGCCGCAGTGACTGGGCGGCGGATCGTAAGGCGCGCATCGTGCCGCGCAGCCGCATCGGGGTCGGCATCAAGGATCTATCGGTCGACGTCAAGGGTGACCGTGCCACCGCGCGTTTCCAGCAAGCCTACAGCTCCGACACACTCAATGTGACGAGCCGCAAGACACTGGAGTTTGTGCGCAGTGGGGGCCGCTGGCTGATCGTTCGCGAATCCACAGGCTCCTGATGGGCGGTCGCCGATCCTCGCAGCGCGGCCAGGCCAGCGTCGCGACTCCCTCCCAGAGCCCAGGCAACATTGCCTTGCCGCGATCGGCTTGGCTGGCTTTCTTGCTGGGATCGGCGGTGGTCGGCGTGCTGACACTGACGTCCTGGCTGCGCCCCGATCGCGACGCCACCGACGTTCAAGCGGGCGTTTTTTTGCCTGACGATTCCCCCGGGCTGATCAACAGTGCACTGGCCAGCATACGACCCAGCCCCACGCCACAGGCCAGGGCGGCACGGGCCGGGCTCGAACTTCAGCCCCTGACAGACGCCACCCTGGAGCGCACCCGCCCCCTGCTTGGCCAGGCCGAGGCTCGGCTGATCGGTATCTATCGCCTGATTCAGCAGGCCAGGCCGCGCGACGCATTGCTCGAGGCTGAGGCCTTGGCGCGCGACCATCCCAACTTTCAGCTGGCTCAGTTGGTGCTCGGCGATCTGCTCAACATGCAGACGCGTCCGGTCAAACAGCTCGGTGAGGTGACCGATACCCATGCACTCGCTGCCAGCGAGCCGCTGAGGGCGCTGCGTGAGCAATCGCACCGCCGGCTTGCAGCCCTGACCGAGCGCCCGCCCGAAGGCAGCGTACCCAGCCAGTTCCTGACGCTGTCCGCCAGCAGCCGTCATGCCATCGCGGTCGACGCGTCCCGCTCGCGTCTGTACCTTTTCGAGAACATGGCAAGTCCGTCGGCTGACACCAGCGGTCGCGCTTCTGCGGCGAGCATGAGGTTGGTGGCCGATTACTACATCTCGGTCGGCCAGGCGGGCATCGACAAACGCGTCGAGGGCGACTTGCGCACGCCGCTGGGCGTGTACTACATCACCAGCAGCCTCGATCCGGACAAGCTGCCCGACCTATACGGTTCGGGAGCATTGCCGATCAACTACCCGAACGTACTGGACAGACAGCGCGGCAACACGGGCAGCGGCATCTGGCTGCACGGCTCGCCCAGTGAGCAATTTGCCCGCCCGCCGCAAGCGTCCGAGGGCTGTGTGGTGCTCTCCAACCCGGATCTGGAAAGCCTGATGGAGCGCGTCAGTGTGCGCACCACGCCAGTGGTGATCGCCAGCGAGTTGCAATGGGTGCGCCCAGAAGCACTGGACTCCGAACGCGCAAGCTTCGAGGCCACGCTTGCCAACTGGCGTGCGCTCAAGGACGCTGGCGATCTGGCGCAGCTGCAACAGCTGTACTCCACCCGCTTTGAGAACCGGGGGCAGACCCTGAACGACTGGTGGCCGCGTGTTGAAGGCGAAGTCAAGGCCAAAGGTGATCGCGCGCTGCAGGTCAAAGACCTGTCGGTGCTGCGCTGGCGCGATCAGGACGACACCCTGGTGGTCACCTTCGGTGAGGTGGTCGAGGGCGCGCGTCGGGGCGTGACCAAGCGCCAGTACTGGATACGCGAAAACAACCAGTGGAAGATTTTTTTCGAAGGTACCGTCTGATGAAATCCCTCCCTCCCCACTCTCCCCTGCGTCGGCGTGCTGCACAGCTGCTGGCCGGTGCCGCGCTGGTCCTGAGCTTGCCGTTGGCAGCCACAGCGGCCGATGCGCCCAAGGTCAGGCTCAGCACCTCGGCTGGCGACATCGTGCTGGAACTCCAACCGGACAAGGCGCCCAAGTCGGTCGAGAACTTCCTGCAGTACGTCCGCGACAAGCATTACGACGGCACGGTGTTCCACCGCGTGATCGACGGCTTCATGATCCAGGGCGGCGGCTTCACCGCCGACCTGCAGCAAAAACCCACGCGCGCCCCGATTCCGCTGGAAGCCAGCAACGGCCTGAAAAACGACCGTGGCACCATCGCCATGGCGCGCACCGCCAACCCCAATTCCGCCACCGCGCAGTTCTTCATCAACCTGGTGAACAACAACCCGCTGAACGCCCCCAGCCCCGACGGTCACGGTTATGCCGTGTTCGGCAAAGTTGTGTCGGGCATGGACGTGGTGGACAAGATCAAGGGCGTTGCGGTCGGCAATCAGGGCCCGCACCAAAACGTGCCCAAAACCCCGGTCACCATCCTCAAAGCCACACTGGAGCAATAAACCATGGCCAATCCGAAAGTCGAACTGCACATCGCCAAGCATGGCGTGATCACCCTGGAGCTCGATGCCGACAAGGCACCGCTGTCCACCGCCAACTTTTTGTCGTACGTGAACAAGGGTCACTACAACAACACCGTTTTTCACCGCGTCATCCCCGGCTTCATGGTGCAAGGCGGCGGCTTTGAGCCGGGCATGAACCAGAAGCCCACCGACGCGCCCATCAACAACGAAGCCAACAACGGCCTGAAGAACGATCTCTACACCGTGGCCATGGCGCGCACCAACGACCCGCACTCAGCCAGCGCCCAGTTCTTCATCAACGTGTCCAACAACGGCTTCCTCAACCATACCGCCCCCAGCGCGCAGGGCTGGGGCTATGCCGTCTTTGGCAAGGTGATTGAAGGCACCGACATCGTGAAGAAGATCGAGGGCGTGCCCACCGGCAACAAAGGCCATCACGGCGATGTACCCAAAGAAGACGTGGTGATCGAGAAGGCCGTCGCCCTCTGATCGCGCAGGGCGCAGCGCCGCCCGAACCACCGCCATGCCCGACCCCACCGTCGACCGCTTTGCCCAGTGTCTCGCACCCGCGCACTGGCAAGCGGTCGACTTCATTTCCGATCTGCACCTGCACAGCGCCGACCCGGAAACCTTCGCCACCTTGCGGCGCTACCTGCAAGCCCCCCCGGCCGAGCGCGCGAGCGCGCTGTTCATCCTGGGCGACCTGTTTGAGGTCTGGGTGGGTGACGACGCACTAGGAGCCTGTCGGGCTTGGGGCGCCGAAAGCGAAAAGCGGCCCCAGCGAGGACAGTTTTTGCCTGATTTGCCGCCCCATAGCCCAGCTATGGGGCAAGAAGCGGGTAAAAAATGGACCGCTGCGGCCGCTTTGCAGCCGGCGCTCCCCAAGTCCGACAGGCTCCTAGAGCCGCAGCCTGACGACGCGCAGCAGCCCGAGCGCGCATTCCTGCGCGAAGCCATTGCCCTGCTGCGCGCCCACAGCCGCCACACGCCCACCTTCTTCCTGGCCGGCAACCGCGACTTCCTGCTCGGGCCCGACGCGCTGACCCAGGCTGGCATGACCCGTCTGAGCGATCCGACGGTGCTGCACTTCCTGGGTCAGCGCTGGCTGCTCAGCCATGGCGACGCGATGTGCCTGGAAGACACCGATTACCAGCGCTTTCGCCAGGAGGTCCGCAGCCCGGACTGGCAGCGCGCTTTTCTCGCGCGTCCGCTGGCCGAGCGCGAGGCGCTGGCCGGCGACATGCGCGCCCGCAGCGAGGCGCGCAAGCACGCGCTGGGCAACGACCCCGCGCTCTGGGCCGACGTGGACGCCACCGCTGCGCGGCAGGCTCTGCAGCGAGCCGGCGCCCACACGCTGATCCACGGCCACACGCACCGCCCAGCCGAACACGCGCTGGGGTTCGACGAGCACGGCCAGGCGTTGCAGCGGGTCGTGCTGAGCGACTGGGACGCGCGCGCCCACCCGCCCCGGGCTGAGGTGCTGCGGCTGGACGCTCGGGGCTTGAATCGCCTGCCCCTGGGCACCATGTGCCCTGCCTGATCACCTCCGCCTTCCCCCAGATGACAAGCCCCTTTGCCGCGCGGCTGCCGCGCTTCGCCCAAGCCTGGTTGCCGCGGCGCTGGCGAGCGCCGCCGCCGGTGCCCGAGCGCCTTTGGCGCCACACACTGACCCAACACCGGTTCCTCCAGGCGCTCGCCCCGCGAGAGCAGCAGCGGCTGCGCCAGCTGTGCTGCCACTTTCTGACCGAAAAGGAATTCCACGGCGCGCACGGCTTGGAGATCAGCGACGGCATCGCGCTGTCGATCGCTGCGCAGGCCTGCCTTCCCCTGCTGCACCTCGGCGGCGTGAAGCGGGCGCCAGGCCGTGACCCGCTCGCAGCGCTGGACTGGTACGACGATTTTGTGGGTATCGTGGTGCAGCCGGGCGCCGCGATCGCGCAACGCGAAGTGACCGACACCGCCGGCGTGGTGCACCGCTACCGCGAGGTGCTGGCGGGTGAGGCGATGGACCGCGGGCCCATCATGCTGAGCTGGGAGGCCGTGGAGCAGGCCGACGCGGGCGCCGAGCGGGGCCACAACGTGGTGATCCACGAATTCGTTCACAAAATGGACATGCGCGGCATCGCCATGGGCCAGCATCCGGGCGGCGCCCCACCCCTGCCACCCGGCTTTCTGGGCACACGCAGCGAGAGCGCGGCCCGAGCGCAGTGGCAGAGCGTCATGCAGCCCGCGTTTGCCGGCTTTCGGGAGGCGGTGGCCCTGGCCGAACGCTTTGGCGAAACAGCGCCCTGGCTGGACAGCTACGCAGCCAAAGACCCCGCCGAGTTTTTTGCGGTGACCTGCGAAGCCTACTTCGTCAACCGCGAACGCTTCGCCACCGAGTTCCCCACCCTGCTGCCGCTGTACGACGGCTTTTTTCGGCCCGGCAGCTGAGACCCTGCGCAGAGCGCGCTCAGCGCCCGAGCAGCTGCTTGAGCACCTGCTGCAGGCGCCTGGCCTGCGCAGCGTCGAAGGCGCTCGCAAACACCCGGGCCACGTCTTCGCCCCAGGTCTGTGCCGGGCCGGGATCGTTGCGGCGGGTGAGCAACTGAAGTTGCAGCATGCGCCGCGCGCTCAGCGCATCGGCCGGGCTGGGCACCTCCGCCGCCATTTCCAGGCGCAGCAAGGCGTCGGCCGGGGCTGCTACAGCCGGCTTGGCGAGGGCCGCCACCCAGGCGCTGCGGGCCGCCGGGCTGAGCCGGCCACCCAGCTTTTGCGTGGTGGGCAGTTGCTCGCCGTCGCGCTGCTCCCAGGCGCTCAGGAGCTGCGTCAGCACCTCGCCGTGTGCCTGTTCTGCCAGCTTGCGCAGGCTGTGCTGCGCGGCCTCCATCGCCTGGCGCTGGGCGCGAAACGCTGCATCGCCCAGGCGCGGACCGCGCGGCTCACGCTCCTCGCGCGCGCCGCGGGCGTCGCGCCAGCCACCGGCTGCGCCGTCGCGACGGGTATCTGGCCGGTCGCCACGGCGGGCGTCGCGCCCTGCGGGTTCCGCCTTCTTCATACCCGGCCGGTCGTCGCCGCGCATCGCCACCAGCTTCTTGGCCGGTGCGGCCGGCTTGGCCGGGCTGGCGGTGGGCTCAGCATCCAAGGCGGGGGCTGCCGCACTATCAGCGGGCGGCGCCTCCATGACCGATGCTTCGGCTGCGGTGTCAGACGGGGCCGACACCGCCGGGGCGGACACCGGCGCGGGCGCTGGCCGTGGTTCAACCTGCCCGGCCAGCGCTGCCTCCAGCGCCACCATGGCGCTGCGAATGCGCTGCGCATCACCGCTCTGGCTGGCTGCCTCCACCTCCCGCGAGGCATCGAGCACACGCTGGTCGTGCGCGTTGAGCGCCACCGCGGTCCGCTCGCGCTCGGTGCTCTTGCGCGCAAAGGCGGCATCGATCGGTTCGCGGAAAGCGTCCCAGAGTTTTTGCTCCTGCTTGCGGTCCATGGGCACGGCCTGCGCCTCGGCCTGCCAGCGGGCCTGCAAGGCCTTGACCGCGTCAATGCGCAGCTGCGGTGAAGCGCCCAGCGCCTGCGCCTCGTCGATCAGCGCCCGGCGCAGCGCCAGGCTGGCGGCCTGAGCGGCCTCCAGCGGGCCATGGGCGGCGTGCATGGCGTCTTTCCACTTCGGCTGCAACTCGGCGAAAGCCTTTTCGCCCAGATGACCGGCCTGGCGCCAGCGCTCAGAGAATGCGTGCAACTCGCGAGTCTGCGCTTTCCAGTCGGTGTGGTCGGCATGGGCCGCGGTCCAGGCCTTGAGTTCGTCGATCAGGCCCAGGCGCTGTGCGCGGTGCTGGTCGGCCTGCTGGCGCACCTGCGCCAGCCAGGTCTCAACGCCCTTGTGCGCCTCGTTGCAGGCCTCGTCAAACCGCTTCCACAGCCCGTGGTTGGGTTGGCCGCCCTGGTCGGTGGTTTTCCACTGCTCGCGCAGCCCCCGCAGGGTTTCCTGAAGCTTGCGGCCGCCCATGCGCTGGCCCTCGGGCACCTGCACCAGTGCCTGCACCAGCGCCTCGGCCTTGGCCACCAGCTCCTCGCGCAGCTGGTCCGCACGCCAGCGCTGCCAGCCCTCCAGCTCACCGGCCTGCGACAAGGCGGCGTGGGCGCGCGCTTCCAGCTCCGGCCCGATCAGACGGCCCTGGCTCTTGAGCAGGTTGCGCACATCGGCCGCCGCTTTGGGCGTGGCCTTGCCATGGCCCTCGGCGAGTTCTTTCTCCAGCAGCGACAACACCCGCTCCAGCTCGGCCGCTGCCTGGGCGCGCCGCTCCTGCTGGGCCTGACTTTGCTGCGCCTGCTTCTCCACCGCCGCCAGCGCGGGCTCGCCGCGCGCCTGGCGCAGTTCATCGGCCCACACCGGCACCGCGGGCAGCGGCGCCTTGGCATCGGCCTCGGCCGTCACCGCCTGCGCGAGCGCGGCGTCGAACGCCTCCCAGACCAGCTGCAGCTGCTGGCGCGAACCGTCCAGCATCGGCGGGAATTTGGCCTCCACGCACAGCCACTGCGGGTCTTCCTGCAGCGTCTGCGCCTGTTTCTGCCAGAGCGCCACGTCGGCGCGCAGCCCCTCGACGCTGCGCTGGGCTTCCCGCCACGATTTGGTTGACAGCACCTCAATACGCTGCGCCAGCAACACCGCCGCCTCGCGCTCCACCTGCACCCGATGCTGCAGGTCTTCAATGGCCTTGATGCGCTCGGCCAGCGCCTGCCTCAGCGTGGCCAGCGGCTCGCGGGAGAGCGGCGCGCCCGCGCGCGCCGCGTCGCGCTGCCAGGCCATCGCGTCGGCCAGATTCATGCGGCTCTGGTCGAGCAGGGCCTGCGCCTTCTGCGCCCAGTCCACCGCAATCTGCTCCTGGGTCTTCTGGCGCTTTTGCTCGTCGAGCTTTTCCTTCAAAGGCTTGGCCGCGCCGCGGTCGCGCTGCGACAGATCCTTGTAGACCTCTGCCATCTGCTCGTGCGTCGGCTCGGTGGCCAACCACTCACGCAAACGCGCAGCGCGCTCGCCCGAGGTGGGCGCGGAAAACGCTCCGCCGGTCAGGCTGTCCAGGGGATGGGTGCTGGCGGTGGACTTGGCGGTTTCAGACGGATTCACGGCGGACTCTGCGGGTTGGGACGGGGAAACAGGCTTGCGCAAGGAAAAGAGCGACATGGCAATGGAACTGCGGGCAGACGACAAAACGCCCGCGATGGCAAGGCGCGGGCAACCTCAGTATTGTCGCTGCCTTTGAAGGCGCCTCCCCGTGCCATGCGACCAACACAGTTCGGGGCGCTCGCGCGCAGCCGACGGTGAGCATTTTTCAGCGCCGAGCCGCCACGATGCCTCCTTATATAGAGGCACCTGCATGAACCAGGGCGACGCTGAAAAAATCTCCGTGGATGCGCGCACCCGATGTCGGGATGGGATGGCCAGGCGCAACACGCAGACGGGCCGAGTGGCCCGGCGAGGCTTTGCAACGCCGCAGCCCACCCGAGATCGGGATGTCCGCGCCGCGAGGGGCTGGTTCAGCGTTGCCCAAACTGCCCACATGGGTTGAGCAACGCCCGACAAGGCCAAGCAGTGCAAAAAAGAGAACCCCGGTGAGCTGAACCCACCGGGGTTTGATGGCGGGCACACGGCACTTGCCACCGGATTCGGCGAAGAGAGTTGGATGTCTCCGTCGCCGAGGCGCAAAAGATTGCGCCTGAGGTTTTGCCAGTGATCGAAGCGAATGCTCCTTGGCTGGCGATGCGAATCTTCACGACACGCAACGCGAGGTTACGCCTGCTCCGCAGGTGAATCAAGCCCCGGTTTGGCGCTGCGCGATCGCAATTTCCAATCACACCGGCCAAGTGGATTCAACCGCTGCAAAGTGGCTTCAAGCTGACTTACAGCTGGCTTCAACTGACCGACTTTGGGGTCTTTTCGACGCAGACGGTTACTTTCGTACGACAAACGGCAAGAGGCTCGCCAGCGCGGCGCAACCCGCGCCGTTACTGGCTTGCACGCTAGACAAGTCGACATCCACCGCCAGCGGCAGGCCTACATATACCAATTTATTATTTAGATTCAAATCAAAAACATTGACTTGGTATTTGGGTGCCCATACGATGCGCGCACTTTTGTGTTCCGGGTAAACCCGAACGCAGCTGCGCGATCCCGCAGCACCCTCCCCCGCCAGCCGGTGGAGTTTGGAATGCACACCTGACCTGTGCACACACAAGGCCCGAGGGCCGAACTGGAGCCAGACCATGAACCCAATCAACCACGTCACGCCAGAGCGAGCGCCACGCCCACAAGGCGCCATGCGCTGCGCACTGAACGACACCTACCAAGGCTTGATCGCCATCACCCACAACGGCCTGGCACTGCTCGGCACCGTGCTGGTCGTGGGCCTCATCACACTCAGCCTGAACACCGAATGGCGCAGCGCCGGCGAACAAAAGCTGCTGGGCTGGCTGATGGACCGCCAGGAAACCTTGGCCGCCGCCAGCGACGATGGCACCGACCCGATGGCCTTGACGTTTGAACCCGAACCCACCGCGGCCGACCGCGTCACCGTCGCGCTGCCCCACGAACTGCCCAAGCAGCAGGTCGCGGTGGCGATGTGGCTGAGCCGCAAATACCGGGTGGCGCCGGAGCCCCTGGGCGCCCTGGTGGCCGAAGCGTTCGAAATCGGGGAGCGGGCCAAGCTGGATCCCACGCTGCTCTTGGCCATCATGGCGATCGAATCGCGGTTCAACCCCTTTGCCCAAAGCCCCGTCGGCGCTCAAGGGCTGATGCAGGTGCTCACGCGGGTGCACACGGACAAATACGAGAACTTTGGTGGCAAGCTGGCGGCGTTTGACCCCCTGACCAACCTGCGGGTGGGCGCCAAGGTGTTGCAGGAGTGCATCAAGCGCGCGGGCTCGATCGAGGGTGGCCTGCGGCTGTATGTGGGCGCGGTCACCACCGACGGCAACTGGTATGTCGACCGGGTGATGGCCGAACACCTGCGCATTCAGAGCGTGGCACTCGGCAAACCCATGCCAACCAGCTTCCCCAGAGCCTCTGTGCCGGTGGCAGCACCGGTGGAAGAAGCACCCCAGCCGCCCGCAGCCACGCCGCTGGACACAGCCCTGGAAGCCGAGGCGCTCAAGGCGCCAACCCCTGGCGAAGCGCAGTCCCTGCAGCAATCCTGAGCCAACGCAAGCCCGTTCTACAGCCGCGCCCGGGCGCCTCGGCTAAAATTCCCGGGTGCGCAACTGGCGATAGGCGTCTTCTCGGGGGTGATTCCCACACTCCCAACGAAGCCCGCTGACGTGGCTCCCGGCCGGCCTCTTTGAAGGGCAAATCCGGGAAAACCACTGGGAAGCGCACCGCCTCCGCCCACCGTTTGTGGGCGGCGCCGTTCAGCCGTTCGCCTGGGCAGCCCGAGATTGAGTGATCAAGCACCGCCACCATGTACGACCGCACCATCCTCATCGAGCAGACCGACCCCGAGCTGTTTGCCGCCATCCAGCTCGAGAACGCGCGCCAGGAACACCACATCGAGCTGATCGCCAGCGAAAACTACGCCTCGCCCGCCGTCATGGCGGCTCAGGGCACCCAGCTCACCAACAAATACGCCGAGGGCTACCCCGGTCGCCGCTACTACGGCGGCTGCGAACATGTGGATGTGGCCGAGCAGCTGGCCATCGACCGCGTGAAGCAGTTGTTTGGCGCCGACGCCGCCAACGTTCAACCCCATTGCGGCGCCTCGGCCAGACACCATCATGGGCATGAGCCTGGCCGAGGGCGGCCACCTCACCCACGGCATGCCGCTGAACATGAGCGGCAAGTGGTTCAATGTGGTGTCTTACGGCCTGAACGACAAAGAAGAGATCGATTACGACGCGATGGAGCGCAAAGCCCACGAGTCCAAGCCCAAGCTCATCATTGCGGGCGCGTCCGCCTACAGCTTGCGCATCGACTTCGAGCGCTTTGCCAAAGTGGCCAAAGACGTGGGAGCCATCTTCCTGGTTGACATGGCGCACTACGCCGGCCTGATCGCTGCCGGCGTGTACCCCAACCCGGTGCCCCACGCCGACGTGGTCACCTCCACCACCCACAAGAGCCTGCGCGGCCCGCGCGGCGGCATCATCTTGATGAAGTCGCAACACGAAAAGGCCATCAACAGCGCCATCTTCCCCGGCCTGCAAGGTGGCCCGCTGATGCATGTGATCGCCGCCAAGGCAGTCGCTTTCAAAGAAGCCCTGGCTCCAGAATTCAAGGCTTACCAGCAACAAGTTCTGACCAATGCGCACATCGTCGCTGAAACGCTGGTTTCGCGCGGCCTGCGCATCGTCAGCGGTCGCACCGAAAGCCATATGATGCTGGTCGATTTGCGCGCCAAGGGCATCACCGGCAAAGAAGCCGAGGCGGTGCTGGGCAATGCCCACATGACCATCAACAAAAACGCCATTCCGAACGATCCGGAAAAGCCCATGGTCACCAGCGGTGTGCGCATTGGCACGCCCGCCATGACCACCCGCGGCTTCAAAGACGAAGAGGCCCGCGCCACCGCCCACCTGATCGCCGATGTGCTCGACAACCCGCGCGACCCGGCCAACATTGAAGCCGTGCGCGCCAAGGTCAACGCGCTCACTGCGCGATTCCCGGTGTACAAGTGACCCCCACGCTCTCGCTGCCCCCCAAGGGGGCTGGGCCTGCCTTGGGGCGGCCCGGCGGCTGGCCCGTTGACCCCCACGCTCCGCCGCTGCGCGGGTCGCCGCCGCCATTCATGGGCATGAGGCAATGAAATGCCCGTTTTGCGGTCATCTGGAAACCCAGGTTGTCGAAACCCGGGTGTCTGAAGAGGCAGACTTCGTGCGGCGGCGCCGCCAGTGCGGGCATTGCGAGAAGCGATTCACCACCTACGAACGCCCGGAGGTCAACTTTCCGGCGGTGGTGAAGAAAGACGGGCGGCGCGTGGACTACGTTCCCGCCAAACTGCGCGCCTC
>JFJP01028194.1_pt1 | contig 15383 bp, 11 predicted proteins | sample 431651 | NCBI WGS metagenome assembly JFJP01 (sample SAMN02602958, study PRJNA72255) | Microbial mat metagenome, whole genome shotgun sequencing project. | biome: fresh water; feature: sink hole; material: water; isolation source: purple microbial (photo- and chemosynthetic) mats found in... | reverse complement strand
AATCAAAACCCAAAAAAAATCTGCAAACGATGGGTTCCAAATTTTCAAGAATATCTTCAACCTCTAATTTTTCTCTCGATCAGTTTATAACAATCTCCAATATTTCCAACATAAAATCCCTAATTCCAAATCACATCTCCTCCCTGACAATGGAACTTCATTCGCTGAACAAAAATCCCTATAACAAAAGATTTTCCCAGTGTAATGATATCCATGGAACTCACTATATTTATTTGAAATTTGAAGAAGATTGGCATTTATCCATGCAATTTGAAATAATTAAAAAACAAAAAATACCGTGTATTAGGATGAAAATAAGCAAAGAGCAGAAAAATGTTTTGTGTGAGGGATTTAGAGTACTTGCAAAAAAGGATGCGAGATGCGAGATTATGGACATTTTGAAATTCGGGGTTGAGAGATTCTTAGATGAAATCGAGAAATTTGGCTTATTGGGGAAAAATAGCCAACATTTTGCAAATTTTGTGTATTTTAATAGGTTCAAATCTCATTAAATAAATCAAATTGATCTTGATAGGCAAGAACTTCATAAATTATATTTTATCTGATATGATATGATAATGAACAGAAAAAAGCTCCTTGTAAATATTATTTCTAGTATGTTTATTTTATTTTGAGTGAAAACTAAAAAAATCAAATTATTTTTGTTCGATTATTTTTCCATAAAATAATGACATAAAAAAAAATTATCTCAAAAAATTATTCATTATAAAAAATCCTTCAAAAACATAATAGATTTCTTGATAAAATTCAAAAAAAAAAATCAACTGAATTTAAAAAAAACAAACTTGAATTTGCAACTCCTTAATTATTTGATTTTATATAAAACAAAAAAAAATCACAAAAATGTTTATTTCAGAATTTATTTATTGAGAAAAATAATATGGATTCACCTCATACTAAACTCAACCAAATCAAACCTTTATTGGTCGCAGAGGAACAAGAAAAAGAATCAAAAGACGCGATTCCTCCATCAGAACTCAAACTCTTACAATTGAAAAGCAAAAATCATTCGACCTTTTCAAAAAAAAAAAACCAAAGAGTAAGTTTTAATGATCAACATAATCAAGTGATTTATGTCGATAATTGGAAATCATTGAATATGGAAAATTCAGTTGCAAAAGGAGGATCTCATTGTTGCATGATAATTTGAAAGGGAAAACTAATGAAAATCTAACCTTAAATTCAGTTTTTCAGTTTTATTAATGTGAATTTGGGATATTTGTATTTATAAAATTTTTTTCTCTTTAAATTTTAAAGGTTTTTTATAGAGAAAATAAGCTGAGAATATAAAAAAAAAACTTCCTAATTTTATTTCTTAAGAAAAAACATGTTTAACGTGGGAAATGTTAAATTTTCCCTTTTAAAATCTTTATAATATAAGAATTTATTATATTTTAATTATCAATTTTTTTAAATGGGAAATCAACAAAATCGGTCAAAATCCGATTTTCTCTCCAACATAGATTCCTTTGCAGAAATCACTAAAGTGATTGAGGAATCTAATTATATTTTGAGGTTCATTTTAAGAATAAAAATTTTCCTATGGTTTTTTTTTAAGTGATGCCAAAATTCAAAAGCAATTCAATAGCAGGATTTCTATTAAACTTTTAAACGGCAGTGAAAAACTGCAAGAAATTAAACCAAGCAAAAGCTTTCTTCATAAAGCTTTATGGAGATATTATTTGAATAGTTTAAAATTTCTTGTGATTATAGTATTTTCTTCTATATAATTTAAGAAATAAGTTTTTGTTCGATAGATCCGAGAAAGAACAATAGAACATTTGAAACTCAACTTCATTGATTTATGTCAAATTTTGGAGAAATTACTTAATTATGTGGAATTAGTTGATTTGGCAGAAAAACAAGAGGTTTACTCAAAGAATTTCGAAGAGAAAAACAAGCACATTTGCTCAAAATGCCAAATAAAACAAGAGAAAATTTATTTGCCTTGTTTTGTATTTTTTTTTAAAGTACTTCAAAAATTGTATATTTATTTAAAAAAACAGCATGGACTATGTGAGACATGCTTTGAAGTCTGGAAAGAACAGCAATCAAAGAATATCAAATGCTTGATTTGTGGGTTAGATATCGCATATAATAAGACTTTCCTTGATGGGAAAGTCTTTGTGCTAGAAAATGATTTTGAGCAGTTGAATAGCAATTTCAAAGACCAGATTAAGGATTTCTTTCAAGAAAAAAAAATAAAAGTGATGTTTTGAAAATTAATTTTCATTTACATATATTTTTTTTACAAACTTTATTAAGTATTAATTTTATAGTATAGCTTCCTTTTATGGTTGATCTATTTTTTTAAAAAAACGATTTCCAAATATTTTTTTTTTATTTTGAGGTTAAAACGTAAAAAATTCAAATAAAAATTAAAAAACCTCAAAACCAAAATTATATCTTCATCATGGTCGAAAATCAATTGTACCTCAAAAAACAATGGTTTATAAAAACCAAAGAAGGAAAGATCGAAGAGAATTATGAATTTGATATCAAGAAGGTTCATTCTATCTTTTCCTCTTTCATTTAACTTCTTAAAAACAGTTATTGGGCTCAGGAACTTATGGAAATGTAATAATGGCTGTCAAAAACAATACCAAGGAAGTGAGAGCCATTAAGGTGATCCAAAAGAACAAAGTTCGAAACAAAGAACGATTCCAACTTGAAATCGATATTATGAGACAACTGGTATATCTCCCTCCCTCACTTTTTTTTTTAAATATTTTTCAAGGATCATCCAAATGTCATTAAATTGTATGAAACCTTTGAAGATGCGAGAAATCTCTATTTGGTTATGGAGTATAAAAATAAAACTTTTTGAAGATTTTAATTAAAATTTTAATAAAGGCTATGTGAAGGTGGTGAATTGTTCGATCGAATAATCGCAAAAGGTCATTTCAACGAAAAAGAAGCCAGAAACATTTTCACTCAAATGATGTTAGCACTTAATTATTGTCATGCCAACAAGATCTGTCACAGAGACCTCAAGCCAGAGAACTTCTTAATGTCAACCAAAGCTGACGATTCTCCAGTCAAAATCATTGATTTCGGTTTGTCGACTTATATAACAGACAAAAAAGAAGGTGGACCCAAAGTAGCGATGACCACAAAAGCCGGAACAGTAAATTTTTTTAAGAGTTTATTTCAATCTAAAATAAAATTTTATCATATAAATAGCCATATTATATCAGTCCAGAAGTTCTTGCAGGAGATTATGATGAAAAATGCGATATATGGTCGGCAGGAGTCATTCTCTATATTCTGCTTTCAGGTGTGCCTCCTTTTTATGGTGACACAGACCCCCAAATATTGGATTCTGTCAAAAAAGGAGTATTTTCTTTCGATATTCCGGAATTCAAAGGAGTTTCAGATTCAGCAAAAGACCTCATAAAAAAAATGATTTGTAAACCTTCTGTCAGACTGACAGCTCAACAAACTTTAGACCACCCTTGGATGAAAGCCGATTTAGAAAAGTTCACTTTGAATTTGAATTGGAGTTATTTGAAGAACTTCCAGAATTACAATAAGTTGAAGAAAGCTACTTTGACCTATATTGCTTCTCAATTATCAGAGAATGAGATTCAGGAACTTGGGAAATTATTCAAAGGAATTGATAAAAATGGTGATGGGGTGTTGACTGTTGAAGAAATAAAAAATGGTTCTTATTTCGTTGATAGTTTGTTTTTATTGATTTTATAGTGTTGACCGCTCAGAAGGATCCTAATATTAAAGATATTCAAAGCGTTTTGACAAGCATTGATACTGATGGAAGTGGAACAATAGATTACACAGGTTTTCTTTTTAATTATTCGGGGGGTTTTATTGTTTTGATTTATTAGAATTTTTGGCTGCTTCAATGGAAAAAGCTCTTTACATGAAAGAGGAAAAACTTTATAACGCTTTTAAAATGTTCGATCTTGATGGAAGTGGCAAGATTTCTGCCGAAGAATTGAAAAAAACTTTGGGATGTAAGCATTTTTTTTTTCTTTATTTATAAACTTGTGAGGGTCATGAAAATTAAATTTAAATAAAAATAGCTGATGAAAAACTAAAAAACTTTGACAAAACTTATTGGGAAAATATGATTAAAGATGCTGACAAAAACAATGATGGAGAGGTATTTTTCAATAAAATTTCATTGTGAGACAATTTATTTTTATTTTGCTATATTTTAGATTGATTACTCTGAATTTCTTGAAATGATGGGAAAAACGCAAAAATAAATTTAATCTAAAATTTAAAAATCAAACAAAAGACTAAAATTTTTAAATAAACAAAAAAATGAAATCAAAAAAAAAAAAAAAAATGTTAAAATTTATAAAAAAAAATAAAATAATTAACAAAAAAATATTGAAAATAAAATGAAGTTAATAGTTTTTTTTTCTTTATTCATTATTTCATTGTCTTAAACTGACCAAAGTGAAGCAAACCTCTTAAAAAATAGCAAACCTATCAATATTCCTGAAATCTTCCTTAAAAAATTACTAAATTTCAATGAAGACGCTTTCAGATCAAAATGATTTCCTTGGACTTAATAGGAATATTTCTTTAGCGTAAATAATTGTGTTTTTCTTTATAGACCAAATGAAAACAATTATCTATCTTCCAAAGAAATTTATGAATTGCACAAATATGCATTTGCTTTCATGGAAATCGACAAAGATTCAAAATATTATTTTTTCTCAAAGACCTCGTCCAAATTGATTCAAGTTTTTATAAAATTGCTATTTTGACGAAATTTTTGATAAATTATAAAAAGTTTTCGGATTTTAATAAAACATTGCCTCCTTTAAATGAGCGTTTATCAATATGGTCAAAACTTAACAAAACACTAATAATTAATTTATCATATTTTCTTTGATTAAATATAATATAACATCAACTAAGACTTCTTTCTCCATTTATTTAAATATTTTTTATGAATTTTATCAGAATTTCAAAATTGAAATGAATAAATTGATTTCTAAAAATTTAAATTTAAAAAATAAAATTTCCAAAATTAAATTCTTCATTTGTAAATAAACTACATAATTTAAGAAAAAAAACGGATGAATTACAGATTTAAAAACAGTTCTCAAAGTCAATGAGAAGAGAAAGCAAAACAAAACAAAACAAAAAAAATTTTTTTTTTTATATTTTTTTTATAAAAATAAATATAAAAAAACCAAATAATTATTCAACCATTAATTTTTTTTTTTTTATATTTCATAGACAACTCCATTCTTCCCCGTAAATGAATTTATTGCTCTTTTCATCATATTCTCTTGCCCATTCAATCATTTTAGCATAAGCCTTAGCAATCCCTTGATCATAAGCCACATAACCACCAGAAACCCCAATAAAAAACCCAGACAAGCAAATAAACGCAGCCACCAACACGACTCCCACCGGCAATACGATATTTGCCAAAATAAATATAGGAAATTCAAGTCCAAACCACACAAACCCCAAACATGATTTTCTACAATCCTTTAAATAATCTCCAAACCATTTCCATAAATTCCAATATGATTTCAATAAACCTGGTATTAATTTAATAAGAGTCAGCAAAGTAAATAAGATCCCATCGATAATCGCACCACTGGTTCCGATAACTATTCCGATAAACAGTTCAATTAAAGAAATATCAAATGGTTTTTCGCCATGAGATAGCTTATAAACACGAAAATCCTGTAAATATGAGAAATAAGAATTATAGTTAAAATTCCAAAATTCTTTCACATTCTTAAACGATTCATAAATTGATTCAAAAATCCCTCCACAAAACAGCTCATATTCCTCATTAAACGTTGCCATTATTGGTTTAAAAAGTCCGAAACCCCCTCCATAAGCTAAATAAGCGATCAAGACACATTCAGGCCATAAAAGCAAAGGTATTGGCAAAAGAATCATTCCTAAAGCAGTTACATTTTTACCAATTTTCTCACTGCTGAGAATGCTATAATATGTGAAAAAAATATCATGTGGTAGAAGTATTATTGCTATAAGTGTGCAAGGAATCACATGAATCAATGTACAAGGGATAAATGCTATCAGTCCTTTGAATAAACCTATAAAAGGAAGAAAACCACAACAACAACAAACCCAAAGAATGTTATTGGCATGAATTCGTTTGCCCATATTTGAAAAGGAGATTAATTTTAGTGAGTTAATGAAAGGAAAATTTTGTAGGAAATTTTTGAAGTTTCTGCAATAAAGAAAGAGATATAGAAATCAAAGTTTTTTAATTTTATTTATTTAACATAAAAAACTGTTAAATTGTGGAAAAAATACAAAATTTTTTAAATGTGAAACTGCTGTTATCCAAGAAATTTTAAAAATTCAAAAAAATTTAAAACAAAACCCAAAAAAAAATTGATTAAAATTCAAAAATTCATTAGGATCTCTAAAATTTTAATCTAAAAACTCACCTTTAAGTTCTTTCTCCTATTTTTTCTGTTTTTAATTTTAAATTTTATTTATTTCTTATTATACTTTCTTATGATAAATTCGTATCTCATCCAAGAACAATTCTCTTAATCTCTTCGCACTCAAATCCCCCTCCTTTTCGAAATCCATCTTAATAGGTCCACTAGCAATGACTTCTCTCTTGGGGTCTCTGACCTTTGACAAATAAGGATGAGAAATGCATTCATCAATGGACATTCTCTTCATTGGATTAAACACCACAGTTTTATAGATAAAATCCAATGCTTCTGGCTGTGATCCTGGATAAATCTCCTTGAAATCCACCTTTTTTTTCGGAGAAAAAGACTTCAAATATTCAATAGCCTTCTGATCTGTCACAAAATTGATGTCATCTTCATTAGGAGTTCCTAAAATCGAGAAGATCACATACATTTGGTCAGTATGACTATGAGGAAATCCGCTTTTTTTCACAACATTCGCTCTATCAGGACTTAAAGGAAAACATGAAGATCCTGGGAATAAAGGTGTTCTATCCATGAAAGTCGGTGCATTTTCCTTTAACATTCCTTGTAATTCAGCGAAAATACAGCCTACTGACCACATATCTATCGCAGCAGTGTAATCTTTCTCTAAAAGAATCACTTCAGGGGCACGATACCAACGAGTCACCACATGTCCAGTTAATTCTCTTTTGATGTTTTTAGGGTTCATTTTCGAACTTCGAACCAATTTTCCTTTACCACCAGCTACTTCCTTTGGTGGTTCTTTCGTTAAAAGGCCTTTCTTTGCAGGAGCAGCAGGAAGCTTCTTCTTGCTGTCTTCATCTTCTTCCTCTTCTTCTTCCTCTTTCTTATCATAGATATGTGCTCCTTCTATACCTTCGACACTTCGAGCCAAGCCGAAATCGCAGATCTTTACTGAACAATCCTCATTAATCAAGACATTAGCAGGCTTCAAATCTCTGTGAAGAACCTCAGCGGAATGGAGATATTTGATCCCGAGCAATATATTGTAAACCAATGTTTGAATATGCACGTTTTGTAAGTGAATTGGACTTTTGAACAACTTTTTTAGGTCCGACTGGCAATAATCCATCACCAAATACACAGTGTCAAAGGTCTCGAGGTTCGTAGGCTCAACGATCTCTATGATTTGAATCAGGTTCAGGTGCTGCAATTTTCGCAAAAGAGTGATTTCACGAAGAATTCGCTTGCAATCGACCAAATCCTCGAAAATACTGTTGAACCGCTTGATTGCGACCTTTTTACCTGTGGACTTCTGAAGAGCCTCGACCACATAGCCATATGAACCGGAACCGACTTGTTTGACGATCTCGTAATTTGTGCCGACTTCCCAATCCTGGAAGTTCTTAGGAAGGGCAGAAAGCGCAGAAAGCTTCGGAACGTCTTTTTTATTGTCAACCATTTTATTGAAAGATGGGTTTTTTCGCTTTTTATTAGTTTTTTATTGTTTTTTTAAGATATTAGCAAGGAAATCCAATAAATTTTATTGAAAAAAAAAGAAAAATTTAAATTTTTAATGTTAAAATGAGTAAAAATAAGAAAAATCAGTGTTTGAAGAGAAATGATGAATGTTGTTATTAAAATCAATAATCAAAAGAATTTAACGTTTTATCAGGAGAAATGTGAAGAGGTTTTAAAGGAGAAGGAAGTTGTGGAGCTTCATGCTATTGGCAATGCAACAGGAATGCTCATAAAGGTTTGTGAGGGATTAGCAAGGGTTCATGGAAGGAAAATGATCAGATTGGAGAGTCTGGGATTCTATGATAGAAAACAATTGAAGAAAAGAAAAGTGAAATTAGTCGCGATAGTGGGAAAAGGGGAATTTAAAGAAAAGAATCAATAAATAAAGGGTTTTTGAGTGAGAAAATAAAAAATTTAAATGAAATTTATTTTTATTATCGAGAAAAATATTGTTGCAAAACGAAACTTAACGAAAATTTTATTTAAAAAAAAAAAAATTGAATTTTGTAAAAAACTGAATTTCATCAAAAAAAAAAATTGATTTGAATTTCTTCCAAAATCCAATAAAATGTCCCAGAATCAGAACCAACTCATCTCTTCCGCCTACATACAACCCCAAAACCTTTCAAACAACCAGCAAATGGCATATAATCCCCAACAAATTCCTTTCCAACGTGAACAATCATATTTCAATAAGCTCAATTCCGATTTTTCCCTATTAATAGACAAAAGGGGGAAAAAACATGGCAGTCCAGTATTTTCTCCATTTGTTCATTGAAAATTCATTTAAAATGCACATAAAAAAATAGCTAAAGGACTATAATTTCGGAGAAAAAAAGAATGAGCTTGCGGTCAGTCGCGTGAACCCGCATCAAGAGCTCAGAATGCAGAAAATGGGTCGAAAACTGCATAAAAGCCTGTTTAGAAAAGCCAATTTCGAAGAAACCAAGGAGGGTTTTTTCATCAATCAAATGAAAAAAGGTTTTTTTTTCTTTTTAAATTACAAATGAAAAAATTCATTTGAATTTTCAAATGATTTTTTTTTTCTTTCGAATTATTTCTTTCAACAACAAAAAAAATTCAAATAAAAAAGCATCAATTTTAATCTAATTTCAGTCTTTTTTTGAAAAATTCATTTAAAAAAAGAAAAAATTAATTTTTTCTTTTGAATTTCATCAAAAAGATAAAAAAAAACCTAATTTTATCATAAAAAACTCCCTAAATTTTCACCAAATAGCAAAAGATGGCAATCTGGCAATAAAGAAGCGTTTCCCAATTTCCTTCCACTCTCTCCAGCGTTTCGCGCAGCCTCTTGCGAAGAAATCCCTTTCAAATCTTCTTCGCTGGGATAAGAAAATCAACGCCTCTTATCGTATAAACTACCAAACTCCTCAGAAAAAAGAACCTATGGCTTTATATTTCGAAGAACAAAGCGAAACTTATGAATTTCTCGTGAAATCTGATGCAAATATCAAAGGAAATCTCATACGAATCCTTGATGAATACAAAAGGAAAAAGGACGAATTTCGCATGAATAATGCTAAAAACAGCTTTTTAGACCGTTTACAACTATATGCTGAAGAAAAACGAAGGAAAAACTTCGCTTTTCTTGAGGAATTCGATAATGGAGTCACAGTGGAAATGCTACGAATTTGGCTTAAAATGAGCAAATCCTTTGAAATGCAACGGAAAAAGCTGCAAAAAGCCGAGAAAATAGAGCCTGCTGAAGAGAATTTTGATGAGGAAAACGAAGCCGAAAAGCGCCGCCTTTTAGAAGAGAATATGCGAAAATTTCAAGAAGAAGAGCTTCTTAAGCAAGAACAAGTGTTTTATGAGAAAAAAACCCGAATTCTTGTGAATTCTATTCAGAAAAACCAGGCTTTTCTAGATTGTAATCGATTTCAATTGAATCGATTTATAAAGGAATGGCGAAAAATGGCGCTTTTTAACTACAATAAACAAAAGGAATTAGAAATAAGCTCGAAAATCAGACCAGAAAGCAAAGGAATTTACATAAAAGTGATAGAAATAACCCAAAATACGATAGATATGCCAGTTTTTAGCATGAAAATGAGAATTCCTGCATTAAATCAACAAAAACCTGCTTTTAAAGCGATAAGTTCAAAAGAAAAAAAGGGTAATTCCGCAATGAATTCTGAAGGAGTTTACCATGAAATACAATACTCTTTACGAGTTTCTGGACAGGAAAAAGCAGTGAAATTCTTTGAAAACTCAAAGGAAAATAAGCAAAAAGCTCAGATTCTATGGGAATTGAAGCCAGAATCGAATATAATCTCTTGGAATCTGGGGATAAATTCTCGTGATTCTAATAATTTCTCCACAAAAGACCTTTTAGAATTTTCTCTTTTAAATGAGGATCCCCGCGAAAACTCATCAGTATTGAAATCTACAATGATAATCGCTGATTTTCTCAAAGAAACCGAGCCTTTAAAGATCTATTACCTTTTATTGAATTCTTCAGAAAACGACGATAAAAATCACAATATCTCAGCAATGGTGAAATTCAAGGTTTTTCTTGGGGATTCTTCACCAAATGAGGCTGATTGGGAGCTTGACTTGATAAAAACCATAAAAATTCAACATTTTATCAACGATCCAGTCTATAAAGAAATGATAAAACTGCCGAAATACACCCCGAAAAACCTGGGTTTTCTTATAGAAATCCTCACAGAATGGGGACTTTTTGATATTGAGATGAAATATAAGCGCTTAACTGGTGGTTTTCAATGCAAAAAGCTGAAGAAAAATCGAGAAGAAAATGAAGAAGAAAATGAGGAAAATCCCAAGAAAAACAAAGAATTATTACAAGAAGTTATTGAAGTTTTATATGGCTTTATTATAGAAGAAACCAGTAAATCCTATGCGAAAAGTCAGGGAAATATCAAGAAATTCATCAGATTTGAAGAAACTATCAGTGATTTTTTCAAAAAACAGAAGCCTTTATTAGCAGAAGAGTTAGAAATCCAGGAAAATTCTGATGAAAGTGATGAAAATTACAATGAAAATTATCATGAAAAAAGCTTTAAAAACTCTAGAATTTTCCAGCTTAGAAGCCGAAATCCGACAAAACTCGACAAAAAAAGCCTGGATTCTCTTGAGGAAATGTGTAGAAAAGGCGGAATTCCTAATGAAAAGCGTCCTTTTCTCTGGAGTTTTCTTGCGAATATTGAAGAAATAAAGGTAAAAGCAGTGACTTTTTACAATAGTTCTCAGAAGATTCAAAGCTATAATAACAATAAAAGGCCTTTAGCTGGTGAAGATCAGGAGATTTCCCTAAGCAATTTTTACCTAAAACTCTTACAAATGTCACAAAATTCAGAGGTTTGTCACTTAATAAGCCAGCAAATCGCTGATGATATCGATCTTACAAATGAAATCGAGGATTTTTCTAATGAAAAAATGCAAGAACCTTTAACAAATATCTTATCAGCTTTTTCTTTTCTGATAGATATGTTGAAAAGCTCAAATCCACAGCATTTAGACCCTTATAAACATATATTTTATTCACTTCCTATACTGAAAATAGCCAGAAAAGTCCTTTCTCTCTTAAATGTTAAAAATTTAGACTCTGATCAAATGAATTTAAAGGCTTTTAAAGGTGAAGAAAACTCAGAAAGTCCTTTAAAAAACAAGCCATATTCCTCCAGAACCTCTAATATTGCTAATCCCTTGAATAATTCAAATGAATTCCTTGCTTTTTGGATGTTAGTAAGCATGATTTCCCACATACTTCCAGGTTATTTCATAGGAATGCCCCATGAGCTCAATAAAGAGATAAAAACTCCTTTACGAGAGTCTTATCAAGACGAAATCGGGCTGAAAAGAGACCTTTTAATCTTGAAATTCTTCATAAAAGAGCATGAACCAGCGATATTTCAATTATTTGAGGATATTTCTCTTCCTTTGGAGTTTTTCTATGGAAATATGCTATTAAGTGCTGGTGCTGATATTATAAATAAGGAGATTTTATACAGGATTTGGGATCTGATGTTCTTACAGAAAGAAAAAGACCAAGACCCCCATTTGATCTTAATTTCTCTGATAATTTTCATCCTAAAAATCTCGAAACCGCATATATTGAAAAACTCGAATATCGCAAAAGAAACGAAAAATACCACAAAAGACTCAAAAGAAATCAATGATATTTTAAAGATATTCGAGACAATGAGTCGTTTTCTTCCGAATCCTGATGATACTATTGAAGAAATCTATAAGATACATGAGAATTTAACAAGGTTTTTACGTCAGGAATACGGGAAATTCAATGCTTTACGTAATGAGCTTAACAGTGCTTTCCAGAATATTCGTCATCAGAATAAAATGGTCTATGATCTAATACATCATAAGAACAATTTCGAGGATTTAAAGGAAAATGTCGGTGTTTTTGAGCTTTTTAAACTGTTAGAAACCTTGAAAAAAAGGCATAAACTCTTTCTAAGCAGTTACAAAGAAGAATCAGAATTAGCAGTTCCTGAGGAGTTTGAGCCTAATGATGACCCGCAACTGAAGAAGATGAATGCTTTAAACGAGAAATTGCAATGGTTTCGGCATTTTGATGCTAAAAATGACGCTAATATGATAATACACATATATTTACATCGATTAACGCTTTTTGAAAGCAGAGAAGAACAGGCTTTTAAGCTAAAAGTCCTTTATCAGAACGAAATTGTGAGTAATTTGCCTTTGGAATTCAATACGAGTTGCTATGTGAATCACTATCTGCAAATACCTTATAATAAGAAAGGATCTCATGATATAGTGATAAGAATAATGAAGGAAATAGAAAGAGAAATTCCTAATAAATCTGCTGCTAATACAGCTAATCTATCAAGAAATAGCGAGATTCAACCAATGAAATTAGAGAAAATGGAGAAAATGGAGATAATCGTGAAGGAAACCACCATAAATTTAGACAGTCTTTTCGTGAATTATCTGCAAAAAGGTATTGCGAAACTCGATGTTTCCCAGGTTTCAGAGCTTTCTTTGAATAAAAGAGACTATAATCTTACAACTTCTGAGCTAGAATACTCGATAGTCCTTTCAACCGACGAGAAGCAAGAATATAACGAGAGTTCCTTTAGAAATAACGCCAAAATCCTCGCACAAGCTCTTCCGAAGCCTCTTTTTAAGGTCGAAACCTTCGAAAAGATAAAAGAAGTGAATTTGGAGAAATTTCATGAGAAATTCTTGAAAACTCTGATAAATGTTCTTGGCTTAAGTCATATCAGTAATGCTTCTTTTGCGATAAATCCCAATGAATGGAGGAAAAACTCTAAAATAACCTATGAAGAGTTTAGAAATACGTTAAAAGAGGCTAAATTCATTGAAGGAGTTCCTTTGGACTATTTCGCTTTATACAATGCGATAATGAATGCAAATCGTGATAAAACCTTTTATTTCAGTGATTTCCTGATACTTTTAATCATTTTTTCCCATACAACTCCTAAGCAAAAGGCACTTTTATTCTATGATGTCCTTCTTTTATTCGATAATACAAGGGATCTTTGTAATGGAGTATCAATAATAACGGTAAAAAGCATGATAGGTTATTTATATGAGGTTTTTATGCTATCAATTCCCCATCATCAGATCGATAATATAATTGAATTTCTTAATGATGGCTTCGTAAGTGGGGTTCTTTCCGCGAAATTAGACTATAAAACTGCTGATAAAAGTGCTATGACTATGGATTTCACTAATACTTTGATACATATTTCCAATTATCTTCATTATTATTACAATACAAAACAGATATTCTTAGGAGATCCTCAGAAACTAACGCTTTTAAAAGAGGTTCTTGAGAATTTGAACCAAGAAACAAGTGAAATAATGGACTTTTTACCTGCAAATGAGCTTTTGAAGCTCAATGTGAAATATCGTATAAAAGGTCTTAAGCATAAATTACAGATACTTTTCGATAAAAGCTGGGAAATTAAAAGGAAATTAGTGTTAGATCCAGAGGTTCATGAATTAAACATCCAGACTCCCGAACGATATAAGCTTGTAGAGACCTTGTTATTACAGAATGAAAACGTGATTCCTTTGGGAAATATGGATTCTTTCCTCACGAAAAACCAATTTATTCTTTTATTCGAAAAATTGCCACTGATGAATTATTTCCTAAGTTTCTCAATTTTAGAGAATAATGAGGTTCGTTTACCGCAAATTTCCTGTTCAATTCGTTTAGAAAACGAGCTTATTGGGCATATCGACAATCTTTACAATAAGAACCTAGCACCGATTTCAGATTTCGAAGAAAATAACAGAAAATACCGGAATCTCAGCTATGAATGGTCACAAAAAAGGCAAGAAATTCTGAATAAAAGGAATAAAAACTACGTTTCTAAGCCTTCTTCCTTGTCTTTTGATCGTTTTCCTTATTATGAGTCTTTTTTCAACACAATCAGACTAATACAAGAGAAAATCATGAGTAATTTCCTTCAGGAAGAAGTCTATGTCCCTGCTAGTTCTATGATAAATAGTCGTATGAGCAATTCTGGCTTGAAACAAACAGGGAGAAAAGCTCCTGAATATTCAAGGATTTTCGATATAGATTTCAGGAAAACAACCTTTGAAATGTTCTGTATGGACCCTGTGGTATCTGGGTTATTTCATTGTTCTTTATTTGATTTGGCTTGGATTGTCAGTTCGAATCTCAGAGGGTTGAATTCTCAGGAATTGAAGCTTGTTATCAAGTATTTCCCCACAAAAAGCAATGAAAAAACTGCTATAAGACCCAGGAAGCCAGATATCGTGATTTATGACCCTTTTAAACGATCTGAACAGAAATTTCAATGTATGGCAGTGTTTTATTATAGCTATCAGTCAAAAGAATGGCTCGCTTGTAAGGTAATTAAGAGGTATTTCTCTGTTACAAAGAAACAAAGCAAAAGAAACAAAGAATGCTCATATTATGGAGTTATTTTCCAGGCAGAACCTGAGAGTATTTTTATAAATTATTGATGAATTTAGATTGAAAAATATTTTGATTATTTTTTTCAAAGGAATGTATTTGAAAAGATTGAATGAAATATATATACCGACGTATGTAGATGTGACAGAACTGGAGGAAGAGGTGTTTGATAATCATGTAGAGCTGTCCGTGAAGGATATAACATCCACTACTTTCGTTAATAAAGTGCCGGATTTGCAGAATTCGGCTGGAGTCAAAAAAGGTATGATTTTGAAAAAAATTATTTGAAATTTTTTTGTTGTGAGATTTTTTCTTTTTTTTTAATTATATTTGTTTGAAATTCTCTTGATTTTGATTTATTTAGATAATATTATTGAATTTATTTTGATCTTCTTCTTTCTTTTTGATCTTATTTATTTTATTTTGACTTTATCTCTAATTTCCTTCTTTTTAGATATTTCTACCATGAAAGAAGAAGCCTATAAGCACGCTGATGAACAGCCTCAAGAACTGCTTAAAACCTTCAATAA
>JFJP01021855.1_pt1 | contig 15384 bp, 11 predicted proteins | sample 431651 | NCBI WGS metagenome assembly JFJP01 (sample SAMN02602958, study PRJNA72255) | Microbial mat metagenome, whole genome shotgun sequencing project. | biome: fresh water; feature: sink hole; material: water; isolation source: purple microbial (photo- and chemosynthetic) mats found in... | reverse complement strand
AACCTTGTCAAATCGGTGTTGACTTCCCTCTGTCAGGGCGTCAGGATAGGCATTTCAGCCTCCAGTCTGTGCACCATGCCGGTCGCACTTCGGCTTGTACCAAGCCTGCAAATCTGGCGCACCAGCGCGCGGTTACTGCAGGGTATCTCGTCGCCAATGCGCGCGCCACCGTGGTACCTTCGCTCCAGCAGCATCGTCTATAGTGCCAAAGTTAATGAAAAACATACCTTTGAGGCGGACACGTGAAACACAAATGGAAGGCGTGTTCGCGTGAGGTGGCAGAAGGGGCGCGAAGCGAGTGTGGTACTCCACACCGAACGAAGTGAGCCCTGGCAGACACCGGCGGTGAGGTTCGGCCGAACCGACACGCCCAGTAACAACGGTATCGCTTAAAAGAGAAGTGAACAGCAAGCATTCCGACCCAACCTATGAAAATACACCTGCAACATCCAAAATTCTCTGAACACCTTGTGAGCTGTCGAGAATAGTTGACGACTGCGATTCTCGCCACTTTTCCATAGCACAATCACTCTAAACTATTCAGTGCCGATACGATCTGTATCGGCACAGTTTATTTTTGCGGCGCAAAGGAGAATGACATGACAACAGCGAGACCAACCAGCCGTCCTTACGGATCAGATCGCCCGGCACCAAAACGCAAAAAAAAGCGCCGCGGCCCAATCGGAACAATCTTTTCTATTTTCACCAAACTGATTTTCGCGTTCCTGATTATTTCAATCGGATCGGTGCTGATCTTCCGCTTTGTGCCAGTTCCCTTTTCGGCCTATATGCTAGAAACAAAAATCCGCGCCGCCCTATCGGGAAATGAGAGCAAAATCGCCTACGAATGGGTTTCGATCAAGAAAATGGCGCCCTATCTTCCCAACGCGGTGATCGCGTCCGAAGATCAGGCGTTCCTCGATCACCACGGCTTTGATTTCAAGGCGATCACCAAAGCGGTGAAATACAACAACTCAAAAAAAGCCAAGAAAAAAGGGAAGAAAAAGGGCGCCAGCACGATCAGTCAGCAGGTGGCCAAGAACATGTTCCTCTGGTCCGACCGTTCGTGGCTGCGCAAAGGGTTCGAAGTGTGGTATACGCTCCTCATCGAAGTTCTCTGGCCGAAAAAGCGGATCATGGAGGTCTATCTCAACACAGCGCAGATGGGGAAAAATCTCTTTGGCGTCGAAGCGGCCTGTCAGAAATACTACAAAAAATCGGCCAAAAAGATTTCGCGACCACAAGCGGCCATGATCGCCGCAAGCCTTCCCAATCCCGTGCGGTTTAAGGTCTCGTCGCCATCGGGATACATGTACAAAAAGCAGGCGTGGATTCTCAAGCAGATGGCGCGGCTCAAGCGCGAGGGAATCTACATGGAACTGATGAAAAAGTAATGGGATAGAACGCAGAACGGCTGAAGCAAAAACTTCAGCCGTTCCAGATTGTACCAAAGGGCAACTGCTAGTTCAGTTGCAGAAAATCAAGAGAACGGAAAAACCGTTCCGCCAAAACCAAAAATGCCCCGCGCGGTGCATCGCTGAATCGGATCACTTCAGCAGCAACCGGAAACCTGCGCATGAGCCCATGTACCCGAAGTTCTCCATTGAACAGATCACCCTCTTTGCGAATCATCAGAATCGTCTCATCGGGCGATCGGAATGTTTTATACTCATGAAAATCGCCGGATTCGCGGTCCAGTTCATTCATTACATATTCCGCCAGAACTTTCGGCAGAGAATCATAGACACTCGTCGCCTTACGCGTTGGTTCATAATAGTGAGTAAGTTTCACGGGTAGCTCCTTACGTCGCACTGTTATTGAATACTGTTCATTCTATGAGAAAATAATTAGCGGAAATGACTCTTGTCAGCACCCTCATTGTGAACAACATCATTTTCCCATAGATCGTTGATATACAGTAGAACAAGTAACAACAATGGCCTCTTACCAACATGTTATCAACAGCTTTTCAACATACAATGAAAAAAGGGTGATCAGTTTCCCGATCACCCGAATATCATAGGAGAGAGTACTGAGTTTTTACATTGATTGAGAGACGAGGGAGGCGGAGATGCCGACACCGGGCTTAACTTTCAATTGCTCCGCATTTACATTATTGGGATCAAACAAAATACCAAGTGGGCGCAACTCATTCATTAAACTTTGATTATAATTGATTGTAAAATGCCCAAAATTCCCATCAGGAGACCCCTCCAGCCTAAATGGTTTTGTATCATTTTTCTGATAAATTGCACCCTCAAAAATCTTACCTGCCAAAGCTTTATAAATATTGTTTGTCGTCGCAGATGGGCTTGTTTCAGTATAAATGAATCCACGGAATAAATTGCACCCCCCCATACCTGTCAACTTGGAGTTCGGCCCAACATACATAACCGTGATACCGGTAGAGGCATGTTGATAAAAGAGTTCATCTGCGTTTATTTCCACAGAATTGCAAATCCACACCACTCGCCCATTAAATTGCTCCGTATTATCGGTACTAAAAGGCGAACCATTTGATGACTGATCATAGTTTAAAACTAGCCACTTCTGCCCAACCTCATCAACATAACAAGTGTTATTGGCAACAGCATCTCCGTACATATCATTCATATCAGCGGCTGTTATGCCACCCAGCCACGGATTTGCACCAGTGCGCAATGCCGAAATATTTTGAGCTTTGGCCATTAACGCAGAATGCAGGTTGACACCAACTTGAGCCGGGCGGGCAATATTTAGCGCAGCGGGAATATCAGTAATACCACCATTTACTGTAGAAGCTGACGCATTTGAAAACATATCTGCAAGCGCAGTATTAACTGTTGGCCCGGAACCGGCCAAATGTGTAACGCCATCTTTCCCCTGCACAATGCCATTTACAGATCCACCACTACCATTACTTTGGAGCATATTGATTTTTAGAGTTGGCGAGGCTTTTTTAATTATCCCATTAACCAATACCTGGCCACCTTTGACAGTAAATGGTGCAACCTCAACAGGTAATGGTGGTGTTGCCCAAATATAAAGAATTGTATCAGACATCGTCCCAATGCTCAATTCGCGCTCAACACCAAGCCCGTTATTAAACTCTGTCAAGCCAGTAAAGCGTCTAACATTATCTAGATTTAAATTATTGGGATTTTTTACACTATTATTGTACGCATTTTTCAGAAACTGAAACTGCCCAGTATTCCACGCCCAACTTTCCGCCTGTTCAATTCTGGTATTCCCCTCAAAGTAAACGGGACCATTAAATACTGCCCCCTTAATTAAACATGTTGTGCCATTTTTATACCCCGCATAAAATGGCCCATTAAACTGATGCTGCTGAAGCATATTATCGGTAAACACAACACCACCATGTATATAGGTTCCCCCATTAACAATCAAGGCTCGGTTAGTTTCTTCAGTTCCTCCACCAAGATGTAGCGCATTATTTGGGATTACACCATTATCAGCCACTAACCCCTCAATCTTATAGAGTGCAGTCACCACGGCGCGACTTCTTCCCTTACCCTGACCTTCACATCGCAAAGATATGGTGCGATTGGGTATATCAAATCCAAGAACTGTCACCCGATAGCGCTGTTGATCACCGGTTGTCCCAAGCGGAATAAATCCATCGCCATCAGCAGTAGCAGGAACAATTTTACGATGTTCATCAAGCACATTTCCAGTGCGCCAGCCATTAGCCATGTCCGCCACCGGTCCAGCCTTCGAAGGACTCTCCAACCAACTCACCGCCGCGGTCAATCCCGACTGAGCTGCCGATCGCGCCGAAGCGGAACTGGAGAAAAAGGCGTTGGAGAGTTGACCGCCGGAACTGAGTTTGATCATGGCCCCCGCGAGGAATCCCACCACGATCAGTGCGCCGAGCACAATCATCATGGAAATACCGCTATTATTGCCCTGTTTTCTATTCATCTGACACCTCAAAAAAAGTTGTTGCACGTTGAAATTTTCTATGGTATATGGCAGTGCTAAGATAGTTTTTGCACAAAAGAATGGAGAATCACCGGACGTTTTAACAGAAAACGCAAAAAGGAGTGCCGATTATTGCACTCCTTCGCGGAAAAAACAGAAGAAAAATCGAGATTTTACATGGACTGGCTGACCAATCCTGCGGCGATTTGAGTTACCCCCGGTTTCGTCGTAAGAGTACCGTTTTGCCAGGTTCCATTATTGGCCCCCACCGGGACAACGAAAATCACTCGATCATCCACCAAGGGATTCATAATACTCGATCGATAATGAATAGTATACGTGCCGGGATAATACTGCCCTCCTACTCCCCCTAAAAATACCTGATGCCCCGTAGTCGTATTCGTTATGAACCCACCTTCGAAACGCATCCGAGCCGTGGACGACGCGTAAATTGCCCCGTAAAAGTCCATATTAAACACTTCGGGATAGTCGGGAACATCGGCATAATTATTATACATCCCCAAAAATGGTTGTCGCCCTATAGTGAACCCCATATTGTGATCACTAGAGCTCCCAGCATGTGTATTTACATGAATATACCCATAAAAATTTCGCACATTATCGAAGTTTCTTTGGCTATAGGTCGGAGCAGTAAAGTAGAGTACCGACACCGATGTAGACACGCAATCTACCCACTGTTGCATTTTCGAATCACCATCGACCAGAACGATAACCTTGTGGGCAAAAGGGGTACCGCCACCTTTAAACGCCGACGAAGGATTTGAACTATTATTCACGCGAACAACGAGATACTTCCCACGATACAACCGCTTTGGATTTGCACTATTCGCCGCATTCCACCACACATTGAGCGAGTCACCCGTTATCCTATGCGCTTCCACAGGATCCCCTGAGATTGTTCTATAAATGGAACCTTCAATACTTGAACCATCAGAAGCGACACCTCGGTTAAACGTAATCGCCGGGCTAACTGCTTCTGTTAATCCTGTTGCTTCCAGTGTCGATTGCGCTGTTCCCCCCGTAATAGTCTGAGAACCGGACTGCTTATAATACTTGTCATAGCATGTCACTGTCCCCCCGGCAAGATTTACGAGATTTCTAAAATATGAAGGCCCATGAAAATGATATGGCCCATTCACCTTAAACTCCCGCGAACCATCAGGCCCACCTACTGTGCGGAACGGCCCGTTAATATGTAATCCTCCGCGAAGGTTAAACGACGTGGCCGGATAGACACCGGCAAAATCAATCTGAGCTCCGCCGTTGATATTGATTTGATAATTATTACCTTCGTGAATTCCCCCATCCGCCTGAAGTGCGTTATTGGGATAGGTCGTGGTCTGATACTCCAGCCCCTCCAGATGATACACCGCCGTGGCCACCGCCCGCGAACCGCCGCGCCCTTTTCCTTCAGAACGAAGGGCAACATTGAATTTCTGAGGATCGAACCCGACGATCTCCACGCGATACTCCAACGAACCATCCAGTGTTTTCCAACTGCTCGTTCCACTAGCGGCGCCGTACAACCAGCGACTACTCTGCTCGAGTTGTTCGAGACCGCGGGAAGAGTTGATCCAGTTTTGCAATTTTGGAATCACCGACGAAGATGGATTTGTCCCTTCCAGCGATTGAATCGCCGCGGTGATTCCCGAATTGGCGGCACTGCGCGCTTTCGCCGAAGTGGAATAATTGCCATTGCTCAACTGCCCACCGGTGGAGAGTTTCAACATGGCCGACCCGAGAAACCCCGTTACAATAAGCGCGGCCAACACGATTATCATCGATACGCCGCGATCCGTCTTTCTATTCACACTTCCCCCATGACAATATTTTTGAGAACACGAGTAATATACTAAACCACCGACCAAAACACCGCATTATTTAAGAAACAAGTTGTCAAAATGTGGCAACAATACTCTATTATAGCTTAAAAACAGGAACATACAGAAGAAGCACAACCCGTAAAAACAGAATAGCACAAGAGGATCAAAAAACCACAATATGATTAAACAAGAGAACAACAGACCAGAATGCCGCGCGGTTTTGTCCCGCTGACCGCAGAGTTCACTGCCACCGAGGGCCACGCGGTATTCACAGAGTTCAAAAACACCGAGGCGCAGGCTACGCGGTATTCACAGAGTTCAAAAACACCGAGGCGCAGGCCACGCGGTATTCACAGAGTTCAAAAACACCGAGGCGCAGGCTACGCGGTATTCACAGAGTTCAAAAACACCGAGGCGAACACTATTACTTCGCGTGGCAAATATGAGACTTTTGAAAACCTCAATACCAACCACGAAAAACACGAAAGGCACGAAAACAAGAGTATCATTTCGTGCCTTTCGTGTTTTTCGTGCCTTTCGTGGTTAGAAATTGGTATCTGTTTTGCCCCGCGGAGCAATACGTACATCGGGGCGCATAACAAACACAATACAGAAGCATAGAAAATCTTTAAAAAACCCATACCAACACTAAAATCAGTATAGTATCTTTTATTTCGACTCGAGAAACACTCGAGCACTCCCGAAATTGGGAAACAAACACAGCACAAGGAGTACCCATGCTGGATCCACGCAAATTGCGTCTCACCAAACTCTCCCCGGAACTGCTTGCCACATTTACTGCGGAAGCACTCAAGATGTCACTTCCTCTCGATGGCGTTGACTTTGTCAAAAAACGGCGCGCCGCTCTGAAACCGCGGGTGGAAGAGTTGAACATGGCGCTGCAGCGCGTGCGCGTCAGTGAATACACCTCTGTTCTCGCCGATCTCGACGGACAGCGGGATGCACTGATCGTGGGACTGCGCGCCTATCTTCACGCCATGATCCTTCTCCCCATGATCGACAAACTGAAAGCGGATCAGGCCGCGGTGGTAGAACGACAGTTCAAAGCTATGGATTCGCGGGTCATCGATCTCGGCTATCTCGAAGAGAGTGCACAGATTCGCGGATTCCTTGCGGCGGCGGCCACAATAACCGGAGCTGTGGATGAGTCCGGCGCGGCGCCGATTATAAAAGCGCTCGACACGGTTCAGACGAAATTCGAACAGTGGGCCACCAACCGCGAAACCAGCACCACGGTCTTTGACGATATTCGCCAAATCCGCGTGATCCGCAAAGAGCTCGAAGAGGAACTCTCCTCGCTGATCTCCTTTATTGTCACCAGCGCCAAAGATGCGCCGACGCAGTTCAATCCGGTTCTGAATTCCCTCGAATCGATCTACACCACGGTTCAGGCGAAAGCGCAGGTCACTGCCACCGCCGCCGAAACGGCAAAGGCAAAAGAAGCGGCGTTGGAAATCAACGGGTAGATTCGATTTTGAGAAAAGGCTGAAAGGTAAAGACTGGACAAACGGGAATACCAACGGTTACATGAAAACGGGCACCTCGCAAGAGATGCCCGTTTTGTTTTTTGGAAGAGACGAGAGAGATTACATGGATTGGCTGATCAGGTCGGCGGTGATGTTACTAAAAGAATCCTTTAGCTTTATTGTTTCTGTTGTCGTTGCAGTAGCTGTTGGATCATAAAATATCTTCAACTGCTGAATTTCGCTCATGGCTGCAGCATCTTCATAAATAGTTAATGACGCATTAGGATCTGGCGTTGACGTAGAAGGTGGCCCTTCCAAATTAAAGGCTCCCTTACCATCTTGAATGTAGAGCCCCCCATAATAAGCTGACCCTGTCTTTGTTCTGAATAGTTGGGTAGCACTCGATTCGGAGAAAATGAACCCTCTAAATCGGCCCATTCCCCCGATTCCATTAAATTTAGCAGTACCTGTTACAAACATGAAAGTACAACCTGTCGTTGAGCCATGTTCATACATATGCGAGTCTCCAATTATCTCTTGAGAGCCTTCAACTAACCACACAACCTTGCCAGCAAAAGGTGTCCCCCCCGATTGAAATGCTTTGCCACCTCCTTGCTTATATTTCAACACTAGCCACCCATTGTATTTGTGAGGTGCATTTGACGTAGAGTTGTATTCCGTATTCATTCGATCTCCATCCCACGAGGATGGTGTAACTTCTTTGGCCACAGCTCGCAGAGCCGCGAGAACTGTGGGATTGACAGTTAAAGCCGGATTTGAGGCATCAATACCAAGCGCTGCTGGAATATTAATTTTGGAGGTCGGACGAGCCACAGCTTTGGCAACATTCGAACCATCAACAAACTTACTATTTGCGTGGAGTGTCACCCCATTCCATATTGACACTGAGCCATTTTCCACAACGGTCCCTTTGTAATATGGGGCGACGTATGGGTTCAACAAATCACCAGCACCATCGACACCATATCGAATTTTCTTGTTTAAGTATAATGAACCAGTTTTCACAATCAAATCCAGTGGATAATATTCAAAGGTTCCTTTTTTCTGATGTATTGTCAAAGTTATAACATCTTCGGCACCAATACTGGCATAAGCATACGAATATGCAGAATCCATTGGCATACTATTGGTAATATCTGAATGCGATCGCAGAAATACGGGAGATTCAAAATATGCGACGTCATGAAATCTCGCAGAGAATAAACCAAATGTATCAGCCGCCGTTAAGGTTGGGCCTACACGAAATTTCCCTCTAAAATGGGATGGGCCTAAATTAAGTGGTTCAAGTATACCTTTACCTCTTACATATGTATCACCATGGACATCAATTTGTGTGTGAATTCTATCACCCCCACTACCGAGATGAAGTGCATTCGAAGGTTTTACACCAACTTTTGTATCATATTCCAATCCTTCAAGATGATACACTGCCGTGGAAATTGCTCTCGCCCGACCACGCCCAATCCCTTCGGACATAAGCGTCACATTAAATCGTTCTTTATCAAATGCAATCATTTTTGTGCGATATTGTAATGCAGTTCCAGAAAGATCATCATACCAACTTGAGGCAGAGCTACCGGTAAGCCACAAATCAGTATCAACCACATTTGTCCCAGTTTTAGAAGCATCAATAAAACGTTGTAGATACTGCACAATGTCATTGCGCGACTCAAGTCGCTGTATCGCCGCGACGATTCCCGACTGAGCGGCACTTCTGGCGGTGGCGGAGGTAGAGTAGAACGCGTTGCTCAGTTGGTCGCCGGTGACGATTTTCACCATGGCTCCGCCGATAAATCCGGTGACGATCAGGGCGGCGAGGACAAATATCATCGAGAGTCCGGTATCATTTCGATTCTGTGGGGATTGTTTCATGTTCTCTCCTGCCTGTTCTGCATTTTCTTTATTTGTGCATTTCTTTTACATTGCGACGGTTTCGGTGCGAATGTGTAGCTAACTCATTGGATTCACGCAATACTACAATACGATTTAATATTCTGCAACGCCGATTTTTCACCGATAGTGAACTTTTTTTCCACAAAAAGTTGTTTTTTTGTTGCAGAAGTGCTTTTGATAGAGTAAACTTCTAAGGTTCGGGCTGTTCTGCCCTCTCTTCGCTTTTCATTCTGTCCTTCTACTTATTTCAACACAAACCGTCATCACATCAGTTGGTAACAGGTACAGTATTCCCAGATTCGGGGGACAAATGAAGTTCAAGCAAAACGGTTTTTCAATCGTCGAAATTATGGTATCCATGGTGGTTCTATCCATTGTCATGCTGGCTATGACAAATATTGTAATCACCAGCAGCATGCAGCACAGCGCCGCTTCCGGCAAGGACGAGGGCGAATTTGTGGCGCGTCAAAAACTGAGCGAACTGCAGAACCCCGCGGCTATTCCCACCGCAGGGAACGACCAAATTACCTACAAAGACCGCCAATACACTCGCGTGTGGACGCTTACCGGAAGTGCCCCTATTTTGGCGGAAGTAACTGCCAGTTGGACAGATGGCGGCAAGAACCGCAGTGCCAAGGTTTCCGGATTTATCGAAGCCACCATCACCGAGGCCAGTGGTATCGCCACTGTTGCCATTGCCCATCAAACCCCGAAAGATCGACTCATCTGCGAAGTACAAGGGATTGACGCCAATACGAGTGCCGGCGATTTCGTGCAGTTTTCACTGAAAGTATCTGACGACGATGAAAAGGTCTACCTCTCGGGGAATAAGATCTACACCAATGAGGTGTTCAGCACTGCGAGCGCACTCTATACAATCAAAATTGAAGGACGCGACTGCCGCAACGATCCGACAAAACAGTTCGAACAGACGATCAAAATTCAGGTGGGAGAGCAGAACAACAAAACCAAACCGCGCAATCCTCAACCAGCGTTGAGTATCGCAGAAAACGGAGCCGCCACAGCCACCGTGGGAACACTGGCTCACGATGAATCTTCGCTGTCAGGACTTGAATGGATTCTCTCCGGAACCGATGAGGCAAGTTTCACTCTTTCCAGCGATGGTGTTCTTGCCACAAAAGCGGCGTGCAATTTCGAAACCAAAGCGAGCTATGCGATAAAAGCGACCCTGCGCCGCGGGAGCAACCTCTCACACGATTCGACGGTGGATGTAAGTGTGACTGTGACGGATGCCAACGATAAACCTACCACGGTAACATTCACTCCTGATAAAACGCCATTAAAAACCACCGATGCCGGAGTCGGAGCAGTTCTTGGAGATTTAACCGCTGCCGATCAGGATGCCACCGGTTCAAATATCGATTGGAAAACGCATAACTTTGCCTTTGCCGGAGGCACCGACGACAACTCGTTCGTTATTGACAACACAACAAAAAAACTGAAAGTCAAAACGACAGCATTAACCGCAAAAAACTACTCCATAAAAATTAAGCCCACCGACATTTCAGGAACAGGGTTGACGGCGGACAACGCAACAACGATTTCAGTGGCTATTCAAACGCCAGGTGTTGATTGTTCCAGTGCTCCCTTTGCAGATTTCAATGGCGGAAGTTACGTGGCAAACGCCAAACTTACCTATAAAGGCAAACGTATCAATCTTTCGGGTGTAGGAGCATGGTTTTCGTACGCAGCGTTAGCAAATTCACCATGGGTTGACGAAGGGGATTGTGCAGCCAGAAACTGTTCTGCAATAACCTTACACAATAGTTCTTCAACTGGCTACAATGCAAATGATTTAGTCAAATCGAGCGATGGCAAGATATACAAAAATATAGGGTGGTGTAACGGTTCAACGGCGCTTACAAATACTTCAAAATGGGAATATAACGGAGTATGTCAATAATGAATAAGAAAACAAATGGCCACACCCTTCCGGAACTGATGATCTACATGGTTCTCGGAGTGATTGTCACGGGGCTTGCACTTCAGGCGATCGGGCATATCGCCAAGAACTACGTGCACGGCCGCGAAGTGACCAAGATGCAACAGAGTGGTCGCGATGCGATCAACGTGATGTCGCGCGACTTGGCGAACACCGGGTTTAAGCACATTATCAATCGCACCGTGTCCGGAGGGACGGCCACCTATACACTTAACCCGCGAACCACGTCAACGAACAACGATTTCCTCTACGGGACTTATACGGGGCAGACCTTTCTCGGAGCTACACCGGCACGGGATTCTCTCGCATCGTTTATCCACAAAAACGGGAGTGACAACAACAACGACACCATAGAAATCCTGCGCGCCAATCTCACCGACAACGCCACTATCGGATCTATTTCTCGAGTCAAATATCAGATTGTAAACAGCATACTCTACCGGTATTCCCAAAGCGATGCCAACGGAAATGGTACACTAGCATGGGGAACCGTGGATGCCGTCGCAGTTCTCGACAGTTGCGAAGGGCTTCAGTTTGAATTCCTTCCCGATGGCGGAAACTGGAGTACCGGATGGATTCAGGATCCTACGGGCACAGGTGACACCGATGATGCCAGTCGCGTGCGCCATCTCATGAAATATATCCGCGTCACCCTGTTGGTTAAGTCAGACCGTGAAGGCGATGCGGGCGGTTCCGGCACCATTGACGTTGGAGAGGCACAGATCTCCCGCGACGGCAATCATCTCTACCGCACCTATCAGACTATTGTTCCTATTCCCAACAACGGAAGGGTCATTTTCCAATGAAACAGAAAAACAACAGCGGCATCTCCATGCTTCTCGTCATAGCGGCACTTCTCGCCACCGGATTTATCGGCGTATCGTTGCTCAAACTGGCAACCTCGGATCAGCTTTCGGGCGTCTATTTCTCCAGTTCCGAATCGGCGCGAACCGCGGCGAAATCGGGGATCACCAAGGCTTTGGCTGAACTGGGCACCACGGATGCGACGAAAAGAGCGGCCATGCTCACCAAGTTGAACGACTATATCAGCACCGCGAATCCTGAGAGTAAGGACTTAACCTGGAGCACCCAGTGGATCTGCGGAGATCACGACACCTACGACGAACTCTCTACCGGAAGTGACGAACAGTTCAAAACGAGAATCGTAGCCTTTACAGAATACAAAACTGATTCATTTGCAATCACGCTGGAATCTCAGGGGATTGGATCGGGGAACAGTAAGTCCATGGCGGTGGGGACGTATAAACTTCTCAATCTGGGGAGAGGGACGACGACAACGGCAAGTAATGTTCCGATAAATGCTTTGCAGATGGACAATGGTAACTTTGAGTTTAACTGCCAACTGACTGTCGATGGTCACATGTCTGCTTTCGACACAATCGCTATGAATAATGGTCCTGCAGCATTTAATGGTAACTTTCGCTTAGACCCACATCGCACTACGGGTGCTATTCGAGGAGCCACTCTTAATATTAGCTCTGGTAAAATAACAGGGAATGCCTATTTTGCAGGAAACATTCTCACAAACAACATACTAACCCTAGAAGGTAATGCAGGGTTTGAAGGCAATTTCAAATATGGGCCAGGTGACTTTGTAATGAACGGAGATTCTCTATATCTTAATGGTGGTGTAGTGTTCGATGGATGGGCAAAAACAGATTTGAATGGTTCAAAACTCTTTGCCTATGATGCAGCAACGTACAAATTTGGATCAACATCACAGACTATTCCGAATTTCTTTACGGATTATACAGGAGGCGGAATTTCTACACAAACAGCAAATCTTCCAACGGTGGTGGGAGTTGGATCACTTCCACCAAAGATTCATTTTGATTACGCTACAGTATTAGCACACCCTCATATTTGGACAATTGCTAGCGAAACGTATGTAGTTCCGAAAAGAATGAATGAAAAGTTTGAAGAGTTCAAAGCGGCCGGGAAATTGTACAAGGACAAATTTCTTGTAATACACTTCCCTGCCGGTTATTCAATCTCTTCTAATAAAGCCATTTGGAAATCAGGAGGAGGATATGCAGAAGAAAAATTTAAGTATAAGGCAATAATCATTATTGAAGGTTCGGGGTGGGAACAGACCTCGTTTGATACTGAAGATACTGCCATTGCGGCACTCTATATACACAATTATACTGCGATTACCAATACGTTCACCAATTTCTATAACTTTAGAGGTTTTGTCTATGTTAATCGAGCAGCACCTCATTATGCGGTATTTATCACTGATGGCTTCTCGCATTACAAGGGAGCTGTTTACGCAGGCGAAAACGGGAAAACGAAATTTGACGGCGGTCCAGGGAAACACCATCGTATAACTTTTGACCCTACAGTAATAACAGAGCTTAACGCGATCGGCATTTTCAAAGACCCATCTTCGACAACCACATCAACCACAGATCTTGTCATCAAAGCTCCAGCTACCCGCATCCAATCCGAACTTCTCGGGCAAGCAATGTAGTGTCTCCATTTTCGAATAATCTATGGCATCGGCAATACTTGTCGGTGCCATTTTTGTATCGAGAAACAACACACACCTCCTTCTTCAGACGTTCATCCTCCTTACAAAGGAGTTCTTTTATCTTATAAAGGAGTTCTTTTATCTTACAAAGGAGTTCTTTTTCCTTACTCGGGAGTTCTTTTGCCTTACTCGGGAGTTCTTTTTCCTTAATCGGGAGTTCTTTTACCTTACTTTGGAGTTCTTTCACCTTACACAGGAGCAACCTCAACCAGATCAATTATTCCTGAGCAACGGCAGAAATTGGCAGCAAGCAGGAGTGGCAGAGTTCAACCATTTCAGCAGTAGGCGAACGGGGAAACAGCGCGGCTCGATTCACGAGAGTAAATTTCCACCAATCCGGTATTCTTCTCTCAGCAAAGTTGTATATTTGTACAGTAAAACAACTGAGCCGCAAGTTTCAAGCTCAAAGCCGCAAGGGAAGAAGAGTGTTTTTCCTCTTGCAACTTGAGGCTATACACTTGCGGCAAATGCAAGGAGAAACCATGCTTCAGGATATCGTGATCAAGGGTGCCCGCGAGCACAATCTTAAAAATATTGATGTCACCATTCCCCGAAATAAACTGACCGTGATCTCGGGACTTTCCGGTTCGGGGAAATCTTCGTTGGCGTTTGATACGCTCTACAGCGAAGGTCAGCGCCGCTATGTGGAATCGCTGTCGTCATACGCGCGGCAGTTTTTGGGACTCATGGAAAAGCCCGATGTGGACTCTATCGAAGGGCTTTCTCCGGCGATTTCGATCGAACAGAAAACCACGGGCCACAACCCGCGTTCCACGGTTGCGACCATTACCGAAATCCACGATTATCTTCGACTTATGTACGGATCAATCGGGAAACCTCACTGCCCCGAATGCGGTGATCCCGTTGCCAGTCAGACGGTTCAGGAGATCTGCGACCAGATCATGCGACTCTCCGAAGGCACCAAGTTCCAGCTTCTTTCGCCGGTGATTCAGGGGAAAAAAGGGGAACACAAGGATGTGTTCGCGGGACTCATGGCGGATGGATTCACTCGCGTGATCGTCAACGGCGAACCAAAACTTCTCGAAGATGAAATCGTTCTGGACAAAAAGCAGAAACATACGATCATGGCGGTGATCGACCGGCTCGTGGTCAAACCGGACATGACCCGCCGACTGACAGATTCGCTCGAAACAGCAATGAAACTCTCCGCCAACGGAACGGTCACGGTTGATCGTCCCGACATGGATCCGCTTCTCTTTTCCGAAAAGCTCGCCTGCCCCAAGTGCATGATCTCCATGACCGATATCGAACCGCGGAACTTCTCGTTCAACACGCCGTTCGGTGCGTGCCCCGAATGCGATGGTCTCGGCTATCTCATGGAGATCGATCCGGATCTGGTGGTTCCGGACAAAAATGTGAGCGTCGGCAAGGGGGCGATTGTTCCGTGGAACGGTGCGGCGGTGCATACAAGCTGGAACCGAAAAATTATGATCGCCGTGTGCGAAGCGTTCGAAATCGATCTGAAAGCGAAATGGAAAGATCTCGATGCGAAACAGCAGAAAGTGCTTCTGTACGGAACCGGCCGGAATATCATTCATGTCGATTGGTTCAACAAACCGTTTGAAGGCGTGATTCCAAACCTTTTGCGTCGCTACAAAGAGACCGATTCGGTGCAGATCCGCGTCTGGATCGAAACGTTCATGAGCGAAAAAAAGTGTCCTCACTGTAACGGCCAAC
>JFJP01005613.1_pt1 | contig 15388 bp, 12 predicted proteins | sample 431651 | NCBI WGS metagenome assembly JFJP01 (sample SAMN02602958, study PRJNA72255) | Microbial mat metagenome, whole genome shotgun sequencing project. | biome: fresh water; feature: sink hole; material: water; isolation source: purple microbial (photo- and chemosynthetic) mats found in... | reverse complement strand
CAACGTCTTACCAATGGTCTGCTGACAACAAGTCGCTGACACTCAAGCTCCGCAGTGGTGTGACCTTTCACGATGGTGAGAAGTTTGACGCTGCTTCGGTCAAGTTCAATATCGAGCGACACAAGACGATGCCAGGGTCCAATCGCCGCGGTGAGTTGTCTCCGGTGACGACGGTCGAGGTGCTCGATCCGTCCACCGTCAAAATCAACTTGAGCGCACCTTTTTCCCCACTTCTCACTGTGTTGGCCGACCGTGCTGGCATGATGGTGTCACCCAAGGCGGCGACAGCCAATCCAACCAATTTTGGGACCAAGCCGGTTTGCTCTGGGCCGTTTCGGTTTACTGAACGGGTGGCACAGGACCGCATTGTCCTGGAACGTTTCCAGAACTACTGGAACAAGTCAGAGATTCACTTTGACAAGGTGGTCTACCTTCCGATCGTGGATTCAACCGTCAGATTGGCTAACCTTCGCTCAGGCCAGCTCGATTTCATTGAGCGTGTTGCACCGTCTGATGTAGCGTCTATCAAGGCAGACAAAAAGCTCAGCATGTCGCGCATTACAGAGCTGGGTTACCAGGGCATCACCATCAACACCCATAAAAGTGATCAGGCGCAGGCCAATCCACTCGGGCGTGACGCTCGTGTTCGAGAGGCTTTTGAACTCTCCCTGGATCGGGCCGGCATTGTCAAGGTGGCCATGGATGGCGAGGCGACTCCCGGCAACCAATGGGTTTCCCCAAGCAACAGCTTTTATGCCAAAAACGTACCTATGCCCAAGCGAGATATTCCACGCGCCAAGGCATTGCTGAAAGAGGCTGGCGTCACCAACCCCAGCTTTACACTCATGACGCCCACTACATCTGATGGCCAGCGTGTGGCCCAGGTGGTCCAGGCCATGGCCAAAGATGCTGGTTTTGATGTGAAGATTCAGTCGACCGAATTCGCCACATCACTCAACATGGCAGACAAGGGTCAGTTTGATGCGTATGTATTGGCGTGGAGCGGGCGCGCTGATCCGGATGGAAATTTGTTCAGCTTTTACGGTTGCAAGCAGCCGCTGAACTACAGCGGTGAATGCCGTCCACTTTGGGACGATTTACTCAATCGTTCGCGCAACACGCTGGATACTTCTGGCCGAATCAAGGTGTTTGCCACCCTGGCTGCCGAGGCTGCCAAGGAACTGCCCATTATTTATCTGTACCACCGCAATTGGCTTTGGGCATACAACAAGAAGTTGACCGGCATGAAAACCATACCTGATGGTTTGGTGCGCGTGCAAGGTTTGAAGATGTAGTTGTCAGCCCCACCGGATTGATCCATGCTCACCTATTTTTTAAAACGTGTCGCGGCGCTGGTGCCGACCGTTTTTTTTGTCACCGTGATCATTTTTGGCTTGCAGCAATTGCTGCCAGGAGATGCTGCGCTGATCCTGGCTGGTGAAGACCAAGATCCGCAAGTGATTGCGTATCTGCAGAAAAAAATGCACCTTGATGAACCCTTGCCGGTGCGCTACGCCTATTGGATAGGTGGTGTGTTGCAGGGGGATTTGGGTGAGTCGCTGCGTATCCAGGAGCCGGTATTGGGGCTGATCAAGGAAAAGCTGCCAGTCACACTGCAGCTTGCTTCTATGGCCATGATGGTATCTTTGTTGATCGGTATTCCAGCGGGTATCGTCTCGGCCGTGGCAAAGGACTCTGTGTGGGACTATCTGGCCAACATTCTGGCATTGTGGGGCCTGTCCACACCCAACTTCTGGCTGGGTATTTTGATGATCCTGTTGTTTTCGGTTTCACTAGGCTGGTTACCCGCCTCGGGCTATGTCAGCCCTTTTGAAGACCTGTCTGCCAACCTGGCGGCGATGATCATGCCGGCATTTGTGCTGGGGGGTGGCCTGGCTGCGGTGCTGATGCGGCATACCCGCAGTGCCATGCTGCAGGTGCTCAGCGCCGACTACGTGCGCACGGCACGCGCCAAAGGCCTTAACGAGCGCACGGTGGTACTCAAACATGCCTTGCGCAATGCACTGACCCCCATCATCACGCTGGGTGCTCTGGAGTTTGGAACGTTGTTGTCGGGTGCGGTTTTGACCGAACAAGTTTTCTCCATCCCCGGCTTTGGCAAGCTGATCGTTGATGCCGTTTTCAATCGCGACTACTCGGTGGTGCAAGGAGTGGTGTTGTTTACATCCAGCGTTTATATCGTTTTGAATTTGCTGGCCGATATGGCTTACTTTCTTGTGAACCCGCGTTTGCGAGGCTGAATCCATGACAACTTTGAACTTGCCTGCCATCACGGTCACAGAGTCTAGCCCCGCGCGGCGCGCATGGCGCAGATTGTGGCGCCGCAAAGGTGCCATGGTTGGCCTGGTGTTCGTGCTGCTGTTCATTGTGATAGCAGTATTTGCACCAATTTTTTCACCCTACGACCCGATAGAGACCAGTTGGAGTGCTGTGCGCTCAGCACCTAGCGAAATGTACTGGTTTGGCACCGATGAGATAGGCCGCGATGTGTTGTCACGCGTTATCTGGGGCGCGCGTGCGTCCATCTTGGCCGGACTGGTTTCTGTCAGTATTTCAATGGCTCTGGGTATCCCCATCGGATTGATCGCCGCCTATGTGGGTGGTTGGACAGATGCTGTCATCTCGCGTTTTACCGATGCCATGCTGGCGGTTCCGTTTCTGATTTTGGCGATTGCACTGTCTGCGTTTCTTGGCCCCAGTCTGAACAACGCCATGATTGCCATCGGTGTGTCTGCCATGCCAGTGTTTATCAGGCTCACCCGCGCGCAGGCAATGCAGATCAAGGTTGAGGACTATGTAGAGGCAGCACGCGCTGTGGGCAACCCGCATTGGCGCATTGCGTTGCGTCACATCATGCCCAATGTCATGCCGCCATTGATCGTGCAAGCCACCCTTTCCATTGCGGCAGCCATCATTGCTGAGGCGAGCTTGTCGTTTCTGGGCCTGGGCCAGCAGCCGCCGCTGCCAAGCTGGGGCAGCATGCTCAATACCGCCAAGAATTACATGGACAACGCGCCCTGGATGGCGGTGTGGCCAGGCTTGTCGATTTTTTTGCTGGTTCTTTCTTTTAACTTGCTGGGTGATGGTTTGCGTGATGCACTCGATCCGCGGCAAAAATAGGCTCATAAACATGTTTTCATTTGACGCATTGAACTACCCCTACGCATCCCGCCGCAACGTGGTCTATGCCAAGCGCGGCATGGTCGCTACTTCGCAACCTTTGGCGGCACAAGCGGGTTTGCAGGTCTTGCAAGCGGGGGGTAACGCCATTGATGCGGCTGTTGCCACGGCTGCTGCGCTGACCGTGGTTGAGCCCACCGCCAACGGTATCGGTGGTGATGCCTTTGCTTTGGTCTGGCACAACGGTAAGTTGCACGGCCTGAACGCCAGTGGCCAGGCGCCCCAGAGTTTGACGCTTGAAAAGATGACGTCCCTGGGCCATGCAGAGGTACCCAAATACGGCCCGCTTCCCATCACCGTGCCGGGAACGCCAGCTGCCTGGGCCGCTTTATCAGAACGCTTTGGGCGCTTGCCTTTAAGCACCTCCATGGCCGGTGCGATTGAACTCGCCCAGGATGGCTTTCCGGTCTCGCCGTCGGTGGCTTTCGCCTGGCAGCAGGCTTTCAGACTGTTCAAGCAACAGTTCAAGGATGCGCACTTCAAATCATGGTTTGATACCTTTGCGCCTGAGCGCGCTCCACAGGCCGGAGAAATTTGGCAGTCGTTGGCCCACGCGCAAACGCTGCAATCCATCGCAGACAGCCGTGCAGAAAGTTTTTACCGTGGTGCGCTGGCCGAGCGTATCGCCGCGTTTGTGCAAGCAGCTGGCGGTTATCTCAGTGAGTATGATTTGGCCAATTACAAAGTGGACTGGTGTGATCCCATCAGCGTCAACTACCGGGGCTATGACGTGTGGGAGATTCCACCTAACGGCCATGGTTTGGTCGCCCTGCTGGCGCTGAATATTCTCAAGGGTTTTGAGTTTACAGACCGAGATTCACTGCTCACGCATCACCGACAGATTGAAGCCATCAAACTGGCATTTGCCGATGGTTTTGCGCACATTGCCGAGCCTGCACACATGCGGGTTTCTGTGGCTGACTTACTCAGTGAGGCTTACGCGAAAGAGCGTCGCGCCCTGATGCGGGATCGCGCCAGCTTGCCATTGCCAGGAGAGCCTTCTCGCGGCGGCACGGTTTACCTGAGTACAGCTGACAACGACGGCAACATGGTGTCTTTCATTCAAAGCAACTACATGGGATTTGGTTCTGGCATGGTGGTACCGGGTACCGGCATTGCCTTGCACAACCGCGGCAATAACTTTTCATTGAAGCCTGAGCATCCCAATTGTCTGGCCCCAGGCAAGCGCCCGTATCACACGATCATCCCAGGCTTTTTAACCAAGAACGGTCAAGCCGTTGGACCTTTTGGGGTGATGGGCGGATTCATGCAGCCACAAGGCCATGTCCAAATGGTCATGAACACCGTGGACTTTGGTTTGAATCCTCAAGCGTCCCTGGATGCACCGCGCTGGGAGTGGGAAGGTGCAAACCGCGTCAATATTGAGCGTTCTATGCCTGAGCACCTTTATCACAGTCTGGCAGCGTTAGGTCATGACGTGACGTGGTCCAACAACCGTATTGCCTTTGGCCGCGGGCAAATCATCTGGCGAAATGCGCAAGGTGTGCTGTGTGGTGGCACCGAGCCGCGTACCGACGGCGCTGTGGCGGCGTGGTAGGCGGTTGTCAGTTTTGGGCATGTTTATTGCATTCCAGTGAGCTATGTGCGCCCGTTCATCTTTGGTCTAAAACATCGAAATATTTACAAATTGGTCAACAAATCAACCCGCTTTGCAGCTGTCATGGTGTTGCTGCTCGTCCTTGTCGCAGTGGGTGCGACTTGGTTGGCGCCTTACCCGCCAGAGGAAACCTTTTTTGATGGGTTGACGCTTGAAGGTGCCCCCCTGCCGCCCTCCGCTAAGTTCTGGTTTGGTACCGATCTGCTTGGGCGGGATTTGTTTTCCCGGGTGATATTTGGTGCTCAAACGTCCTTGATCATCGGGATCGTGGCCAATGGCATCGCCTTGGCTTTTGGCACAGTGATTGGCGTTTTTGGAGGTTTTCTGCGTGGCTGGGTCGGTGTCGCATTGATGAGGTTCACAGACCTGATGATGTGCTTTCCGGCCTTGTTGCTGGCCATTGTGTTGTCTGCCATTTTTACACCCAGCCTGTGGATCGTGGCGATGGTGATTGCCATGGTCAACTGGGTCCAAATAGCACGTGTTGTGTACACCCAGACGGTGGCATTGGCGGAGCGTAATTTTGTCGAGGCAACCATCAGCTTGGGTGCCACTCCCACGCGCGTCTTGTTTCGTCACATTGTTCCGCATTTGGTCCCCACGCTCATTGTGTACGGCACATTGGGCATTGCGACGACGGTGTTGCTTGAAGCTACATTGTCTTTTCTGGGTATCGGGGTGCAGCCACCAACGCCGTCCTGGGGCAACATCATTTTTGAGAACCAGAGCTACTTTTCCACGGCACCTTGGCTGGTATTTATTCCCGGCGCTGCGATCGTGTTGATGGCCGTATGTTTTAACGTCCTGGGAGATGCGTTACGGCTGATGCTCGACCCCACCATGGGAGCACGGCGCTCATGATTCGGTATCTGTTGGGGCGTCTGTCACAAGCTGCGTTGCTGCTGTTGGGCGTGACCTTGATTACTTTTGCGTTGCTTTACATACTGCCAGCGGACCCTGCGCGTCAAATTGCAGGGCGTAGCGCCACAGCAGAAACGGTCGCGAGCATTCGCACACAGCTGGGCCTGGATCTGCCGTTTTACGAGCAATACGGTCGTTATGTGACCCATTTGATTCAGGGGGATTTGGGTCGTTCTTATGCTCAAAAAACTGAAGTGGGCGAGGTTGTCGCGTCGCGATTACCGGCGACCCTTCTCCTGATGGTGGCTGCCATTGGGTGCGAGCTGGTCATTGGCTTGATCATCGGTATCTTTGCTGCAGCCCGCCAGGGGCGGCGCTCAGATGATGTCGTGATGATGCTGTCATTTGTTGGCGTCTCCACCCCGCAATTTGTGGCCAGTCTGGCCATGCTGTACACCTTTTCTGTGGTGCTGGACTGGTTTCCGGTGGGCGGGTATGGGGAAATCAAGCACCTGGTACTGCCTGCCATGACGCTGGGTTTGTTGGGTGCTGGCTGGTACGCACGAATGCTGCGTTCTTCGATGATTGATGTACTCACACAAGACTACATTCGCACCGCAAGGGCAAAGGGTGCGTCGCAACTCCGCGTTCTGCTGCGCCATGCACTTCGCAACGCCGCTTTGCCTGTGGTCGCCATGATCGGTCTGGATATCGGTCTGTTCATGAGTGGCGCTGTGGTGGTTGAGTCGGTGTTTGGTTGGCCTGGCATTGGCCAGCTCGCCTGGCAAGCCATTCAACAAGTCGACATCCCCATCATCATGGGCGTCACCTTGGTCGCAGCCGTTGCGATCATATTGGGCAACCTGCTGGCAGATCTTGTGGCCCCATTGATTGATCCGCGTATTCAGTTGCGCTAGCTAAATTTATCGAGTCCCCGTTCCTTCAACCTTTCAGAAAGTGCATCACCATGAAACTTCGTGTCCTGACCGCTGCCATTCTGGCAACCCTTGCGATTGCCGCCTCACCGACATTCGCACAAGAGAGTCCGCAGGGTGGCTCGATTGTGGTGACTTACAAAGACGACATCGTCACATTGGATCCTGCGATTGGTTATGACTGGGTGAATTGGTCGATTATCAAAAGTCTGTTTGTCCGCTTGATGGATTACAAACCGGGTACGGCAGAGCTCACACCGAGCCTGGCGGAAAGCTACGACATCTCACCTGACGGCCTTCACTACACCTTCAAACTGCACAAGGGCGTGAAATTTCACAACGGACGTGAGATCGGATCTCAGGACGTCAAGTACTCCATTGAGCGCACCACCCATCCCAAGACAGAAAGTCCGGGCGCCGGATTTTTTGACAGTATCAGTGGCATGGAAGCCTATAAAAAGGGCAAAGCCAAAGACGTTAAAGGCATCGTCGTGGTCGACCCGTTCACTGTCAAATTCACCCTGACCCGACCTGATGCGACTTTCTTGCATGCGATGGCCATTAACTTTGCCTCTGTGGTTCCCAAAGAAGCCGTTGAAAAAGCCGGTAAAGATTTTGGTAAAAAAGTGGTGGGTAGCGGCGCCTTCATGCTGGCTGAATGGAAACTGGGGCAACAGTTGGTGCTCAAGCGCAACCCGGATTACTTCATGAAGGGCTTGCCCAAGCTGGATCAGATTACTTTCCAGGTGGGTCTTGAGCCCATGACTGCGTTGCTCAGGCTTGAAAAGGGAGAGGCAGACTTTGCCGGGGATGGCATCCCGCCCGCGAAGTTTTTGCAGATCCGTAACGATCCAAAGTACAAAAGTATGATCATAGAAGGGGGCCAGCTCCAGACCGGTTATGTGACGATGAACGTACAAATGAAGCCGTTTGACAAGCTTGAAGTTCGCCAAGCCATCAACATGGCGATTGACAAGGCGCGCATCGTCAAAATCATCAACAACCGCGCGTTGGTTGCCAACCAGCCCCTGCCACCCACCATGCCGGGCTACGACAAGGAGTACAAGGGTTATCCATACGACGTTGCCAAGGCCAAAGAACTGCTCAAGCAAGCCGGTCTGGAAAAGGGCTTTGCGACCCAGTTGTATGTGTACAACGTGGACCCCAACCCGCGTATTGCACAGGCGATCCAGGAAGACCTGTCCAAGATCGGCATCAAAGTCGCTCTGAAGAATCTGGCCCAAGCCAATGTCATCGCAGCAGGTGGCAAGCCCATGACGGCGCCCATGATCTGGTCTGGCGGCATGGCGTGGATCGCAGATTTTCCAGATCCATCCAATTTCTATGGCCCCATCTTGGGCTGTGCTGGAGCAACTGCAGGCGGATGGAACTGGTCTTGGTATTGCAACAAAGACCTTGACAAACGTGCACAGGATGCTGACGCGATGTCCAGCCCGGCCAAAGCCGGCGAACGTGCGCAGTTATGGAAGGGCATTTTCACGGACATCATGAAAGACGCACCGTGGGCCCCGATCTTTAACGAACAGCGCTTCAGCATCCGCTCGAAGCGGCTCGGCGGGTCTGACGCATTGTTTGTTGATCCCGTGCGCATTCCGATCAACTATGACCATGTGTACATCAACAAGTAGGAGGCATCCATGAGCCTGACACCACACACCCACAGTTCTGGTTGCGGATGCCCTGCGCATACCATCCATCATGCCCAGAGCCATGTCGGCTGGAACAACGCGCTACCGCCTGTGCTGCGTATCGAACCGGGTACGGCGGTCGAGTTTGAGGTTTACGAGGCCTCGGGTGGACAGCTCTCGCCGTCCTCCAAGGTAGAAGATGTCAGCACCCTGGATTTTGGACGCATCAATCCAGTCACGGGTCCGGTCTTCATCGAGGGCGCTGAGCCTGGCGATGTTCTCAAGGTCACGCTTCAGTCTTTTCGTCCTTCAGGTTGGGGATGGACTGCCAACATCCCCGGCTTTGGTCTTCTTGCCGATGACTTCAAGGAACCGGCTTTGCAGGTGTGGTCGTACGATGCCGCAACCATGGAGCCTGCCATGTTTGGCAAATGGGGAAAGGTGCCCTTAAAGCCCTTCACCGGGACAATTGGTGTGGCGCCGGCTGAGGCGGGGTTACTTAGTATCGTGCCGCCGCGCCGGGTGGGTGGCAACATGGATGTGCGTGATATCTCAGTTGGCACAGAACTCTATCTGCCGGTCGAAGTGGCCGGGGCGCTGTTTTCCGTGGGTGACACGCATGCAGCGCAAGGAGATGGCGAGGTTTGTGGGACGGCGATTGAAAGCCCTATGAGTGTGGCACTGCAGTTTGAACTCATCAAGCAAACGCCATTGGCTTTTCCGCGTTTCACGACACCTGGTCCGGTCACGCGGCACCTCGATGCCAAGGGTTACGAGGTCACCATGGGCATCGGGACTGACCTGATGCAGGCAGCCCGCAACGCAGTCAGCGGCATGGTTGATTTACTCTGCAAACGGCATGGCATGCCTGCAGTCGAGGCATACATGTTGTGCAGTGTCTGCGGTGACTTGCGCATCAGTGAAATCGTGGATATACCGAATTGGGTTGTGTCGTTTTACTTCCCATGTATCGTGTTCGATTGATCGTCATGAAAACAGAAAGCTACACGACCCTGGCTGCATTGCCTTGTCCAACGTGACGGCATTTCCAATGCGCGAGGCTTTGTTTTCTGTTGACGATCTCTCCGTCAGCTTTGGACCCAATCCGGGTGGCGCAAGGGTGGTTGATGGGGTTTCGTTCTCGGTGGATGCAGGTCAAACGCTGGGCATCGTGGGGGAGTCTGGTTGTGGCAAAAGTGTGATGGCCATGTCTGCGATTCGGCTTCAAGCGACACCCCCAAGCCACATTGAAAGTGGGCGGATGCGGCTGGATGAACTCGACCTGATGTCCCTGTCACGCTCTGCGTTGCGGGAGGTCTGGGGCAAGCGGATTGGCGTGGTTTTTCAAGATCCGATGACCAGTCTGAACCCGACTTTCACGATTGGGGATCAGCTTCGTGAAGCGGTCAGTCTGCACCAAAGACTGACGCGCTCGCGACAAAACGAGTTGGTCTTGCACATGCTCAATCGGGTGGGTGTCAATGCACCAGAACGTCGGTTGTTGCAGTACCCGCATGAACTCTCAGGTGGACTGCGTCAACGTGTATTGATTGCCATGGCGCTGATTTGTAAACCTCAGTTGTTGATTGCTGATGAGCCCACAACAGCGCTGGATGTCACTCTTCAAGCGCAAATTCTGGATTTATTGCGCAGTTTGCGCGATGAGTTAGGCATGGCCATCGTCATCATCACCCATGATCTGGGCGTGGTTGCCAGTTTTTGTGACCGTGTGGCTGTCATGTATGCAGGACGAATCGTAGAAAGTGCCAGCGTTCGCACGCTTTACACTGCTCCAAAGCATCCTTACACCTGTGGACTTTTTGCAGCGATTCCGCGTCTGTCAACGCCGCGCAGTGATCGATTGGCGGTCATCGATGGTCGAGTACCCGCTGCTGCAGACCGGCCCAAGGGTTGCGCGTTTGGGCCCAGGTGTCTGCGTGTGTCCGACCGCTGCAAGTTATCACCACCACCCCTTGTAAGTCATGGACTTGATCATCAAGTGGCATGTTTCCACCCCGTGGAGCAGCCATGAGTACGCAACTGCTGGATGTGGTCGAGCTGAGCAAAAGTTTTAACCTCAAGGGGGGCCGATCATTGCAGGCAGTCGATCGCGTCAGCTTCACGCTCAGCCAGGGGCAAACCTTGGGTGTGGTTGGCGAGTCCGGTTGTGGTAAGTCGACCTTGGGGCGACTAGTACTTCGACTCTTGGAGCCAAGCGGTGGCTCGGTGCGTTTCAAGGGACAGGATTTGACACTGATGCCGCCTGATCGCCTGCGTGAAATGCGAAGACACCTGCAGGTGATTTTCCAAGATCCTCAAGGCGCCCTCGATCCACGCATCAAGGTAGGACGATTGATTGAAGAACCCTTGGTCATTCACCGCATGGGGAGTGCCGCTGAGCGAGCGACGGAGGTGGCTCGCTTATTGGAAACGGTGGGGTTACCCGCCGAAGCTGCGTCGCGCTACCCTCATGAGTTCTCCGGGGGGCAGCGACAGCGGATTTGCATTGCGCGGGCGTTGGCACTCAAGCCGGAATTGATCGTGGCTGATGAGCCCGTTTCCGCTCTGGACGTGTCCATCCAGAGTCAGGTTCTCAATTTGCTGATTGACTTGCAACGCCAGCGTGGCCTCTCTTATGTCTTCATTTCTCACAACCTGGCGGTGGTGAAATATGTGAGTGATTTCGTTGCGGTGATGTACCTTGGACGTGTCGTGGAGATGGGCGCTGCCGACTTGGTGTTCACCGAACCCAAGCACCCCTACACCCAAGCCCTGCTGGCAGCGATTCCCGAACCCGACCCGGATTTGGCTTCAGTTCAAACGCTAGGCAGCCCTTTGCGTGGCGAGCTTCCTAGCCCAGACAATTTACCACCGGGCTGTCGATTTCATACCCGCTGTCCGCAAGCGATGGAACGTTGCCGTACAGAAGTTCCAACAACTGTTCAGGTGGGCACTTTGTCGCGTCCACATGGGGTTGAATGTCACTTGTGGACGTAAAAAGAGGCTCTATTTCGCAACGTTGTCGAGCATATCCATAAAAAGCGGTGTCGCAGCCGCACTTGCTTTGTCCACTTCAGGGTGAGGGTAGAGCACTTGCATGTAGCGAGGATGCAGCATGGAAATCTCGGTCTTGCCTTCTTTCTGGTACACACCAAAATTTCCGCAAGGGAGCATGGCGCTGATATGCAGCCCCAGTGGCCACAACAGCTTTCCCACCTCGGGAATGCAAACTTTGACGAAGGTGACCTCCCCTTGAGGTGGTTTGACCTTGCTGGCACCAGCGAAGACCCATTTTTTGCCTTCGGCATAGGCCTTCATCACATCCACCACTTCCTGCGGTGTTCTTGCAGTGGGACGCACAACAAACATATCGTCTGCTGCCGTCGACAGAGTAGAACTCCAGGCCAGTGCACAGCCGACTGCGATCTTGCAAAGTGTCGTTTTCATCATTTGTTTCCTCCATGACATTGCGCCGCTCTTATCCATGTTCCCGACAGAAAGAAGGCACAATTTTCCCAGTTAACGAAATCCTGCACTTTGGCAGGACGAGTGTCTGAATGTACAAGGTAATCATGTTGAATTCACCACAACCCAACGTCAGACTCCAGAAGTTGACAGAATAGAAGTTGCGTCAACTTCAATGCAATGAGACTGGCCAGCCCTTTCGATCATCAGCCACAACCAAAGTCATCGACCTCATGCCAAACTTTGATCCCCGATTGGCGCTGAGTTATGCCCACAGGTCAGCGCCTTGGGCTGGCCTGCGCTATTCTCGCGAAACCACCCAGATGCGTGCTGTACGCAACGACGCGCCAGAGAAAAACGAAACCGCTCTCGAAGAAGGTGTCATGTGCGAAGTGCTCATCGATGGGCACTTTGGCTACGCGGCCACGGCCGACCTGAGCAGCATGGGCTTGCAGCGTGCATTTGACCAAGCCATCGCCACAACACGCTCTGCCAGTCGCCACAAGGCGTATGCGTTTACCCAGGCGCAGCGCGAGGCGGTCCAGGGTAGCTACCAAAGCCTGTGCCAAACCCGGCTGGCTGTCACGCCATTGGCTTTGATCACCAAATGCTTGCAAGCGGCGTCCAAAAGTATGGGCATTGACTCCAAAATCGTTAACCGCAGCGCCCATGCCATGGTCGTGCAAACGCAGATTGATTACTACTCGACGAATGGCTCCCACACCACCCAAAGTTTCGATTTGGTGGATATCGCTCTGACAGCCACCGCAGCCGAAGGCATGCAATCCCAAAGCCGCAGTTGGAGTCAAACCGGTCAGCATGGTGGCGAGGTCTTTGACGAAGCGGTATTCACGCAACAGGGTCTGCGCGTGGCCACCGAGGCGCTGGCCTTGCTGGCCGCGCCCAACTGTCCGTCGGCTTCCATGGACCTGATCCTGATGCCCGACCAGATGATGTTGCAGATCCACGAGTCCATCGGGCACCCGCTGGAGTTGGATCGCATTCTCGGCGACGAACGCAATTTCGCAGGTTGGAGCTTTGTGCAGCCCGGCGACTTTGGCAGCCTGCGATATGGTTCAACTCTGATGAATGTGAGCTTTGATCCCGGCAAGGCCAATTCCTTTGCCAGTTATGCCTTTGACGACGCGGGGTCTCCTGCACGGCGTGAGTTGCTCATCGAAGGTGGTATGCTCAAACGGGGCTTGGGCTCAGTCGAATCCCAGGTTCGCTCCGGGCTGCCTGGCGTGGCTAACTTTCGCGCATCCTCCTGGAATCGTGCGCCAATTGACCGTATGGCGAATGTGAATCTGGAGCCCGGCACCGAAACGCTGGAGGACATGATTGCATCTGTGGATGAGGGCATTTTGATGGCTACCAACCGGTCCTGGTCGATTGACGATTACCGCAATAAATTTCAGTTTGGCTGTGAGTGGGGCCGCTTGATCAAGCAGGGGAAATTGGCCGGGGTGGTGCGCAATCCCAACTACCGAGGCACAACGGTTGACTTCTGGAACCGTCTGAGTGCAGTGGGCCGGGACCAAGCGACCTATGGCACGCCCTATTGCGGCAAGGGAGAGCCCAGCCAGGTGATCCGGGTGGGGCATGCGTCACCCCCTTGCCTGTTCAGAGGTGTGCAGGTGTTTGGAGGGCAATCATGAGTCAACCAGATTTCATCGATACGGTTCGCCAGCACTTTGATGCCTTGGCGGACAGGGTGCTGGGTGATTTGCAAGGTGACGAAGCCGCCACACTGAACCTTGCCGCCGAAGACACATTGTTTGTGCGGTTCAACGCCAACAAGGTCCGCCAAAACACCCATGTGGAACAGATCACGATGTCCTTGCAACTGCAGGGCGCAGGCCGCACCACCGAGGTCACTCGCACTCTGTCGGGCCAGCTTGAGGTTGATCAGATTGCCATGCTGCACATGTTGGGTCAGGCCCGTGATGAGTTGGCGGTGTTGCCGGTGGACCCACATCAGGTACCAATAGAAGATCACGGAAGCAGCGACGACACCTTCCGTGGTCAATTGCTCGCGCCGGATCAGGTCGTTGACGCCGTGACCGAGCCAGCCCAAGGCAGTGACTTGGCCGGCTTGTATGCCGCAGGCTCCATCGTTCGCGCTAACCGCAACTCCAAAGGTCAGCGCCACTGGTTTGCGACACAGTCTTTCTTCATGGATTACTCGCTGTACAACGGGTCGCGTGCGGTCAAGGGCAACTTTGCCGACACGCACTGGGAGCCCTTGCAATGGGCCGCCAATCTGAGTGCCAGCAAAAATTTGCTGGCACTGATGGACAAACCATTGCAGACCGTGAAGCCGGGTCAGTACCGCACCTACCTGGCGCCGCGCGCCATGGCGGATCTGGTCGGCATGCTGGGATGGCATGCCCTGTCCGCCTCAGCGTGGAAGCAGGGGCGCAGCCCATTCAAAAAATTGGCAGACAAAGAGTCCAGCTTGTCGCCTCAATTGCATGTCACAGAGAATTTTGGTTTGGGGCTGACGCCACGCTTCAATGCCCTGGGTGAGGTCTCGGCGCAAGCCGTGCCATTGATCACTGCCGGAGAGTTGATGTCGCTGCTGGTCAGCTCACGCACCAGCAAGGAGTTTGGTCTGACCGCCAACGGCGCGAGTGAATCCGAGGCGCCGCGGGCATTGGATGTCGCTGCGGGTACGCTGGAAGAAAAAGATATCTTGCGGCAATTGGGTACGGGCCTGTACCTGTCCAACCTGCATTACCTGAACTGGAGCGATCCGGTGTCTGCCCGCGTGACCGGCATGACCCGCTACGCCTGCTTCTGGGTGGAGAACGGCGAGATTGTCGGCCCGATCACCGACATGCGCTGGGACGAGAGCCTGTACGACGCGCTGGGCAGCAATCTTGTTGCGTTGACGACGCACACGGCCATTGATCCCGCTGTGGATACCTATTTTCAGCGTGCCCTCGGCGGCTCCCGCACGCCGGGTGCATTGATCGACAAGTTCACTTTCACGTTGTGAGAGGCGCGCTACTTCAGCCCAAACAGCGCGGCACCGTTGTCCCAGGCAACTTTTTTCGCCACGGGGGCCGGCAAGTCGCCCAGCCAGGTGCGGTAACCCTTCATGGTTTCTTCATAGTATTGCCAGCGCTGGTTGACCCATGTGTCAGAGCCGATCAGGAAACGCCCTGGATATTTGAGGATGAGCGCGCGCCACTCGGGGCAGAGATTCCCGCCAGCGCAGGTCAACCCCGGTCGGTACGATAGCTCACCCATCAGGCCCGGGTACTTCGCCAGCAGGGCGTCCACCCGCTCCACCGGTACCCCGCCGATGCCGGTATGCGCCCAGATCAGACGCGCCTTTTGACCTTTTGACGGTGTGGATGCCATCAGCAGGTCGATGGCCACGTCGTCGACATGAGCCAGCACCACCAGCTGCTTTTCCTCGGCCAGCGCCATGAGCTTTTTAGCGACTGGTCCGTTGGCGTTGGCGCTGTCGTACAGGTGGAATTCGCCCAAGCCACGGTACGGGCCAGCTGGCGTGCCACGCGCCAGCTCGGCCTGCACCATCTCAAAAATCGTCTCATCTTGGAACCAGCTGTCGTAGTCAGCCCGGTTGCGGTAGAGCCGAATGAAGGGCACCACGGTGACACCCGCGGTAGCGGTTTCGGTCCGCGCCT
>JFJP01038858.1_pt1 | contig 15389 bp, 14 predicted proteins | sample 431651 | NCBI WGS metagenome assembly JFJP01 (sample SAMN02602958, study PRJNA72255) | Microbial mat metagenome, whole genome shotgun sequencing project. | biome: fresh water; feature: sink hole; material: water; isolation source: purple microbial (photo- and chemosynthetic) mats found in... | reverse complement strand
GGTGTAGTTTGTATTTTAGTTCTCTTTACTTTGGTATGAATACTAATCTCCTTAGAAGGATTTAAAAAATCTGATAATATAGGTAATCTTTCGGATTTCGACTGCAAGGTAGGACGGCATTTTAAAAGACCCTTTGTGTATGCATTTGTTGGATTATTTATAACATGATTCGTTGGTCCAAATTCAGCAATCTCTCCTTTATACATAACCATTATATTATCCGCTATTTGCGAAATTATGCCCAGATCATGTGAAATAAAAAGAATGCTCATCTGATATTTATTCTGGATTTGCTTTAGCAGGTCAATAATTGATTTCTGAACGGTAACATCCAAAGCTGTTGTAGGCTCATCGGCAATAAGAATTACAGGATTAAGTGCAATTGCCATGGCAATCATTACACGCTGCTTTTGTCCACCAGATAGTTCGTGAGGATAACTATTGATTATTCTTTGGGGATCGGGTAATTTAACTTCTGAAAAAAGTTCAAGCACCTTAAGCTGTGGATCTTTCACTTTGTTCTTTTGATGTATAAAGAAAACCTCTTTCACCTGATCACCACATTTCATTGTTGGGTTTAGAGAGGTCATTGGTTCCTGAAAAATCATCGAAATATTAGATCCTCTAAATAATCTAATCTCTTTTTCGGTCACATTAAGGAGGTTAGTTTCTATTCCATCCGAATTAAAAACAATTTGATCGGCTTCTAATTTTGCATTTGCAGGAAGTAGTCTTAATATAGATAATGCAGTTAATGACTTACCAGATCCGGATTCGCCAACAATACCTAGTGTTTGTCCTTGATTTAAAGAAAATGAAATGTTTTTAATAACCTGAATTGACTGGTTACCATTTATAAAGGATAATGATAGATTTTTTACATCGAGAACTATTAAATCTTTCATTTTTTAAATAATGACCTAAATAACTCATCTACTCTTCCTACTTTTTCAATTTCGATTTTGAATTTTTTAAAATCGACACCTTTTGAATTATATCGTGAAATAACTATTTTAGTAAACCCAAGCTTTTCGGCTTCGCCTATCCGTTGTTCGATTCGGCTCACGGGGCGAATTTCTCCTGTTAATCCCACTTCCGCAGCAAAACATATATTTTTGTCAATCGGAATATCGAGGTTCGACGAAAGCACTGATGCAATAACTGCAAGATCTGTTGCAGGATCATCAACCTTAATACCACCGGCAATATTTAAAAAAACATCTTTCTGGCTTAATCTGAAACCGGCTCTTTTCTCAAGCACAGCTAACAACATACCTAGTCTTCTGTTATCAAATCCTGTTGATGATCTTTGTGGTGTTCCATAAGCAGCAGTGCTAACAAGTGCTTGTATTTCAATTAAAAGAGGACGAGCGCCATTTATTGTAGAAGCAATAGATGTACCGCTTAGAACTTCGTCGGTTTGAGCAATTAATACTTCTGATGGATTAGAAACTTCTCTTAATCCTTCGTTACTCATCTCAAAGATTCCTAATTCGGATGTTGATCCAAAACGGTTTTTCGTTGTCCGTAATATTCGGTAAAGGTTATTTTGGTCGCCTTCGAATTGCAAAACAGTATCAACAACATGTTCGAGTACTTTAGGACCAGCAAGACTACCTTCTTTAGTTATATGTCCAATTAAAAAAACAGGCGTATGTGTTGTTTTAGCAAATTTCAATAAAGTGGCTGCGGTTTCGCGAATTTGAGAAACAGTTCCGGCCGATGACTCAAGTTTATCAGAATACAATGTTTGAATTGAGTCGATAATTAATATATCAGGTTGTACATTTTGGGTATGAATAAGAATATTCTCTAACAATGTTTCACCAAGTATAAAACAGTTTTCATTCTTGATTTTAATTCTTTCTGCCCTCATTTTAATCTGTTGAGGACTTTCTTCGCCGCTAATATAGAGTGTTTTAAGGTGGTTAAGCTTTAATGCCACCTGAAGAGCCAACGTAGATTTTCCAATACCGGGTTCACCACCAATTAAAATTACTGATCCCGGCACCAATCCTCCTCCCAATATTCTATCTAGTTCAGCAATATGTGTTAGAATTCTACCTTCGCTTTTTGAAACTATTTCGGAAATTTTAAGTGGTTGTAACCTTTCTGTTTCAGCAAAACCAACTGATTTGTTTGTTTCTTTTGCAATTACCTGCTCAACATATGAATTCCATTCACCGCATGAATAACATTTGCCAATCCATTTTGCTGATTCGGATCCACAATTCTGACAAACATAAACTGTTTTTACTTTTGCCATTCTAAAAGAGTTATTTCTTTAGTTTCTCAATTATTTTTGTAGTAGAATACCCCTCAATAAAATCAATTGTAACAACCTCTCCTCCCTTTGCACTTACAATATCATATCCAACTATTGATTCCGGCTTATAATCACTGCCTTTGATCAGTATGTCGGGTTGTACTTTTTGTATTAAACGATATGGAGTATCCTCATCAAACAAAACAACAGCATTAACAAACTGGAATGCAGCTAATGTAATTGCTCTGGCATACTCATCCTGAACAGGACGGGTTTCTCCTTTTATTCTTCGAACTGAGTTATCAGTATTAAGTCCAATTATTAAAATATCTCCATAGCTGGCGGCTTGGGCAAGATATTCGATATGACCCCGGTGGATAATATCAAAGCATCCATTTGTAAAAACAATTTTATAATTTTTAAAATTCCAGTATGCAAGATGGGTATCGAGTTGCTTATAATCAATAATCTTTGACTGTATAAAATTTAATTTATCCATGAATAAAAAATTAACTGAGGTAAATTTAATTAATTATTTTTCTTTGACGACGGGAATTGAGAAATAACATCAAAAGTGAAAAGGTTCCAAGGATTAAAACAAGAAATACCTGTGATTCGTGTTGAATTGTAGCGAACACCAAGCCATCAGTTTTTGAAATATCGTACAATATTAGTCCTGATGAAACAATCCAGTGAAAAGCTCCTATACCACCTTGAACCGGAGCTGCCATACCCAAACCTCCTATAACTAAGAGGAATAAACCATCAATTGGCTTTAAACTCTGTGTTGCAGGTATTGAAAAGACAACAACATATGTCATAAAAAAATACATCACCCAAATAATAACTGTATGTAATAGAAATCCCCATCGGTTTTGCATTTTTGTTACCGTTTTTATTCCTGCAAAAACGCCCCTAAGTAATTTTCTGAATTTATGAATGACTTTAACTCGTTTTAAATTTCTTCTGAAATAATAAAAAAGGCTAATAAATCCTGCTAGAATAGCTGCAATTAATATCCAATAGTAAAAAGGAAAATCGACAGCATTTATAAATTTATTATAGATTGGTATAAAAACATTTTCTTTTATGAAACTACCGAAATATTCTATTTTAGCAACAAAAATTACAAACAAGAGTAATAATAATACAATCATATCGATTGCTCTTTCAATAATTACTGTTCCGATTAAAGAATCAATTGGAATTTTATCAGATTTTGTAAGTGACCCGCATCGTGTAATTTCTCCAATTCGTGGAAATGCAAGATTGGCAATATAACCAACCATTACTGCATAGAAAACATTTTTAAGGGGTGGGTTATAATTTAATGGTTCAATTAATAATTTCCATCGATATGCCCTGCTGAGGTATGCAAAAAAAGCAAAAACTAATGATAACCCTATCCAGGAGTAGTTTGCATTTTTAAGATCATTCAACAAGCTTTCAAAATTAATTCCTTTAAATGCGAAGTAAAGAAGAATTAATCCAATGCCTAAAAAAATTGAAAAATTGAAAAATTTAATAATGGTATTTTTCAACTGATTTTATATTAGTTTATTAGTGGCTGTATCGGGGAATATAAGACAAGGTTTAAACATTTTTGCCTCTTCAAAATCTAATGAACCATAAGAAATAATAATTATAACATCACCAACCGTTGCTTTACGCGCTGCTGGGCCATTAAGACAGATTTCTCCAGAACCTCTCTTTCCTTTAATAACATAGGTTTCGAGTCTTTCGCCATTATTTAAATTTACAATCTGAACTTTCTCATTTTCAATAATATTAGATGCATCCATTAAATCCTGATCAATGGTAATGCTTCCAACATAATGCAGATTTGCTTCGGTAACGGTTACCTTATGTATTTTCGATTTAACAACTTCGATATTCATAGCTATATTTTAATCAGTACAAATTTACAAATTAAATCTAATATTATCTATAAGTCTTATATTACCAACATGTACAGCAATACAACCAACAGATGTGTTTTTGTTTTTCCAATCAGTAACAGATTCTAGCTTCGTATCATCCACAATTTCAAAATATTCGATTTTCAATAATGGATCAGCATTAATAGAACGCACAACCCAATCTTTTGTTTCCTGTACTGAAAGTGTTTTTGCTTTTTCTTTAGCCTCTGTAAGGGTTTTAAAAATAAGCGGTACGTGTTTCCTTTCCGTAGGAGATAGAAGCATATTTCTTGAACTCATTGCTAATCCATCTGGTTCGCGTAAAATTGGGCAAGGTACAATTTCAACAGGAATATTTAACGTTTTAACAAGATGCTTTATAACTGTTAATTGCTGAAAATCTTTTTCACCAAAATATGCCCTAGTAGGACCAACTATTTCAAAAAGCTTACTTACGATAAGAGCCACTCCACGAAAATGACCAGGTCTGAATTTCCCTTCCATAGCTTTATCCAAATTATCAAAATCAAACTCGCGAGTATCATTTTCTGGGTACATCTCCTGTTCAGAAGGAGTAAAAAGAAAATCGCACTTTGCTTTTTCAAGTTTTTTAATATCATCTTCAACTATTCTTGGATACCTCTGATAGTCTTTTTTATCATTAAACTGAGTTGGATTAACAAAAATACTTATTACTGTTATATCGTTTTGTTTATTTGAATACTTAATAAGTGAAAGATGACCCTCGTGAAGAGCGCCCATAGTCGGAACAAAACCAATGGTTTTAGCTTTATTGCGTAAAATATTCAGTTCTTTTATTAGATCTGATTTATTGTCAATTCTTTTCATAATGCTCAATATTGCACAAATATAAAATATAAAGGTAATATGTATGCTGATTTAAAAAAAGAAAGAATAAAAATAATTCTTAGCTGTATGAATATTATGCAATTACTAAATAGTTGATGATTAACATAATTTTTACTAATTTTGCAAAGATTTAAATTAATTCAACATTCCCACAGATGGAAAATAAAAAAGTTTTATTTATCTCACAAGAAATTACTCCCTATTTACCTGAAACAGAGATGTCGTTAATTGGGAGAAATCTTCCGCAAGGTATTCAGGAAAGTGGAAAAGAGATAAGAACTTTCATGCCTAAGTTTGGATGTATAAATGAAAGACGCAACCAATTACATGAGGTTATACGTCTTTCTGGTATGAATTTAATTATCGATGATACTGATCATCCTTTAATAATAAAGGTTGCATCGATACAATCGGCTCGTATGCAAGTATATTTTATTGACAACGAAGATTATTTTCAACGAAAGCATATTTGCAAAGACGATAATGGCAAAGAATTTGCCGATAATGATGAGCGAATCATATTTTTTGCAAGAGGTGTTTTAGAAACAGTTCGTAAACTTAGATGGGCTCCAGATATAATTCATTGCCATGGATGGTTTACAAGTTTGATTCCTCTTTATATTAAAAAGGCTTATAACGATGATCCTTTATTTGTAAATTCGAAAGTAGTTTATTCGGTTTATAAAAATGAGTTTAAAAATACATTAAACAAAGATTTTAAAGACAAATTATTACACGAAAACATTACTAAATCTGATGTTAAAATTTTAAAAGAACCAACCTTTGTAAATTTAAACAAACTAGCTATTGAAATGTCAGATGCTGTTATAGTTGGAAGTAAAAAAATAAATTCCGAACTATATGAACATATTAAAACCATAAAAAAACCGTTTATTGAACATTACGATAAAGAAGAATATATTGAAGAATACTCACAACTGTACGATAAAATCCTTTAAACAAATTATGAATACAACATTTAATATTGCCTCCAAAAAATTATTTAAAAGCTTTTTGGTGTTAATAGTTTTTGGTGCAATTGTTCTTAACTACTCTTGTAATGAGGAAGCAAACTTACTTGGTGCTGATCTAATACCTGGTGATGATAGAATTGATTACTATTATGATACAACTTTACAATTTAATAGTTTTATTGAAACCCAAAAACATTTTCGAACCAGAAATTTAACCAGTTATTATATTGGATTAATTAACAGTTCCTATCATGGATCTTTTGAAGGATGCATGGTTACCCAATTTTTACCAAGCCAGCGGGCTAATGTATTTAAAGATGCAAATATAGATTCAGCAGTGCTTTATTTAAATGTTGATACTATTTATGGTGTAATCAATAGCGCCTTTAAAATTAATGTATACCAGCTTGATTCTGCAATTTCAGAAGACCCGATTTACTATATATCAACTGATTTCAGTAATATGTATTCAGAATCAAACAAATTAAATAATAGTTATAGATTACAAGGAGACTCCATTGTTGCATTTAAACTAAGCCCAGAATTTACCGAATTACTTGTAAATAATACCTATGCAGACAACGACACCGTTGATTCATTGTTTACAGAATCGTTTAAAGGGATAGCTATTGTACCTGAAAATCTAGCTGAAATGGGGGGACAACTTTTTAAAATAAATTCCCTTTCAGGAAATTCAAGAATTTCTGTTTTCTATGATGATTCTCTAAGTGCTTCATATTATTTTAGCAACGGAAATCGATTTGGTACATACAAATATAATCTTGATGGCTCATATCTTGAATCCTTATTAGAAAATCCAGCATCCGAAAACGATTCATTAATATTCTTGCAAGGCCTTGGTGGGGTAAACACCAAAATTATACTTAATAATTACATAAACTGGATTGATATTGCAAAATACTCTATCATAAAAGCTGAATTAATAGTTCCTATTTTTGAAACAGGAGAATCTTCTAACTACTTCTATCCGGATAATCTATATCTTGCTCATGCTCTTACAGATACCACTTTTGTTTCGACGATTGATGCGTCCAATAGCAAGTTTTTTGATGGAACATTAGATGCAACAAATAATCAGTATCGATTTGACATATCGAGATACATGCAAAATCTTTTAAATGGTAAAACAACAGATTCGTGTATGTTTATTAAAATTAACGATCTAAATACTGAACCAAACCGTGTTATTCTAAAATCTGGCGATAATATAAAACTAAAGGTTACGTACACTAAACATTAATAATTTATGTGTGGAATAGTTGGATATATTGGTGACAAACAAGCCTATCCTATATTAATAAATGGCTTAAAGCGACTCGAATATCGAGGGTATGATTCTGCAGGTATTTCAATTCTAAATAAAACAACCCTTAAGGTTTTCAAGAAAAAAGGCAAGGTATCTGATCTTGATGATTATGCCTCAAAACAAGACACTAAGGGGACAATAGGAATTGGACATACCAGATGGGCTACACATGGCGAACCAAATGATATTAATGCACATCCTCATATTTCAATGAATGGGCATTTTATCCTTATCCATAACGGAATAATTGAAAACTATAGCCGCCTAAAAGAAAAGCTAACTGACAGAGGATATAAATTTGTTTCAGAAACAGATACAGAGGTATTAGCAAATCTTATTGAATATATTTATTTAAAGGGAAAAGTAACTGCCGAGATTGCTGTTCGTTTAGCTCTTTCAAAAGTTGTTGGAGCTTATGGATTAGCGATTATCTGTAAAGGAGAACCCGATAAACTAATAGCAGCACGTAAAGGTAGTCCATTGGTAATTGGTGTTGGCGAAGGTGAATATTATATAGCATCTGATGCTACTCCGATTGTTGAACATACAAAAAGTGTTATCTATTTGAATGATGATGACGTTGCTATCCTAAGTCGTGATGGATTAAATCTGAAAACAATTAAAAATGACAGTTTAACACCTAAAATTCAAAAGGTAGATTTAGATATTGGTGAAATTGAAAAAAATGGCTTTGATCATTTTATGATGAAAGAAATATTTGAGCAGCCAAGATCAATTTTTGATACCTTCAGAGGAAGAGTTTCTCTTGAAAAAATGGAAATTCATTTAGGAGGTTTATATAGTGTACTTCCAAAGCTTGTTGAGGCAAAAAGAATCATAATTATAGGTTGCGGAACATCATGGCATGCTGGGTTGGTGGGTGAATATTTAATTGAGGAACTAGCTAGAATACCGGTAGAGGTGGAATATGCTTCGGAGTTTCGATACAGAAACCCTATCATTTATCCAGACGACATAATAATTGCGATAAGTCAGAGCGGAGAAACAGCAGATACATTAGCTGCCATAAAACTGGCTAAGCAAGCTGGAGCAACTGTTTTGGGTATTTGCAATGTCGTTGGGTCAAGTATTCCTCGCGAAACGCATGCTGGAGTTTATACACATGCTGGACCAGAGATTGGAGTAGCATCAACAAAAGCGTTTACAGCCCAAGTTACAGTACTTGCGATGATGGCTATTGCCTTAGGACACGAAAGAAAAGTGTTGGATAAAAAAGACTACGAGGAATTAATACAAGAACTTTATGCTATACCTGATAAAATCGAAAAAATTTTAAAAAGCAATAATAGTTTCTTAAAGGTTAGTAAGAAATATAAAGACGCTACTAATTTTCTTTATTTAGGGAGAGGGTCGCTATTCCCCGTTGCTCTCGAAGGAGCATTAAAACTTAAGGAGATCTCTTATATTCATGCAGAGGGTTATCCTGCAGCCGAGATGAAACATGGACCCATTGCTTTAATAGATGAAAAGATGCCTGTGGTGGTTATTGCAACCAAAGATAAATCGTACGAGAAAATTGTTTCGAATATTCAGGAAGTTAAAGCGCGAAAAGGAATTGTTATTGCAATTGTAAGTGAAGGCGATACAATAATTAAAAAATTAGCTGATCACGTACTCGAAATACCCGAAACGAGAGATGAGCTTGCAGCATTACTTGCAGTAATTCCTTTACAAATACTATCTTATCATATTGCTGTATTACGAAATTGCAACGTTGATCAACCACGAAATCTTGCGAAATCAGTAACAGTTGAATAAAAACTATTTATTTATATTAAAAAAGCAGCGTTTCCGCTGCTTTTTTTTATCTCTGGTGATATTGTTTTTCGTAATATTTTTCATAATCACCACTCATAATATTCTTTGACCAATCCTCATTTTGCAAATACCAATCAACCGTTTTTTCTAATCCTTCGGCAAATTGCAATGAAGGTCTCCATCCCAATTCTCTTTGAATTTTCGATGAATCGATGGCATATCGCAAATCATGACCAGCACGATCTTTTACAAAAGTTATTAGCTGAGCTGATTCACCCTTTGCACGACCCAGTTTTTTATCCATTATTTCGCAAAGAGTGTAAATAAGATCAATATTTTTCCACTCATTATTACCACCAATATTATAGGTATCACCAACTTTTCCCTTATGAAAAATAAGGTCAATAGCATTAGCGTGATCAATTACATATAACCAATCGCGTATATTTTCGCCTTTACCATAAATTGGAATCGGTTTCTTATTTTTTATATTATTTATTGAAAGCGGAATAAGTTTTTCGGGAAATTGATTTGGTCCATAGTTATTTGAACAATTTGAAATTACAACAGGCAATTTATAGGTATGATGATAAGCTCTTACTAAATGGTCGGAGCTTGCCTTTGATGCCGAGTATGGGCTTCGTGGATCATACGCTGTTTCTTCGATAAACAAACCTTCATCACCAAGCGAGCCATAAACCTCATCAGTAGAAATATGGTAGAATCTTTTATTTTGCAAATCCTGTCCCCAAGTTTTTCTTGCAGCGTTTAACAGATTTACGGTACCAACAATATTAGTCATAATAAAGAGGTTTGGATCAGAGATCGATCTGTCGACATGGGATTCGGCAGCAAGATGAACTACTCCATCGAAATTGTACTTTGCAAATAACTGATTTACAAATTTTTCATCGGTTATATCACCACGTTCAAAAATATAGTTTTGTGCTTTTTCAATATCTTTTAAATTCTCAAGGTTTCCAGCATAGGTAAGTGCATCAAGATTAACAATCTGATAATCCGGATATTTATTTACAAACAAACGCACCACATGCGAACCAATAAAACCAGCTCCTCCTGTAATTAAAATTTTCATATTGGGTATTTAATTAAATTAATAAAATCTACACTTATCTAAAAATTATTAAAAATCCATTTTCCGATTAATATAATCCTCATAATTTTTTACCAATGGAACATATTTCTGTTCGACAATTGGTGAAGAAATCATATAATCAGCTGTCGATCTATTACATGCTGTTGGGACATTGTATAAAACGGCTATTCTGAGTAGGGCTTTAACATCAACATCATGTGGCTGAGGCTGCATCGGATCCCAAAGAAAAATAAGCATGTCGATTTTGCCTTCTGCAATTAATGCCCCCAATTGCTGATCTCCACCTAATGGTCCAGATTTAAGCTTTGTTAAATGGAAATCTTTTAATTGTTCAGCAGGTAAATTCTGCTCCATAACCTCCTGCACGAGCTTACCTGTTGTACCTGTACAAATTAACTTGTGCCTATTAAGTTTATCGAAGTTGTTTTTAACCCATTCAGCCAAATCCTTTTTGCGATTATCATGTGCAACAAGTCCTATATTCTTTATATCTTCCATTCTCACATCAATTATTTAAGATCCCTACAGTTTTTTTCCCATTCCCATGCCGATTTTAATGTATCCTCGAGGCTAACCTCTGCTTTCCATCCTAATTCCTCGTTTGCAAATCGTGTGTCAGCATAAACTGTTTCGGTATCACCCTCTCTGCGGCCCACAATTTTATATTTCAAATCCTGACCTGTAGATTTTTTGAACGCATTCACAACCTCCAACACTGAAGAACCTTTGCCAGTACCCAGGTTAAAGATTTCAAAATTATTCTTGGTTTTTTCTGCCAGCATTCTTTTTACCGAAACAACATGGGCTTTTGCTAAATCAACCACATTTATATAATCACGAATAGCTGTGCCATCGGGTGTTTTATAATCGTTACCAAATACTCTTAATTCATCGCGAACACCTGCGGCTGTTTGAGTAATAAATGGAACCAGATTATTAGGTACGCCAAGAGGTAATTCACCAATCAATGCAGAAGGATGCGCTCCAATGGGATTAAAATACCTGAGAGCAATAGCTTTTAATGATTCATGTGCTTTAATGGTGTCTGAAATAATTTCTTCAGCGATCTGCTTTGTATTTCCATAAGGAGATGTAGCTAATTTAATTGGTGCTTTCTCGGTTACAGGTAATTCATCGGGTTCGCCATATACAGTGCATGATGATGAAAAAACCAGATTATGAACCTTAAAATCAACCATACCTTGTAACAGGTTCATTAATGAAATTAAATTATTCTGATAATACATCAACGGCTTCTCAACCGACTCACCCACAGCCTTATAGGCTGCAAAATGAATTACTGCTCCTACCTTTCGATATATTTTAAAAAAATTATGTACTCTTTCCTTATCACACAAATCAAATTGTTCGAAATACGGCCTGCGACCGGTTATTTTTGCAATACCATCGAGCACTGATTTGTCTGAATTGGAAAGGTTATCGATAATTACTACATCAAAGCCTTCGTTCATTAATTCAACAACTGTATGCGAACCAATATAACCTGTACCACCTGTTACTAAAACTAATTTATGCATCAATTTAAATTTAGAATTGTAAAAATAATCATATTAATCGTAATTATTTGTTAAAGAATTTTAAAACACGCAATCAAAATTGCTGAATGAAGCAATTTTAGAGAAAAAAAAATCTATATATTTGTTTCAGCGAATAAATGGATATTAAAGATTACATAAAAGATTTTCTTCTACTTAACGATGGGATTGTTATTCCGGGTTTTGGAGGATTTGTATCTGAATATGAATCATCAGTTTTCGATATTAGCGAAAATAAATTTTTACCACCCACAAAAAAATTGTTTTTTAAACCTGAATTCTCTTTTGATGACACTAAACTAGCTGAGTTTATTTCCGAAAAAGAGGGAATAGATCAGGAATCAGCGAAAAAGAAAATCAGCGAATTTGTATTACAAATAAAAAGTGATCTTAAAAAAAATCCTATAATAATTAAAGATATTGGTGTATTATCTCAATCAGAAAAAGGAATTATTGTTTTTGAACAAGACAGAAATGTCAACATGTTAACTGAATCCTTTGGGCTTATATCGTTTAAAACTAAGCCATTATCAGAAAAGAAAGAACCTAAACAAGAAATCAAAATAAGAAAAGAAAAAAAATCACTTAAAAAGCTTTTGCTAATAACATCGAGCATCGTTGTGGTATTCGCGCTACTTTTTCTGACATGGAATTTTACACAAGGATTTACTGAGTTCAACTTTATTTCAAGCATGTTTAGTACTAATGATGAAACAATTGACTTACAAGAAGCTACAACAAAGTCGGTTGAATATCTCGATAGTATTGCCCAGGCCGATAGTATTAAAGCTAACATTAACAAAACAATTGATGTTACTACAGGGAAAAAAGAAGCTTTATTTTATACGGATCAGGAAAAGGATTCAGAAGCTAAACAACCTGAATTTTCGAAATTTTATATTATTGCCGGTAGTTTTCAAAGCTTAAATAAAGCCGAAATCTTTTGTAAAGAGCTTAATAAGAAAGGATTTGCTACAGAAATTATCCATTCAGAAAATAATCTTTACAGAATTTCTATTGCATCGTACTCTTCTGAAGGAGTTGCATTAAAAGAATTATATGATTTAAGAGCTAATTCCGAAATTAAGCAAGTTTGGATTTTAAAATCCAATTAATTTATCCACCAAATCTTCGCCATTTTTTACATCAATCCATAGCGTTTGAATGCCCATTGTTTTGGCTGTTCGGATATTTGCTTCTGAGTCGTCAATAAATAATGTCTCTTTCGGATTTAAATGGCTTTGCTTAAGTACAAACTGATAAATATCGACTTCGGGTTTTCGCATTCCAACCTCAAAGGAGTAATACGCTTTTTCAAAAATATCATTTAGCTGACAACCATAAACTGAGACAAAATCTGTATTATAATTATCGTAATGAATTTTATTTGTATTACTTAAGAGGAATGTACGGTATTTATTTTTTAACGATTGAATTAGTTCTATTCTTTTGGCCGGAAAATCGAGAAGCATTGAACTCCATGCAGTATCAAGTTCTTGATCTGAAACTGTTTTGGGTAGCTGTTTTTGTATTTCAAAGCGGAACTGACTGGGGCTTATTAGTCCCTTTTCGAGTAAATCAAAAATATCGGTTTGGTTAAGCAGCGAATAACTTTTTTCAAAATCCTCAAAACCAAGCTTTCTCATTTCTGATGCTGTTTTCTGAGTATCAAGATTTATGATTACACCACCCAAATCGAAAATAATATTTTTTATATGATCTTTATTCATTGATTTTTCTGAAATTGAACAGCAAAAATAGAAAACATTTACAGAATAGCTGATCTTTTTATAATTTTACATTAGTATCAGAACAAATTATTTGGACTGAAGTCGAATTAGCAGTTATATTTATAACCCCAGCCTTAAGGCTGGGGTTAATAAAACTAAAAGTTAGTGGGCTTTAGCCCATTATATTTTCTTGATTATAATGGATAATTTTATCAAAAATCATTTTAATGAGAATAAACAATAAGAATTATCAAACCATATGGGTAAAAGATAAGGATCCCAAAACGATTCAGATTATAGATCAGCGCTTCCTGCCCTTTGAATTTAAGACTGCTGATTTAAAAACACACAAAGATGTTTTTATTGCGATAAAAGATATGTGGCTTCGTGGGGCTCCTCTTATTGGTGTTGCCGGAGCATATGGAATGTATCTTGGATTGTTAGAAATTAATTCAGAAAAAAACGTACAAAAAGAAATCAGCAAAATTGCATCGTATTTAAAGTCAGCCCGTCCTACAGCAGTAAATCTTCAGTTTGCTGTTGATCTGGTTACCGATCAAATAAAAAATAAAAAATCACTTGAAGAAAAAGTAAAAACTGCTTTCAATACCGCGAATAAACTGAGGAATAAAGAAATAGAAAATTGCCAAAAGATAGGTGAATACGGATTCCCAATAATAGAAAAACTAAGCAAAGCAAAAAAGGGTGAAACAGTTAACATTTTAACCCATTGCAATGCCGGCTGGCTGGCTTGTATCGATTATGGAACAGCAACCGCACCGATTTATCTGGCACACCAAACAGGAATTAAATTACATGTTTGGGTTGATGAAACAAGACCTCGTAATCAGGGATCACGACTTACTGCTTTTGAGCTAGGTCAGGAAGGAATCCCTCATACTGTTATTGCTGATAATACCGGTGGATTGCTTATGCAAAAAGGAATGGTTGACATGGTTATTGTTGGCAGCGACAGAACATCAGCAAATGGAGATGTAGCAAATAAAATTGGAACCTATCTTAAAGCTCTTGCTGCACATGATAATAATATTCCGTTTTATGTGGCACTTCCTTTGTCAACCATAGATTGGAATATTGAAAATGGTGTCACACAAATTCCAATTGAGAAAAGAGATGAAAACGAAGTTAAGTATGTTGAAGGTTGGGATGGAAAAAAAATAAGTCAGGTGTTAGTAATGCCCGAAAATAGTTCTGCCCTGAATTATGGATTTGATATTACTCCTGCTAAATATGTTACAGCTCTAATTACTGAAAAAGGAGTATGCAAAGCAACTAAAAAAGAACTGGCAAAATTGAAGAAATAATGCGTAACGAAGGATATATTAAGTTTGATCTGCAATGGGACAAAAAATCGGTTGATTTTCCAGAAAACAAGCTTTCTGAGTTAAACATCTTTAGAACCCAACTTTTTGATCTTGGACTTATTGGTATGTACCCTGATGGAATAGGTTTTGGGAATATTAGTACCCGAATTGGAAATACAGATCAATTCATTATTTCAGGATCAGCCACAGGTCAATTAAGAACGCTTACTAAAGAACACTATTCTCTTATTACAGGATTTGATATTGAAAAAAATACCATCATTTGCGAAGGGCAAATTGCAGCATCATCAGAATCGATGAGCCATGCTGCTCTCTATAAATCGAACCACAACATACATGCGGTTGTACATGTTCATCATAAAAAATTATGGAGCAACTATTTGAATACCCTGCCCACAACATCCAAAAATGCTGAATATGGAACACCTGAAATGGCCAATGAAATTAAAAAACTGGCACATGTATATGAGGGAATTATCATTATGGGTGGACATGAAGAAGGAAT
>JFJP01038857.1_pt1 | contig 15389 bp, 9 predicted proteins | sample 431651 | NCBI WGS metagenome assembly JFJP01 (sample SAMN02602958, study PRJNA72255) | Microbial mat metagenome, whole genome shotgun sequencing project. | biome: fresh water; feature: sink hole; material: water; isolation source: purple microbial (photo- and chemosynthetic) mats found in... | reverse complement strand
GGACTTTTTGTTCAATACCTCAATGCAGGCAAAGTGCCGGGTGCAAAAACTATTGATGATGTAAAAGCGTTCTACTTGGCACAAGTTCCTTTGCAAAAAGGATGCTCGCCAGAGGATGTTACCAAAGGCGCGTTGTACTTGATGGAACAATGTGGTGAAACAGGACAGGCATTGCCAATTACTGGCGGGCAGGTAATGTTGTCATAATTAATAATTCACAATTAATAATTAATAATTACGAGAGCCTGATATTCGATGTTTACTGGTTTACTCGTCAACTAAAAATATGAAAACAAAAGCAATTCGCCTTTACGGCAAAAAAGACCTCCGTTTGGAGGAGTTTGAGTTACCTCAAATAAAAGACGATGAGATATTAGCCAAAGTAGTTTCTGACTCTTTGTGTATGTCATCTTACAAGGCTTCTACACAAGCAACTGATCACAAGCGTATTCCGAATGACGTGGCCGAAAATCCTATCATTATTGGTCATGAGTTTGCTGGCGAATTGGTGGAAGTGGGTTCTAAATGGGCTTCTCAGTTTAAAGCGGGTGATAAATTTTCTATTCAACCAGCGTTGAATTATGAAGATGGACCAGTTGGCATTTTGAGCGCGCCAGGTTATAGCTATCAATACATTGGTGGTGATGCCACTTATGTCATTATTCCCCGTGAAGTGATGGAGCATAATTGCTTGCTAGCTTACAAGGGCGAGGGTTATTATCCTGCTTCATTGGCAGAACCACTTTCGTGCGTAATCGGAGCAATTCATGCCAATTATCACCTTACTCCAGGAAGTTATGTTCACAAAATGGACATTGTGCCTGATGGTAAAATGGCTATTTTGGCAGGTGTTGGCCCAATGGGATTGGCAGCCATTAACTATGTGTTACTTCGCGAAGATCGCCGTCCAAGTTTATGTGTAGTGACCGATGTGGATCAAACACGTTTGGACAGAGCAGCTACTTTATATACTGTAGAATTTGCGGCTTCCAAAGGTATTGACTTGCATTATGTAAATACTTCCACCATGCAAAACCCCGTAGAAGAGCTGAGAGCAATTTCGGGCGGAGTAGGTTACAACGATGTTTTTGTATTTGCACCCGTGAAACCGGTGGTAGAGCAAGCCGATGCAATTTTAGGTTTTGATGGCTGTTTGAACTTTTTTGCAGGCCCTAGCGATCCAAACTTTAGCGCCATGGTGAACTTCTACAACGTGCATTACGGCTACACTCACGTGGCTGGAACAAGCGGTGGAAATACCGACGATATGATTGAAGCGTTGGATTTAATGAGCAAAGGACTTGACCCAGCAGGATTGGTAACGCACATCGGCGGCTTGAATGCCGTGATTGAAGCCACCAATCATTTACCAGAAATTCCAGGTGGAAAAAAACTTATTTACACGCATATTGAAATGCCGTTGACACCGATTGTAGATTTTGCCAAACTAGGCGAAACGAATGAAGTTTTCAAACAATTGGCAGCTATATGTGATAAAAACCAAGGACTCTGGAGCGTGGAGGCTGAAGCGTATTTATTGGCAAATATGTAAAAAATTAAAATTGTTTGAAAATTTGAAAATTTGAAAGGTTCTATTGAATTGAAATTCAAGTCAAAAAAGCAATTTTCAAATTTTCAAATTTTTCAAACATCAAACAAAAATTTTTATGAAACAATTAGATGTAAATTTAATGCATCCCGTAGATCAAATCAATGTGATTATTGGTCGTATTTACCGCAGCGGGATGACAACAACTTCGGGTGGTAACATTTCTATTAAAGACGAAAATGGCGATATTTGGATTACGCCTTCGGCAGTTGACAAAGGCTCACTAACGCCAAAAGACATTGTTTGCATCAAAAAAGATGGAAGCATAGTTGGTCTTCACAAACCTTCTTCCGAATATCCTTTTCACAAAGCAATTTACAATGAACGTCCAGAATTGACGGCCATTATTCATGCGCATCCACCTGGATTGGTGGCATTTAGCATTGCCCGCCAAATTCCAAGTACCAATATAGTTCCGCAAGCTCGCTATATTTGTGGCGAAATTGGTTACGCACCTTATGGCTGCCCTGGTAGCGAAGAATTAGGAGCAAAAATTGCCCACGAGTTCAAAAACCACAAATTCAAAGCCGTTATCATGGAAAACCATGGTGTAGTTTTGGGTGGAACGGACATGATGGATGCTTATCAACGTTTCGAAACATTGGAGTTTTGCTGTCGTACCATTGTTAATGCCGGTAAGCTTGGAAAAGTAAATACATTGACAGATAGGCAAATAGCAGCTTATCAAACCCATTTTCCGAAAAATATCGCCCATTTTATGGATGTGTCCTATCCATCTGACGAACGTGCTTTGCGCTCTGATATGGTGAAAATTATCCGTCGTGCTTGCGACCAAGGAATGATGATTTCTACTTATGGAACGGTTTCTGTTCGCTGGAAAAATGACGACTTCTTGATTACTCCCCGTGATGTGGCTCGTTGGGATATTTTGCCTCAAGATATTGTACAAATAAAAAATGGTATGTCGGAGGCAGGAAAAGTGCCAAGTCGCTCGGTGGCACTTCACCAACGAATTTATCAATTGAATCCTCATATTAATTCAATTATTACCACACAGCCTACAAACTTGATGGCTCATGCGGTGAGCGGAACAAAATTTGATGTGCGTACCATTCCTGAAAGCTGGATTTTCTTGCAAGATGTACCATCTATTCCATTTGGAACATTATATGACGATGTCGATAATTTAGCTATAATGTTCAATACCAACCGTGTTATCCTGGTAGAAAATGACTGCGTTTTTGTTACTGGCGATAAATTATTGAATACTTTCGATTACCTAGAAGTAGCCGAATTTAGTGCCAATTCATTGGTTATGGCAGCATCTGTAGGACCACTTTGCCCAATGGGAGAAGTGGAAATAGAAGAGTTGCGAGTGGCTTTTAATGTGAAGTAAAGAACCCCTAGCCCCTAAAGGGGAAAAAGGCAAGCACATTCTATTTGTTTTTTACTTAAGTAGAAAAGATACAAACCAATACTAATTTAGTTCCCCTTTAGGGGCTATGGGTCATGGTCATCATCCAATCACATTCACATTCTGCCGGTTTTAATCTTGCTGCTGAGGAGTATTTATTTTCTCAGCGGCAAGATGATATCCTTTTTCTGTATGTTAACAAAGCAAGCGTGATTATTGGTTGCAATCAAGCCATACTGAATGAAGTTGATTTGGAGTATTGCGAAGCAAATAATATTTGTATTTTTCGTCGAATGTCGGGTGGGGGAGCGGTTTTTCATGATGAAGGCAACTTGAATTTCTGTTTTATCTCTCGTAAATCAGAGGTTAAATCATCGCTAAGTGCAGACTTTTTAAATCCTGTATTAGAGGTGTTAGTCGCACTTGGACTGCCAATTACCATAGGTAAACGCAAAGATTTGTGGTTGCAAGGTGAACATAAAATTTCGGGCACTGCTTCTCACATTTCCAAAAACAGAGAAATGCATCATGGCACATTATTGTATGATACTAATCTTGTAATGCTTCAAAATGCATTAAGTCCAAAAACCATAAATGAAAGTGTAAAAGCCATTGCATCGGTTCGAAGTACGGTGAAAAATATCAGAACTTATTTTGAAGAACAAGGTCAACTTATATTGAATGCAAGTGATTTCTTTCAGTTTTTGGCTGGAAAATTTGCTGCTTATTTTCAACAGAAAAGAATTGTGATTCTATCAGCATACGAAACCAAAGAAATTCAACAACTTGCAGATAGCAAGTACATATTAAACGAATGGACATATAAAAAGTAGTGTCATTAGATTGACACTGATATTTTGAATAACTATCAAACTAAATAATTTATGGAAATCAAAAGAATTATTCTAAATGAAATGTCCTATTTTGGGGCAGGTTGTCGTGCTGTATTGGCCGACGAAATAACTAAACGTGGTTATAAAAAAGTGTTTATTGTTACCGACAATGATTTGGTAAAATTTGGTGTTGCGGGAATGGTTACCGAAGTACTCGACAAAGCAGGAATTGCTTACCAAATTTTCTCAGACGTAAAGCAAAATCCAACTGTGGTACAAGTAAAAGCTGGTGGTGCAGAATTTGCAAAATCGGGCGCCGATGTGATTGTTGCCATTGGTGGTGGTTCGCCTATAGATACAGCCAAAGCCATTGGTATCATTGCTACCAATCCCCAATTTGCCGATGTGGTTTCGTTGGAAGGAGTAGCCGATACCAAAAACAAAACCATTCCAATTATAGCATTACCTACTACTGCTGGAACAGCAGCCGAAGTTACTATCAATTACGTAATTACCGATGAAGAAAACGTAAAAAAAATGGTTTGTGTTGACCCAAATGATATTCCAATTCTGTCGATTGTAGATGCTGAGTTGATGTTAAGCATGCCTCGTGGTTTGACTGCAGCTACCGGTATGGATGCACTCACTCATGCTATTGAAGGTTATATTACCAAAGGAGCTTGGGAAATGTCGGATATGTTCGAATTAAAAGCCATTGAAATGATAGCTAAACACTTACCGGTCGTTGTTGAAAATCCGAAAGATGTGGAAGCTCGTCACGGAATGGCGGTTGCACAATACATAGCCGGCATGGGTTTCTCAAATGTAGGATTGGGATTGGTACATGGCATGGCACATCCGTTGGGTGCGTATTATGATATTCCTCACGGAGTAGCCAATGCACTTTTATTGCCCATTGTTATGCAATATAATTTAGAATCTAGTATTGATAAATATGCTGATATTGCTACTGCAATGGGAGTAAATATAAGCAACTTGTCTAAAAAGGAAGCCGCTCAAGCTGCTGTAGATGCTGTAAAAGCATTGGCAGTAAAAGTGGGTATTCCGGAAAAGTTAAGTGATTTGAATGTAAAAGAAGAAGACTTGGAGCGTTTGGCACAATCGGCTTTCAGCGATGTGTGTACTCCTGGAAATCCTCGCACAGTGATTTTGGAAGATGCTTTGACTTTGTATAAAATGGCATTTTGATAGTGTAAGCTTTCTTATAAGTAAACTATCTAGCAAATAAATTTCTAGAATTTTTGTACATAACCGTAAAAAGTGGTCGCTATTTTATTGACCAATAATAAATTCTGAATGTTTTTTTTGTTGTGTTTATTTTGGAAGGGTGGAAATTTTTTGTACTTTTACCCATCACAACAAAGATGATTTGTCAATTAAGATTGTAGAAAGGGAGGTAATTCACTAGATTGCCTCCCTTTATTTATTTGATAAATATGCGCTTAAAAGTCAGATATAAAGGTAAATTGGATTTTTATACTTTTCATTGTCATAAAATATGGAATCAAAATATGGATTATTATTGTCCTTTTTTGATTACAAAATACGATTTTATTAGCATGTTCTGGCTTCCTCGTTAAGCTTAATGTCGTTTGCCTGTCACAACTCTAATTCACCATATCTGGTTCAAAGAAGCTCCATTGTACAGCAGGTATTGCTTTTTTTAATTCTACTTCGCAAGTATTTATATTCGCAATTAACTGTTCTACATTGTCAACAGTTGCCATTTTTGCTTTTACTGCCACCATTATTTGTGGCCCTAGCTGAATGGTAATTAAATTGAGAATTTCCACAACTTCAGGTCTGTCATTTAATATAGTTTTAATTTGTGCTGTTGTTTCAGCATCTGCAGTTTGCCCTATCAATAAGCTTTTTACTTTTACGGCTAGAAACATGGATATAAAAATTAACAAAATACCAATGCCAATACTTCCAATTGCATCAAAAATGGGATTGCCCGTAATTACTGCCAACACTACCGCTACAAGTGCAAATGTTAGCCCTAGCAACGCTGCCACATCTTCGCCCAGCACAACTATCAATTCCGTTTGACTGCTATTTTTAAACCATTTCCATAAACTTGCGTCGCCCTTTAGTTTATTGATTTGACTGATACAGCCATACAACGAAGCGCCTTCGAGCAACATACTTACCGACAACACCACGATGGCTATTAAGGGGCTTTTTAACCCTTCGTGCGTGCTTAATTTGTGAATGCCCTCGTAAATTGAGAACATTCCGCCCATGCTAAAAAGTATAAGCGCAACAATAAATGACCAGAAAAAGATTTCTTTTCCATAACCTAAAGGATGTTTCATATCCGGTTTTCTTTTGGTAGCATTCAAGCCCAAAAACAGCAGCCCTTGATTGAAACAATCGGCAAAAGAGTGGATGGATTCAGCCAACATGGCCCCTGATCCCGTAATTATTGCTGCTACAGTTTTGGTAATGGCTATACCAAGATTGGCCAATAGGGCAAAAAGGATAGATTTTACAGATGCGTTTTGATGTGACATGTTTTATTTATTAGTTTTTGTTGACGATAGAAGAATTAAAACCAACTACTCCAAGGGATTCTGGAAAGTATTAGAATTAAACCTAAAGTGTAATAGATAGCTACTTTTTTATTCTTTTGATTATCGGTGGTACTACTTCTGGCATTTATAAAACCAATAATAATCAATGCAATACCAATTATCATCATCAAAGGATGCTCCAGAATAAACATACGCGATAAAGCATTTTTCATGGATGCGGATGAAAAATTATTAAATCCGAGCGGCGAAATAAAATACAACAACAAGCCCATTGTAAGCTGCGTTACCGCTGCAACCATACCAAAATGAGAAAACAATCTGTTGGTTTTGGAATACGGTTTGTTTTTTAACCAAGCGTTTGCATTAAGGGCAATGGAAAGTAATAGTGCTGCCAGTGTTAAATATGCAATATAGGAGTGAAATAATTTAAATTCGATATACATGTTTTGTTGTTTTTGATAGTCAGTTTACAAAAAGTTTCTTTAAATTCTGCCAGCATACTAAATACTTGAAGAAACCTTATTTTGAGATGAAATAAGAATGAATAGATAATGGAAAACGATGCAAATATAATACTTTTTTAGGATTGATTTTATTTGTGATTTTTATTTGTGTTTTTCTTGCTTATTGTTTGTGTTATTCTCTGTTGATTATCAATGCAATAATGTGTTTTTTTTAATTGGAGTCATTAGTTTGTAAAATAGATTTCAATCCGTATTTTTTTTAATAAATGAACACAACCTGCATTTTTTCTTTTCTTGAAAGATTTTTATTCCTAAATTCAAGTGTTAAACGCAACTTTAACAGATTGAGGTCAAATATAAATATACTTTTTTAGGAAAAGAGGATGAATGATTCAATTCTTTTTTCTCCATTTGCAATTAAATATAAGTAATTGTCTTAATAGTTAATTTTAATTTAGCTTACATTATGGTACATATATTTCAAAGCTGTGATAGGAATCATAGAAATAAAGCCCAAAGTCGTATTTTTATGCAGAAAATACCAATAAATAGTGTGTTATCCTTTATTATTCAAAACAATTTACTTACATTTGTAGCCCTCAATATCAAAAAAAGGAAAATTGCTTATTATTTTCACCCTCTCATTTCTCATTATTTTATGAAAAAACTTTTCTTTCTTTCCCTTCTTTTAGTCCCTATTGCATTATTGGCGCAACCCAAAGCAGGATATTACAATGCAGCAGTTGGCAAAAGCGATGCGGCACTTAAAACGCAACTTTATAGCATCATTTCAGCAGATTATGTAGATAATGGCTATGGTGGATTATATACAACTTATACAACAAGTGATAATACAGCAACTGGAAAAGTATGGGATATGTATTCAACTTGTACTTGGACACATGGCAACAAACAGTGTGGAGATTACAAAATTGTTTGTGACTGTTATAATCGCGAGCATTCTATTCCACAAAGTTGGTTTGGTGAAGCTTCGCCAATGCGAAACGATGCCTTCCACGTATATCCTACCGATGGTAAAGTGAATGGGCAGCGCAGTAACTATCCTTATGGAGAATGTGCTAATGGATCTTCTTTAAGTGGCGGAAAAGGTCGGTTGGGCGGTTCAACTTTTGCGGGCTACTCGGGTACTGTATTTGAACCTGATGATGAATTTAAAGGTGATTTTGCCCGTACTTATTTTTATTTTGCTACACGTTATCAAAATATTATGACTTCTATTGGTGGTGATTCATTTAACAAAACCACATTTCCATCATTATCCACATGGAGTATAAATTTATTTCTAAAATGGCATCGCCAAGATCCAGTGAGTGAAAAAGAAACAGTGAGAAATAATGCGGTGGAAGTTCGTCAAAAAAACCGTAACCCATTTATTGATTATCCAGCGCTGGCAGAATTTATTTGGGGCACTCGTAAGGGTGAACTTTGGTCTTTGGTCACAAACACGAATGAATCGAAAGTCGAATTTTCTATCACACCAAATCCTGTGCAATCGGAATTGACCATTAAATCCGATGAGTTGAATTTGAGTTATATCATTTACAATTTAAATGGACAGCCCTTGCAAGAAGAGCAATTGAACTTAAGTTGCACTGTGTCAATTAATAATCTAGAGAATGGTATGTATTTGTTACAACTCAAATCGGGAAATAAAAAATCAATACAGAAATTTATTGTCAATAAATAAGAAAGCATAACTCCATAAATATTTTGAGAGAAGCTGCAATAATTATCACTTGCAGTTTCTTTTTTTGTATAATAATTACAGGATTTCCATGAAAAAGCAGTTACTTATATTTTCGTTACTATCAATACTTTCATTTACTCTTCTTGCTCAAATACCTGCTGGTTATTATGATACGGCACTTGGCAAAAAGCAGGCAGAACTGAAAACGGCTCTCCATTTAAAGATTAAGGTGGCCAATGTGCCTAGTTACGGAAGTGGATCGGGAAGTACTTGGGCAGCATTTGCCAAAACGGATGTTCGCCCCGAGGATGGCACAGTGTGGGACATGTACAGCAACAATCATGTGGCTTTTAACGGAACTTCGGCCGCCAGTGGCATGAATATCGAACACTCTTTTGCCAAAAGCTGGTGGGGCGATGGCAGACAGGCAGCGTCGGATGTTGGTCACCTCAAACCGTCAAATAGCACTGCCAACTCTGCAAAAGGAAGTTGGCCAATGGCGGTAGTTGATGGTGTCACTACATTTTCGAACGGAAGTATAAAAGTTGGCAAATCGAGCAGTAAAGCGGGTATGACCTTGGATGCTTGGGAGCCAGCAGATGAATACAAAGGTGATTTTTCGAGGGCATACATGTATATGGTTACAGCCTACGAAGATTACGCTACACTTTGGACAGGCAATTCGGTTAATCAGCTGGATAATAATACTTATCCTGTTTTTGAACAATGGACGGTAGATTTATTGCTGAAGTGGAGCAAGCAAGACCCAGTGAGCCAAAAAGAAATTACTCACAACAACGAATTGTACAAAATTCAGGGCAATCGCAATCCGTATATCGATTATCCTTTGATGGCCGAATATGTGTGGGGAAGCTTGATGACAGTGCCTTTTTCACCAGAAGGAAATGTAGATTATCCCTATTTGAGTAATCCCTCTAACGGTGCAATGGTTGATTTTGGCAAAGTGCCTTATCAACAAAACGCTGGTTTAGATATTGATTTAAAAGCATTGAACCTAACTGGTGATTTGAATTTGGCAATTACTGGAGTTAATGCAGCTAATTTTTCATTGTCTTCTTCCTTAATATCGAAAACGAGTGCCGAAAATGGAACTGTTTTCAATGTAAAGTACGCTGCACAGACTGTAGGAACCCATTCAGCCCAAATTACTATCTCGGGCGGTGGAATTACAACAACTATCATTAATCTGAAAGCCGTTTCGTCTGATGATTTCTTGGCTTTGGCTGCTAATAATATTTCTCAGAATGGTTTTACGGCAAACTGGACTGTGTCGGCTGCGGCAACTAGTTATGAATTAAATGTTTATTCGCTAAAAAGTGATGGAGCAACCGCATCCGTAAAATTGATTGAAGAAGAGTTTTTGAACGATTTACCTGTCAATTGGACAAGCGTAGGCTACACAGACAACGTAACAAATGGTAACATGCGACTAGCTTCGGGAAGTAATCCTGGAAAAATTAGCACTCCGTTACTTAATTTGTCAACTACAGGAACAACTTTAACAGTTAGAGCCAGACAATACGCCAACGATGCGGGGGCTCAACTAACGGCTTCGCTTGATAATGAGCCATTGGTTGTGTGGTCAACTTCGGATGTAAATCAGGATTTTACTATAAATATTCCTCAAGGAAGTACTGCTTCAAGTATTGGTCTTTCGGCTATTACTGGTAGTCGCGTATATGTTGATTACGTGAAAGTGGCTACACAAGGTGCTTTGCTAACTCCTTTTTTAGTAAGTGGTTATCCGAAAAAAGTTGGTAGTGTATTGAACTATACGGTTGAAGGATTAATGACCGACTCTGTATATTACTATACAGTAACTCCACAAGGAAATGCAGCGGTGGTATCCAATCAAATAATGGTGCGCACTTTGATAATTAGTGAGGTAAATGAGCTGTTGGAGTCTAATTTGGTGAGTTGGTATGTTACAAATGAGAGCGTTATACTTCGCAATTTACCCAAAGGTAGCACGTTGTTTTTATTAGACGCTTTAGGTAAAAGAGTTCAAACTTTTCAAGCTCCTACTTCCGAAATTGCATTGACAATTCAAAAAAAAGGGATATATTTGTTGCAAATAAAAAATAAGCAAGAAACGAGAACAATTAAGATTAAGTATTAAATGAAACTTCTGTTAAATTTAGAGATATTTACTTTTGTAAATGGCTTATTTTCATTGCTCAAATAAGTAGGTGTTTTAACTTCCAGTGATAATGAAACGATTTTTATTACTATATTCATTGTTTGTTTTTTTCTTTTTTTATGGTTACTCAACAGTACCAATAGGGTATTACAATACCACAGAAGGGAAAAAAGCGGCGGTTCTTAAAACAGAATTGCATAAAATTATATGCCAAGATACCTCGCAATTCCTCGATTATGGCTCGGGAAAAGGCAATACCTGGGAGGGATTTTATTATGCCGATAGAGACGCTACAACAGATGCCGTGATAGACATGTATTCGGATATAATAAGATATTTCCCCAATCCCAACCCCGATTTTGTATCCTTTGGTCAACTTATTCACATAGAACATTCTGTGCCAAAAAGCTGGTGGAAATGCGATATTGACCATCCTGATTGTCCTGCTAAGGATTTGAATCATTTATTCCCCGCCGATGGGCCTACAAACAGTTCTAAAAACGACAACCCGCTGGGAATTGTCAGTGGAACACCCACCCATGACAATGGTGTAAGTAAAATTGGTCCAGCCATTTACGATGGGTACGTGGGGGCTGTTTTTGAACCAGCCGACAAATATAAAGGTGATTTTGCACGTGCTTATTTTTACATGGCTACTGCTTACGAACATTACAAAGATAAATGGGATACCACCAAACCCGAAAACATGATGGAGAGCAATACTTATCCTGTACTAAAACCATGGGCGGTAAAATTATTGCTGCAATGGCATAGAGATGACCCTGTGAGCATAAAGGAATTGGTTAGAAACGATGTGGTATTTATCACACAAAAAAATAGAAATCCGTTTATCGACTATCCCTTTTTGGTGGAATATATTTGGGGCACAAGAACTAATATTCCATACAAGTTGGACAATAACATAAATTTTCCGTATTTAAAGTGGCCTAACGATAATGATACGCTCAACATAGGCAAAGTATATTACAATGGCACAAAAGACACAACTATCAACATTCAAGCTATGAATTTGACGGGAGATTTGACGGTTTCTTTGGGTGGGATAAATGCTGCAAATTACTCGGTGAATAAATCAATCATTTCCAAAGCAGAGGCCGAGGCAGGGACTGTAATTCAGATTCATTATAACGCTACTACTGTGGGAAATCAAACTGCATTGTTGTCAATTTATGGTGGCGGAATTGAATTGGTATCAATAAAATTAAAATCTTTTACGTCCGATGAATTTGGGGCATTGCCTGCTTCAAGTACCTCTAACAATGGTTTTGTGGCTGACTGGACGGGCTCATTTGGAGCAACAGGATATATGATAGATGTTTACACCATAGGGCAAACTGGTACAATTGATAGTTCATTGATAACAGAGGACTTTAAAACAACCTTGTTGACTACATGGATAAAAGAAGGTTATGCAGTAAATTACTCCGACAAATTGGGAACTTATATAAAATTGGGAACAACAAGTACTTATGGGAAAATTACGACACCCGCTTTTGATTTAAGTAAAACACCAGGTAAACTGACCGTAATTGCAAAGCAATTCTCTAATGATAATGGAGCGCCAATAACGGCTACGTTGGATAATAAAGCATTGGCTGTATGGATAACTGCTGTTGAAAGTCAAACGTTTACAGCCGAAATCCCATTCTCAACACCCGTTTCAAAAATTGCACTTGCCACCCTATCTGGAAAACGTGTATATATAGATTATATGAATGTGGCTGCTCAAATTCCAGAGTATGGGTCAGTATCAGTTTCAGGCTATCCAAAAACGATAGGAAATGTGTTAAGTTATGCGGTGGATGGACTTAGAAGTTCTTCTGAGTATTATTATACCATTACCCCCATAGGAAATGGAGGTTCGGTTTCCAATCAGGTTTCGGTACAAACAACTTTAAACACAAACCTAGAAAATAAATCGATTAATATCCCATATTTGCTATTGTCATCCTCGGGTGTTTGTATTGCAAATTTGACAGAACCTTCTAAAATACAGTTGTTTGACATGATGGGCAGGGAGCTGCAATCGCATAATATAAATGCTTCCGATTTTAAGGTTACTATCCAGCAAAATGGAATGTATTTATTGAAAATTCAGCAAAAAAATGGATTTAATTCTTACAAAATCATTTATTGATCATGACTTATAAAAAACTCAAATCATTCTTTTTTCTTGTTACAACGATTTTGATTTCTTTCAATACTTTTGCAGCCATTCCCTCTGGCTATTATTACTATGCAAAAAATAAAAAACAAGCTGCTCTCAAAACCGCTTTACACACTTATGCAGCTCCTATGAAGGAGCTCGATTATGGCGGTGGGGCTGGTTTTACCTGGGAAGGATTTTTTTATACCGATCAAAATGCTGATGGTTCAGTTGTAGATATGTACTCAAGTACCGTGCGAAAATTTAACGGTTTTGCAGCTGTGGATGGTTTGCACATCGAACATTCATTCCCCAAAAGCTGGTGGGGAGCGTATTCAAACAGTGCTTACAAAGACCTTTTTCACCTCTATCCGGCCGACGCTGTTACCAATATGACCAAAAGTAATTTGCCGTTGGGCGAAGTTACCGGAACTCCGAGTTTGGATAATGGAGTAACCAAAATTGGAGCAAATGGCTTTGGTACAGCTTATTCGGAAAATTGTTTTGAGCCAGCCGATGAATTTAAAGGGGATTTTGCACGATCCTATTTTTATATTTCTACCATTTACGAAGACTATCAAGCACTTTGGCAATCGCCCATGATGAACAACAATACTTACCCGGTTTGGAAATCGTGGGCATTGGATTTGTTGCTAAAATGGCATCGCCAAGACCCGGTAAGTTCGAAGGAATTGGCAAGAATTGAAACTGTTTACAACATTCAGGGCAATCGCAATCCATTTATCGATTATCCAAATTTAGCAGAATATATTTGGGGAAAAGATACTGCAAATGTATTCCCATTTCCCAACGAAACCGAACCGTTTCTGATCACTCCGCGAAGAGGTGCAGCCCTCAATTTTGGTGTGATTCAGGTAGCTGATACACGCACTCAAAAATTACACGTTCAGGGGGCAAATATACAAACTAATCTGACGGTTAAACTTAAAAATAATAAAGCAGCACTTTCCTTGTCAACTTCAATAATTGAACCCACCACTGCATTGGGAGGAATTGATTTGTCACTCACTTTTTCGCCATTAGATGCTGGTTTAGTGATAGATACATTAATCTTAGAAGGCGGTGGATTGCTGGAAACCTTGCGTATTCCTATAAAAGCATTAGCATCTGCCGATTTTATTACATTGGAACCAACCGAAGTTTCACCTGTTGGTGGAACTTTAAACTGGATTTCTGACCCCCAAGCCACTGCCTATAATGTTACACTATTACAGGGCGAACAACAAGCTGGCGATTTGATTATCTCTACTTATGTAGAAGGAAGCAGTTGGAACAAAGCCATTGAACTATATAACGGAACTGGAAAAACGGTTGATTTATCAAAATACACACTTCAAAAACAATCCAATGGTTACGGCCCATTTATTTCTACCTTACAACTTTCGGGCACGTTGGAAAATTCTAAATCATACACCATTGTGCATAGAAGTTGTGCTACCACAGCTTTGCGTGATAAGGCACAACTGCTTGATACTTTAGTGCTAAACATGAATGGAAATGATGCAGTAGCACTGGTGAGGAGTGGAGTAACCATTGATATGGTAGGTCAAGCCAATGCAGGAGCTGCCGTTACTTGGGGTGCCGACCTTACACTCCAACGACAATCAGCCGTTACACATCCGTTGTCAACTTTTAATCCGGCAGAATGGGAAACTTTACCCATTGATTCTTATAACATGCTTGGAAATCATATAATGGCTTTTAATTTGGGTGAACCATTAATTATTAAAGAAATTTCAAATACTACAAATACTGCCTACTCAATTCAGAATTTAATACCCCATAGTACATATACTTATAAAGTAGAAGCGGTACGACCCAATGGGAATGCTATCGCCATCAATACCATGCAGTTACATACTACCGCTTTGGATATTCCAATTTTGATGCAGGCAACTTCAATTCATGATAAAAGTTTTAAAGCCAACTGGGAAGAAACACTTTTTGCAACAGGTTATTTGCTCAATGTATTTGAAGTAAGCGGAAAGGCGGACACAACAGAAGTAGAAGGATTTTTGGGTGTTGGTACTTCTGGTACCCCTTTACCATACGGATGGACGGGAAATGCTAGTGGAAATTATGAAACAACAGGAAGTGCTGGAATAGCTATTCCATCCATTGGCTTAAAAAATAGCGGTGAATGGTTACAAACCAAAATATATAATGGCACAGTTTCATCCCTAACATTTATGTATAAATATCCATCTGCTGCCACAGGTTCATACTTCATTTTGGAAGGTTTGAGCAATAACGTTTGGGTTAGAATAGATAGTGTACCCTATAATAAAACAACAGCAAAATTTTATCCAATCTACTCATTTTCGGCTGGACAAGGAATGAAATCATTTCGCATTACTTATAAAAAATCGACAGGGAATTTGTCAATCGATGACTTACAAGCCACTTACGGCAATCAGGAATCGATTTATATTATAAAAGATTTTCCAGTTTCCACCAATTCATCTGTAATTTCAAATTTAAAGGAAAATAATT
>JFJP01010490.1_pt1 | contig 15389 bp, 20 predicted proteins | sample 431651 | NCBI WGS metagenome assembly JFJP01 (sample SAMN02602958, study PRJNA72255) | Microbial mat metagenome, whole genome shotgun sequencing project. | biome: fresh water; feature: sink hole; material: water; isolation source: purple microbial (photo- and chemosynthetic) mats found in... | reverse complement strand
CTCCCATTCCCGCCCAGTACGAACAACCTGTTCGTAAACGTGGGCAAGAGGCGCATCAGCAGCGCCAAGGCGACGGCCTACAGCTTGGCCGTCCGCAAACACATGGCAGGGCTTGGATGGCCGTCAGCGCCCGCTGGTGAGCTTCGCGCCGTCATTGCCGTCTGGACGCCCGATCGTCGGCGCCGTGATTTGGACAATTTGTGCAAGGCGCCTTTCGATGCCCTGGTCAAAGCCAAGGCTCTGGCCGATGACTCGCTGATCGTGGATCTGCGCATCTATCGCGCCGGCCTCGACAAAGAAAACCCTCGCATCACTCTTTGGCTGGAGGCCGTATGAAGATCAGACCCCGACTCATTGGCTGGATCGCTGCTGACAGCATGACCGCAGAGCAAGCGGCCGAGGCTGCCATCGTGAAGTCGCAGGGCTTCGCCGGTCGCGTCGTCATCCACATGGACAGGCTCACTGGCAGGCTGACACTGGCGGCCATCGATGCGCCGATCCCGGCCAACACGTTTGTGCGTGGCGTGGCGTTCAACAGTGACCCCGACCTACTGGCAGACGATCTGCGCAGTGAGGCGCTAGAGCATCGCCTGATCCCCGGCTATGCGGGCACGCATGCCAAGAGCGCGCGGAGGGTGGCATGACCAAGCCCCTGCGCCGTGTGCGCATCGAGGTTCCTGCGGGAACCTACAGCCAAGACCGCCCCGGCTTGCTTGAGCGACTGGGCAAGCTCGCCGGCGCCACAGGATGGCGCCAACCCGTGGAAGGCACCGGCACCTCACGCCGCACCGTGCCTGCCGAGCACGAGCTGTGCATCGCCTTGGCAATGAGTCGCACGTCCGATCCGCTGGACATTGGGCCCGACATTGCCTTCGACATGGCGACCATAAGCAACCGCCACCAGCAGAGGGTGTGCGAGGCATTGGCCAAGGCGCTGGGCAATGCGCGCGACCATCGCTGCGTGCGCCGTAATCGCCCGTTCCTTCGCATCGCGGCATGGGCGGCATACACGCGTTTGGTATACGGCGAGACGGTGCGCATGCCCGACCAAGTGCGCCCAGAGGATTGGGAAGTGCTCACCGATGTGGCCGAGCGCATCCTTTCCGCGATGGCCGATGAAGCCGTGAGCCGAGCCGCGCGAGCGATGCGCAAACAGTCGGCGGCATGATAGTTGCGTCAATCGAAAACAGGGGCTAAGGTTTTCGCCATTGTGGGCAGCTATGCCCGAGACCCCGCCACTGAGCGGGGTTTTTTGTTTCAAGCCCCGCACAGGCCAGCCGAGAGGCTCCCCGATCGCGGGCACTTCGCGCCAACCCTTTGGGAGCGCCCCAACCGACCAGACCAGACGGCCAACCTTCGGGAGCTGTCGAGGTATCCGCGTGGAAAAATTAACCAGCAAAAAGCCCAGCAAGCCGAAGCACGCGCTTCCTGCTGGCCCCGGTAGGCCGAAGGGCGTGCCGAACAAGACGACGACGGACGTTCGCGCGGCCATTGCCGAGCTGATGCAGACCACCGCGCCAAAAATGGCGGGCTGGCTTGAGCGCGTGGCCGAGGATGACCCCGGCCGAGCCATTGACCTGGCACTGAAAGCGGCCGAGTACCACATCCCCAAGCTCGCGCGCACTGAGCACGTGGGTGAGGGTGGCGGGCCGGTTCAACACGCGGTCGTGGAGCGTCGAATTGTCCACGCTCCGGATTGACACGGCGGCGGTCTTTGAGCCGCTGCTGAAGCCAGCGCGCTACAAAGGCGCGCACGGTGGGCGAGGCTCGGGCAAATCGCAGTTCTTTGGCGGCTTGATGGTCGAAGACGCGGTGTGTGCACCGGGCGACAATGGCGGCGTCGGCCTTCTGGCCGTTTGCATCCGCGAGGTGCAGAAGTCGCTTGAGCTGTCGTCCAAGCGCCTCATCGAGGCGAAGCTGGCCGAGCACGGGCTAGGCGAGCGGGATGGCTTCAAGGTCTTCAAGGACCGCATCCAGACGCCGGGTGATGGCGTGATTACGTTCCAGGGCATGCAAGACCACACCGCCGAGTCGGTGAAGTCGCTCGAAGGAACGATGCGGGCGTGGATCGAGGAAGCGCAAAGCCTGAGCCCTCACAGCTTGAGCTTGCTGCGTCCAACCATCCGCGCCCCCGGTTCGCAGATTTGGGCGAGCTGGAACCCGAGGCGCAAGACAGACCCCATCGATGTGTTGCTGCGCGGCGCAGAGCGCCCGAGCGATGCCATCGTGGTGCGGGCCAACTGGTCCGACAACCCGTGGTTCCCGAAAGAACTCCAGCAGGAGCGCCTCGACGCGCTCCGCATTGACCCCGACAACTACGCCCACGTGTGGGAAGGCGACTACGCCCGCATCTTGGTGGGCGCGTACTACGCCAAACAGCTTCAAGAGGCGAGGGCACAAGGCCGCGTGTCGGTCGTGTCGCCTGATCCTCTGCTCACATACCGCGCTTATTGGGACATCGGCGGCACGGGGGCCAAGGCGGACGCAACGGCGATTTGGATCGCCCAGTTCGTCGGCTCACAGGTGCGCGCGCTGAACTACTACGAGGCAGTCGGCCAGCCGCTTGAGGCGCACGTGAACTGGCTCCGCGACAACGGATACGGGCGCGCTGAGTGCGTGCTGCCGCATGACGGCGCGAATGCCGAGAAGGTCTACAGCATCAGCTACCAGAGCGCGCTACAGGCCGCAGGGTTTGCGGTGCGCGTGGTGCCGAACATGGGTGCAGGCGCTGCAAGCAAGCGCATTGAGGCAGTGCGGCGGGTCTTCCCGTCGATCTGGTTCAACGAGGCAACGACTGACAGCGGGCGCGAGGCGCTCGGTTGGTATCACGAGAAACGAGACGAGGCGCGAGGCGTAGGCCTTGGCCCGAACCACGATTGGTCAAGTCACTGCGCTGACGCAGCGGGCTTGATGGCCGTGGACTTCCTCCAAAACACACACATGCCAACGAGTGGGCCGCGCAGAAGCGCGCCGCGACTTGGCGTTGCCTGAGAGAACAATGGACCCGACCTTAGACCCCGCCATCGATGAGCTCGACGGCGTGGCCGCTGGCATGGCCGACGCCGACCTCGCGCGCCTGATCGATGAAGAGCTTGAGGACTCCCTCGGCTACGACGATCAGACCGCCGAAGATCGCCAGAAGGCGCTTGAGTTTTATCGCGGCGACGCGACCGGCGAACTCGCCCCGCCTGACATCGACAACCGTTCCAAGGTCGTGAGCAAAGACCTGCTCGATGCCGTCGAGTGGACGATGCCCTCGATGATGCGGCTCTTCGCTGGCTCGGACGAGATCGCCCGCTTTGAGCCTGACGCCCCCGGCGAAGAGCAGGCCTGCAAAGACGCCAGCGCGGCGGTCGCCCATGTGATTTGGGAACAGAACCCCGGATTCACGACGATTCACGATGCCATCAAAACGTGCCTGATCCAGCGCGTGGGCATCGTCAAGGTGTGGTGTGAGGAAGCGTTTGATGAGCGGCAAGAGTCGTACAGCGGCCTAGACCAACTGCAAGTCGAGGCAATGGGTGCAGACCCGTCCATCGAATTGGGGGAGGTGATCCCGAGTTACCAGCAGGCCACCGACCCGCAGACCGGCGAGCCTGCTGTGCTGTTCGATGTGAAAGTGAAGCGCAAGGAGCCGCGCAAGAGCTACCGCATCGAGGGCGTGCCGCCCGAAGAGTTCCGCATTGCGCGCGACGCTCGGACGATTGACCGCCCGCGCTTCATTGCGCACCAGCCGACCGGCATCACGGCCAGCGACCTCATCAGCCGTGGCATCGACCCCGAGTTGGTTGACACGCTGCCGACTGCTGAAATGGACGCGACCGGCGAGCGCTCCGAGCGCTACACGCAAGAGGGCTGGGAACCCGGCGCGATGGACGTGGGCGACCGCAGCCAGCGCAAGATCGATGTGGTCGAGGCGTGGGTGCTGTGCGACTTCGACGGTGATGGCGTGGCCGAGTATCGCCGCGTACTGAAGTCCGGCGAGATCATTCTGGAGAACGAGGTCACGGACGAGCATCCGTTCGCCGTGTTCTCGCCCATCCTGATGCCGTATCGCGTCATCGGCTTGGGCTTGTACGACTTGCTCGAAGACATCGTGCGCATCAAGACCGCGCTCACTCGGCAAGTGCTCGACAATGCGTATCTTGTCAACAACCCCATCCGCATGGTTGCACGCGGTGCGGGCGTGGACTTGGACGCGCTGCTGAACCCCGTTCCGGGCAGCCACGTGGACGCCAACGACATCAACGGCGTGCGTGACCTGACGGTGCCGAACATCGGCCAAGACGGCCTCGGGCTGATCGACTACATCAACAAAGTCCGCGACGCGCGCACGGGCGTGGGCGAGTTCAACCAAGGGCTGGGCGCTGGCTCCCTGCGCGACACCAAGGTGGGCTCGGAAGGCGCGCAGGACATGATGGCCTCGGCCATGCAGCGCGTCGAACTGATGGCCCGCGTGCTGGCAGAGACGGGCATCAAGCGCATGTATCGCTTGGTGCTGAAGTCGCTGTGCCAGTACCAAGACCGCGACATGCAGTTTCGGGTCAATGGCCGGTGGATGGCCGTCAACCCGCGCGAGTGGCACACGCGCTACCGCCTGACGGTTTCCGTGGGCATGGGCAGCATGAGCCGCTCGGTGCAGCTCACGGGCCTCAACGCCATCATGGCGCTGCAAGAGAAGGCCGCAGGATTGGTGCCGGGGCTGGTGAGCCCCGCCAACGCATACAACGCGCTGAGCCGCTTTGTGGAGGCTAACGGCTTCCGCGACGCCGACCAGTTCTTCAGCCCGCCGCAGGAAGAGCAGCCTGAGGAAGAGGCCCCGCCACCCGAGCCGTCGCCTGACGCGGTTGTGCAGTCGCAAGCCCTCGTCCAAGCCGAGCAGATCAAGGCGGAAGCAGCCAACCAGCGCGGCGAGCAAGACAACGTCGTCAAGCTACAGATCGAGCGCGAAAAGATCGCTTCAGACAAGGCTATCAAGCTCGCAGAGATCGAAAGCCGCGAGCGCGTCGCGTTGTTCGAGGTCCAGGCCAGGGCCGCCGCCGCGCAGCCGGTGATGCCTGACCTTTCGCCTCTACAGACCCTGCTCTCCGAGATCGGACAGCGTATCGAACGGCTCGAGCGTAGCCGCAAGATCAACGTCACTCGCGGCGAAGACGGCGGCATTTCACAACTCTCGGAAGACTTCTCATGAGCAAGAGCGACACAACTGAGAACGACTTGGTGAAGTTCATCTTCAACAACGTCGCCATGCCGGCCTACGGCACCAACCTTCAAGTCAACCTGCACATCGCCGATCCCGGCGAGGCAGGCACGGCCACCACATCGCCGCCCACGTATACAGGCTATGTCGCTGTGTCCGTGAGCCGTGACGGGTCTGGGTGGACAATCTGCGACGGCACCAACCCCTACGCGAGCAACGCCAACGGCAACGCCGCGAAGAACACGGGCGAAGTCACGTTCCCCGAGTGTACGGGCGGAGCGGACACGATCACTCACGCGAGCATTAGCGTGATTGCTACGGGGCAGATTTTGTACAAAGGCGCGCTCACGGCATCGGTTAACGTGTCGAACCTGATCACGCCACGCTTCCCCGCTGGCACTCTGATTTTGGCGGAGGATTGATCAATGCCTGAGTCCTTTACCCAAGTACCGCCGAATTCAACCGGCAACAAGATGCGGACTCGCTTGCGCACAATCGGCGCGAACGATGTTCATGAGCAAGCCATCTTCACGGCGGCAAAGCAGACTTACTACGCCGTTGCCGATGCCGTGGCGTTTGCCAACGGCAAGTCGCATTTTTCGCTGATGAATGCGGCAGGCTCCGGCGTTGTAGTCGCCATTCAAAAAGTGTTCCCGATCAATCTGTCGATTACGGCAATCACGGGTGCGGCCTTGCGCATGGATGCTCGACGCATTACGGCGCACTCAGGCGGCACGACCATCACTCCGACCAAGGCCGACACGGACAACGCGAACTTGCCCGCGCAGGTTACGTGCCTGACAAATGGAACCCTAACCAGTCCGACGCTGCTTTATCCTTTCATCATCACGACTGAAGAAGAAACAGCCTCTGCCGCTTTCACCAAAAATACATTTCAAGCGATGGCGAACCTACAGCCAGAAGGCTCCGAGATTCAGGAGCTACGGCTGCGTGAGGGGCAGGGTTTCGCTATCTCGCAGATCACCAATGCCACGGTCGGCTCGTATGCTTGGTTTGTGGTGTTCACGGTGGACACCGAGTAATGCTACTGCCTTACACCACGCTCACCTACTACGGTGAGGCGGCGGCGGCTGGCGTGGTTGTTGGCTCTGGCTCTGCGGATGCAAGCATTGCCGCTCAGGCGCGCATGGCAGAAGTGGTGCAGGGCGTCGGCTCTGTGCCCTTCGCCAAGCCGACACGGCTACGCAATAGCCCGATGGTGACAAGCGGCGTGGGTGCAATGGTTCAGGCATTGCCGAAGGCCCGAGTACAGCCGCAGCTTGTCGTGAAGATTGGCGAGCTGTCGCAGGATGACGTTACCGGCGCAGTTCTAGAGGCTCCGGTGGAAGGTGGCGTAACGCTCAAAGAGGCATTGCGCCTGATGCTGGCGTATATCGCTGGCGACGCAACCGGACTCGACGGCAACCCGGCCTTCCGGTCGCTCGACGGCAGCAAGGAGCGCATCGCAGGCACGATCAGCGGAGGGAACCGCACCGTCACCACGGTTGATCCGACATGACCCGCTGGATCGGCGGTTGGCCGGGAGGCTGGCCGGGAGATTGGGTCGGCGGGCAGGAGGCTTCGCCCTTCGCCAACATGGCGATGCGGAGTTTGGCCTCAGGAAGCCTCAGCGCCACGCTAGAAGCGGCGGGCGGCGGCGGGACGTACGCTGACCTAGGTTTGGTTGCGACGAGCTCCTGCGTGGTTACGGCCACGCTCGCTGGGGGTGCGGAAACCGGAGCGGGGCGCGGCTCGAACCTCCGCGACGTCTGGACATTCAAGCCCTTCGAGGTTCGCCGCAAGGGGAAGAAGCCGAAGCGGTACAAGTCCGCCCAAGCCGCGACCACCGCAGCAAGGGCGGAGGCCAAGCAGGGCGATCCGGTCACCGTCGCCTACCTCGGGCGTCCGATTGCGCTGCCGAGCTTCAAAACCGCGTCCTACGCGGACATCTTCGATCGCCTCGCGTTGGTGGAGTCGCGGCAACGCGCAGCCTTCGAGCGAGAGGAGCTCGAAGCTCTCAAAGAGAAGGCGCTACTTCGCAAGATGCGCTGTGCTGATGACGAAGAAGTGTTGACTATGGCGCTGGCGCGTCTTTGGAGGCTGTAATGACGAACGAGGAAAAGATGCGCCGTGGCGAAGACGCCAAGGCCATTCTGGAAAGCCCGCTTTTTGTTGAGGCGTTCGCAACGCTTGAGCACGAGATCATTGAGGAAATCAAGAAATGTCCGGTAAGAGACGCGGAAGGGCTGTCGAAGCTGCACCTGATGCTGGGGCTGAACAGCCGCCTGCACAAACACTTCGAGGCGCTGATCCAGACGGGGCGACTGGCCGAGCACACGCTCACGCAGCGCCTGATTGGAAAACGGCGACTGACCGACTGAGCGCCCTGGGCGAGGTCGTGACCTTGATCGAATACCCCGGCGATGACGCGCCGGAAGTGTTCTACACCAACCACTACGGCGCACCTGTTGTCCGTGGCCCTGTCTTCGCCGTGCGGCTCACTGATGGACGCCGGTTGACGCTGTAACCCAACACCATCAGCAGCCAAAGAGGCCCGCCATGCGCGGGCCTTTTGCATTTTGGAGATTCACCCCATGAGCCAAGGCAATGACCAGCTCGCATCTAGCCCTTCCGAGAACGCCTCCGGCGCGGAAGGCCTCAGCCTTGACGACATCGCGGCCCTGAGCCTCGACGGCGACGAGGAGGGTGAGGAAGACGAACAAAGCGAGAGTGACGAACTCCAGCTCGAAGACGAGGACAGCGAAGACGAGGACCAGCCAACCGCAAAGCGGCGCTTAAAAGTCGGTGATGAAGAGCTTGATGAGGATGAGGTCGTTTCTGGCTACATGCGCCAGAAGGATTACACCCACAAGACCGAAGCACTGGCCGCTCAGCGCCGTGAGATTGAGGCCGTCCGACAGCAGGTCGCAAGCGAGCGCGAAGAACGCGCCAACGCTTTGGACGTGCTGATCGGTGAGCTTCATCAGGAGCTGCTCGGAATCGATCAGAACCGTCTCAACGGTCTACTCGACACCGACCCCAAGGCCTATCTCAAGGCCAAGGAGCACATCGAGGCCAAGACCCAGCGCATCCAGCGCGCCATCCAGAGCCGTCTTGCATTGAATCATCAGGCAGCGGCAGAGCAGGCGCGTGAGATGGCGGAATACGCGCAGCAAGAACAGCAGCGATTGAGCGAAAAGCTCCCCGAGTGGAAAGATCCCAAGCGCGCCCAGTCGGAAGCCCGCGAGATCGAAGGCTACTTGCGCAAAGAGGGCTACCAGGACAACGAGCTGAACGAGTTGCTGGATAGCCGCGCTGTGATCGTCGCCCGCAAGGCGATGTTGTACGACAAGTTGGTATCGGCACGCGGCCAGAAAGCCGCTGAGAAGCCGCAGAGCGGCCCGATTCGCCCCGGCACGCCGTCCAACACCAACCAGAAGGCCGTCACGCAGAAGCGTGCGGTCGAGCGCTACCGCGCGAACCCGAATTCCATCGATGCACTCGCTGCCCTCGTCGGCAGCAGCTAAGGAGAACTAGCAATGCCCGCAAATGCCCTGCGTACCGATAACGTCGTCCGCCTCAAGGAAGGCGTGATCGACGAAATCTACAACTTCCGCCCGAGCGATTCCCCGCTCGTCTCGATGATTGGCCGCGAAACCACCGACAGCGACTTTGTCGAGTGGACGGCTGACACCTACCGCACCCCCGATCCGGCGAACGCCGCGATTGAAGGCGCGGATGCGACCTACGCCGTGCAGACTCAGCCCGGCACGTTCAACAACCGCCACCAGATCTTCCAAGACACTTTCTCGGTCACCAACACCGCCGAGCGCGTCAAGAAGTACGGCCGCGCCAAGGAAACCGCCCGTCTTCGCACCAAGAAGATGGTCGAACTGAAGCGCGACATCGAAGCCGCAACCATTGGCTCGGGTGTGACCGTGACCCGCAACGGCTCGACCGCTGGCCGTCTGCGTGGTTTGTTCGGCTTCATCGCCACCAACAACAGCTTGGGTGCCTCGGGCGTTGCTCCGAACCCGACCACGAACACCGCCCCGACCGCTGGCACCTTGCGCGCCTTGACGGAAGCATTCGTCAAGACGGTGATTACCGCCTGCTACCAGAACGGCGGCGACGCAGCCGCGCTGCTGGTTTCGCCCTCGCATCGCGTGGTGGTTTCGACCTTCACCGGCAACGTGACCCGCTTCAATGAAGTGAGCGGCCCGCAGAAGCAGACGCTGAACACCTCGTTCCAGTTCTACGGCCACGAGTTCGGTGTGACCAAGATCGTGCCCAACCGCGTGATGGCGGGTGCGGGCGCTGGCCTCATCAACACCGCGTACATCGTGGACCCGGACAAGGTGGCCCTCGGTCAGTTGCGTCCGCTGGAATCGGAAGAGTTGGCGGTCATCGGTGATGCCAAGAACTTCCAGGTTCGCACCGAAGTGACCCTGCTCGTGAAGCAGGAATCGACCCTCGGCGCGGTCCGCGACCTCAACCCGTAACCGCTGCACAACCGCTGCACAGGAAGGGGCCTTCGGGCCCCTTTCCTTTTGGAGGGAAGAATGACCATTGCACGCCGCATGGACTTGGACGAGTCGGGCAATCGCATCGTCGATACCGCGTTTGCGTACTCCGACGACTTGAAAGCCGTGGCCGACCACGCGACCGCCATCCGCAACAGCGGCTACCGGCGCGACAAAGACGGCAGCGGCCTGCTGATGGAAGTCCCGGCCTTCTTGGTCGAGAAGTATTGCAACGACCGCGGCATCGCGTTCACGGAGTTCATGCGTAACCCCGTGCACGCCACGAACATGATGAAAGACCCCGCGCTTGCGCATTTCCGAACGACGGAAGAGCGCCTGAAGGGCGGTGATGCTGGCCGACTTCACTTCTTGGGTGCCAAGTGATTACTGATTACGCCAGCCTCCAAGCCAGCATCAGCCAGTGGCTGGCGCGCTCCGACATGGCCACGGCTGCGCCTGACCTGATCCAGCTTGCCGAGACCCGCATCGGGCGCGAGTTGCAGCTTATGCAGCACCGCCGCCTGATGGTTTCCGTGAGCGGCTCCCTGACGGCTGGCGCTGTGGCGCTGCCTACTGACTTCGCCACGATTCGCAGTGTTGAGGTGCCCTACGGTGGCGGAAACCTTGTCCTGCCCCCACTGGACGCGACCACGCAGGAATCCACGACCTCCTCGCCGCTCGGCTACTGGATCGACGGCAACACCCTGCGCATCGTGGGCGGCGGTGACGGCCTCTACACCCTGAATTACTTTCAGCGCTTGCCAAGCATCGCCGTGGCGACCAACTGGCTGATCGACCAAGCGCCCGACCTGTACCTCTACGCCTCGCTGCTTGAGGCCGCGCCGTACATGAAGGAAGACGAGCGCATTGCGGTATGGCGCGAGGGCTACACCAACGCCATCGCCGCCATCGAAGACGAAAACAACCGGAGCCGCTCGGCATCCGGCAAGCGCGCAAGGCCTTCGTTCAGTGCGCCGTGAACTGACGGGCTTTGCGCCCGACCTTGACCCCACGGCGGATGGCGTCGTGGTGGATTGCGACGGCATCGTGCCCACCTCCAAGGGCTTGGCCTCGGCCAACTCGCGGCAGGACGCTGGCCTGCCTGCCCTGGGCGGCACAGTCACGGGCGCATTCGTGGCGCAGTTGCTCGACGGCACGCGCCGCACCTTTGCCGGTCAATCGACCCGCATCGATGAGGCCATCGGCACCACGTGGACCGATCGCAGCGCGGGTGGCGGCTACACCGGAAACAACCGCTGGCGCTTCTGCACCTTCGGGGCCAACGTGCTGGCCACCAACAAGGCTCAGGTGATCCAGCAGAGCGCGCCCGCTGCTGCGTTCGCTGCCATTGCCGGCGCGCCACAGGCGGCGATTGTGGAGGCCGTGGCGGGCTTTGTGATGGCGGCCAACACCCAAGACGGCGTGAACGGCGACAACCCCGACCGCTGGTGGTGCTCGGCGCTGTTCAATCAGGCCGATTGGACGCCGAGCGTTACGACGCAGTGCGCCAATGGTCGCCTCGTTGACACTCCCGGCAGCATTCGCGGCCTGCGTGCGATGGGCAACGATTGCGTGGCCTACAAACAGAATTCGATGTACTTGGGCCGCTATGTGGGGCCGTCTGTCGTGTGGTCTTGGACGCGCGTTCCCGGCACCGTGGGCTGCGCTGGCCATGAAGGCGTCGTGGTGGCCGACACGCTGCACTACTTTGTGGGGCAGGACGACTTCTATGTGTTCGACGGCACGGTGCCCAAATCGATTGGAGCCCCGATCCGCGAGTGGTTCTTTGCGAACCTCAACGGGCCTTTCCGCTCCGAGATCATCGGCGTGGCCGACCTCGCCCGTGACCTGATTTATTGGTACTTCCACAGCGGCACCAGCACCACGCTGAGCGCCTGCGTGGTCTACAACGTGCGCACGCAGCAGTGGGGCAAATTCACGTCGAACATCACGGCGGCGATTCAGTACGACGCCGCGGCGCTGACATACGACGGCATGGGCGCGCGCTTTGCGACGTATGACGACATCCCGGCTGTGACGTATGACTCGCCCTTCTGGCTGAGTGGTGCGCCAGCGCCTGCCGTGTTTGGCACAGACAACAAGCTCTACAGCCTCACCGGCACGCCGGGGGCTAGCTTCCTTGAGACGCACGACATGGGCAGCGACGTGGGGTACACGCACCTCTCGCGTGTGACTCCGCGTTACCTGCGCAAGCCAGTGACGGCGCAGGCCATCAATTTCTTCCGCGATAGTCCCCGCGAAGTGAAGACGCAAGACGCGACGATGGCCGAGAGCCGCGGGCGCTTCGACTTCCGGCGCGCAGCCAAGTGGCACAGCGTGCGCCTCAACTTCACCGGCCCGCTGACCATCAACGGCGTGGACGTTGACACCCGCCAGAGTTCCGCAGAATGACGCGCCTTGCTCAAGACCCCAGACTGCCTACCAACGGCACGCAGAGCGACCTCGTGCGCATGCTGTCCACCTTGCTGCGCGAGTACGCCGAGCAGATCAATGGCGTGGCAGAGGGGCGCATCGAGGCCGCAAACAACGCAGCAACCGCAGCGCCAACGGTCGGCACATTCCGCCAGGGCGACTTCATCCGCAACGCCGCGCCCACCGTGCTCGGCACGGGCGGCAGCCAATACGTGATCCACGGCTGGCAGTGCGTGACCTCGGGCACTCCCGGCACGTGGGTGCAGCTTCGCTGCTTGACGGGCACCTGATGCAACTCCAGTACATCAGCCCCGACCAGTTGCGCAGCGTGTGGCCGCGCATCCGTGCCGACATCGAGGCCATCCAAGCCAAAAGCCCCGAGCCTTGGTGGCCGGAAGACGTTTACCACGCGCTCAAAACGGGCAAGGCGCAGTTGCTCCTTGCTGGCCCCGTGTCGTGGGTCGTGACCGCCATCGACCAAGACGAGTGGACGCGCGCTCCGGTCTTCCACCTCTGGGCGGGCTACAGCGCGCCGGGCTCGGATGTGTTCGTCAACGCGATGGAACAACTCAAGCAAATGGCGCGCGCCTCGGGCTGCGCTGCCCTCCGTTTTGGCTCTAGCCGCTTGGGATGGTCCAAGCGCTACGCCATCCACAGCATTACCTATGAGGTTCCCATCGAATGAGCCGCTCCCCGCGCACGGTCACGCAGACCAGCACCACCGCCCCCCCGGCGTGGCTGCAAACTCAGCAGCAAGACTTCCTGAGCCGCGCCAACGCGCAGAGCAATCAGGCATACACGCCCTACACCGCACCGCTTGTCGCAGGCATGACCGGCGACCAGACGCAGGCGCGCGACCATCTGCGTGATCGCATTGCTGCGGGCGGCTCGCAGGGCATGCGCGACGGTCGCACGGCGCTGAACCAGATCATCGGCGGCGGCAGCTACACCGCGCCTGGGCAGATCAGCGCAGGAACGAACGATTACCTCGGTCGCGCAACTAGCTTTGACCCTCGCAACCCGATGGCAGGCCAGCGCGCGAGCGTTGGTTCCAATGCCTACATGGGGCGCGAGACGGAAGTGGCGCGCAACCGCTTCTTGGACGAAAACAATCCTTTCCTCCAAGGCGTGATCGACAACACCACCGCAGATGTCACCCGCGCATTCAATCAGCAGCAGGCCCCGCAGCAGTTGGCACAGTTTGCGATGGGCGGCGCATTCGGCGGCTCGGCACACCTTCAGGCGATGGGCGAGAGCCAGCGCGCTTTGGCTCAGGAATTGGGCCGCACGGCGGGCGGTTTGCGTAGCGAAGACTTCAACGCTCGCCGCCAGTTGGCCGAATCGGAAGCGGGCCGCATCACCGACACGCGCTTGGCGGATGTTGGGCGGAATGCCGACCTGTCGCAGCGCGGCCTTGAACTGCAAGCCAACCTCGACAACGACAGCATCGGCCGTGATGCCGACATCTTCCAGCGCGGCAACGAGTTCGGCGCGAACATCCGCCAGAACGACCTGAGCCGCAATGCGGACATCGCTGGCCAAGACATTCGCAACCGCATGGATGCCGACACCGGCAACCGCGACTCCGAGCAGCGTGCGCGCGAGTTCGCCAACAGCCAGCGCTTGAGTGCGCTCTCGCAGCTCCCCGGCTTCGAGGACATGGGCATCCGTGACATTGAAGCGCTCAACCGCATGGGCAGCGAGGAGCGCGACTACTTGCAGCAGTTGCTGACCTCGCAGTACGGCCAGTTTCTCGACCAACGCGATTGGGATACCAACCGCCTCGGCATCTACGGCAACGCGCTGGGGCAGGTTGCGCCGAACTACCAGAACAGCAGCAGCACGGGCGCGAATCCGAACTACCAGAGTCGCGGCCAGCAGATTCTTGGCGGCGGCATGGCACTGCTTGGGCTTGGCATTTGATCGTTCCATCCATTCACGAGCCGCTGCGCGACTTGGCGGCTCAGATCGACGTCATGTTGAGCGGCGAGACGGCGCGCGACGCGGTGTACATCGAGGGCGGCACACCGGGCGCATACGGTTTGATCGCAGCGGCAGATGGTCCAGGCGTGTTTGTGGTGCACCGCTCTGAAGGCACGCTGATTACCGTCAACGGTGACAAGGCGTTGGCCTTTGAGACGTTGCAAGCCGATGTGGAGCTGGGCGATTTGCTCGGCTTCCCGCTGCCCAAAGAAGCCGCAGCGGCCTCGGGTTGCTGCCTCGTTGTTGTTGGACGCCGCGCGGATGGCGCTGTGCTTTGTTCGATCGCTACCTCTCCGGCCTTTCTCTCGGCCACGCATGACGCTGCGCGGGCGCTTTGCCCTGCGGGCACTCAATTCACCATCGAGCAACCGCTCGACGTACTCAAGGAACGCAAAAATGTTCTCTTTTCTTAGCGGCATGTTTGGCAAGGGCGGCGGCGCACTTCGCGGCGCAACGAAAGCAGGCCTCGGCAATGCGCCCGGACTGGCCATGCGACGCGGCGGCACTGAAATGGGCGGCGCCAAGCCCGGTGGCTTCATGGAACAGATGGGCCAGCGCATGCGCACGCCTGAGTTCCGCGAGGGCCTCGCAGGCATGGGCGCGCAAATGATGGGCCTCGATCCGCGCATGGGCCAAGCCGCCGTGCAAGGCATGCAGCAGCGCCAGTTGAACAACCAGCTAGGCGAAGCTGTTGCGCCGATTCAGCGCAGCAACATTGACCCGCGCCAGTTCCTGCCGCAGGGCAAGGAAATGGCCCCGCAGCTTGGCGTGATTCGCCCCGAGCTTGGCGCACAGCCGCAGGGCGGTGGCTCGTGGCAAGACCCGCGCTTGCAGCAACTCTTTGGCCGTCAGCAATCCGGCCCGCGCTACTAAGGAGCGGCAATGGGAATCCTCGATTCACTGGTAGGCCGACTCACGCGCGGCCAGAGCACCGGCCCGTATGCGCTGAACGATGAAGACCGCCAAGACCTCAAGCGCAACGGCCTCTTGCAGGCTGGCTTGGCCATGCTCTCGTCGCCGTCCAATGGCATGCAGGGCATCAGCCGCGGCCTTCTGGCAGGCGTACAGGGCGTGCAGGGCGGTGCTGATCAGCTTGTAAACGACCGCTACCGCATCGACACGATGGAGCGCACGCGCGCACAGATGGAAGCCAACACGGCGCGCGAGCAGGCGACCCAAGGCTTGATTGGCGCGGACGGCAAATTGGATATGGCCAAGTGGGGCGCGTATGCGCAGGTGGACCCGCTGGA
>JFJP01024604.1_pt1 | contig 15390 bp, 18 predicted proteins | sample 431651 | NCBI WGS metagenome assembly JFJP01 (sample SAMN02602958, study PRJNA72255) | Microbial mat metagenome, whole genome shotgun sequencing project. | biome: fresh water; feature: sink hole; material: water; isolation source: purple microbial (photo- and chemosynthetic) mats found in... | reverse complement strand
CTGATTCGTTTATAATCACAGACGATAAGCGATGGACAGCACCTCCAACGAGATAGACCTCGAACTAGATGACGCCTTCAACCTGCTGGACAACCCAAAAAAAAACTACCTGAGCCTGAAAGAAGTCAGAGTCGCCATTAAAGCCTTCGGCGTAAAAATATCAGAAGACAAGCTGAACAACGCATTCAAAGACGGTATGCGCTGCGTGACACAGGAACGCAGCTGAGAATCAAAGGCTTCAAGGACCTCATGAAAGAGAGCATCTTGCTGCAGAGGAACTCCGCGGACGAGCTGAGAAGACTCTTCACGATCCTCACGAACGCGTACAAAGAACACGAGCGCGACAAGCGGGAAGAACCCATGATCAGCTACCAAGACCTGCGAGGCCTGGCCAACGCGTCGGGCGAAGACATCAAAGACCAAGACCTGCTCGACATCATCAACGAAGCCGCTCGCGACCCCAACAAAGGCATCACCTACGAAGAGTTCAACAAGTAGCCCCTTCTCACCAGATTCATGACCAGCATGTAACCGCCACTCCTCGGCTAACTTAATTCTCCTGCAAGGCTTTCCATTAGCGAAGTGATTGCGAATTAGACTCGCCGAATTCCGAGTCGAATTTGAACAGTCGATTATCTGCTATCGCGCCCAAATTTAAAAACTCATTTCGTATCGGTCTACAGGATAGACTGGGTATGGTACTGGTGAGCGTCAGGTACCGCTTCGGCGTGACGTAGGGTAGGCCTCTAAAGTTCACAGCAAGAGGCGAGCCTGGCACAGCCCCAGTGTTCGCCGGAGCGCAAAGGTGAATATTGGAGGCCTGGAAGCATGCAGCTGGAGCGCGCAGCCAGCAGCACCCAACCCGCAGCCGCAGGCTGAGCGTCTACGCAGCTCTGGCAGGACCTGCAGACGAACAGAGACGTGGAGGAAAATCTGTCAAGTTAGATGACGAAGAAGTTTTTAGGTTTGGGCAGGTCGCGCGAGAGCTTGTTCCGGATGCGCTGTCGGAAGATCCTGAGGCTGTCAACGTCTGTGCCTCTGCGGTTGGTGTTGTGCGTGCGGTCTTGGAGTTCTTGGTCGATGCGGAGAGACGCATCGAAGACGGAGTCGTTTCTCTTCGATGACTTGTTGCCGGTGTCTCTGTGTCGCTTGGGAGTGCGGATGTCGAACTGCGCGAGCTTGCGCTCAAGCTCGCCGAACGCAGAGCCGACCTTCGAGGCCGCTGCGTTGTAGGCGGACTTCGTGGAGTAGAAGCCGGGCAGACGGTTCGCGCCCACTCCGAGCACGTCTCGGTAGAAAGCGTCCGACGTCATCTTCGGCTGGGCGAAGGCGGGTGTGTTTCCGAAGAGCGGCTGGGAGAGGTCTTTGAGGTCTGCTGCATTCTGCGGTCTGCTGCGGGTGCGCTTTTCGAGGAAGGACTTTTCTTCGAGCTTGCCGCTGGGACTGTGGAGCTTGGGGGAGTGGGTGCCTTTGAAGGGCTTGGAGTTCGAGCTGGTGAGTCGCTCGACTTCGTGGGTGGACTGGTTGGGCTGGGTGCGCATGACGGTCGAGCGGAAGTACTCGAGGTTGCTGGCGAGCTTGCTCTGCTTGGGGACTTGGAAGATCTCTTCGAGCGACTCGTGTATTTCGGAGCAGGTCTTGGAGATCTCGCTGTCGACCCACTGCTTGATCCTGTTCTCGGAGAGCTGGCACTGCTTCTTGAGGTGGCTGACTGCTTCGAGCTCGTTTTCTTCGTTCAGGTAGCTGCGGATTCTCTCCTGGTTCGCGAAGTAGAAGCCGTACAGCTCGAGGTCTGAGTTCTCGTCTTCGGCTTCGTTGTTGTTCTTTATCTGCTCGATCTGAGACAGGACTGCCTGGAGAAACAGCGCCTTTTCTTCGAAGTCGCTGGAGACTTTTTTCACTTCTTCGACCGCAGCGCTGTTCTTCTGTTCGAGCAGGTCGACGACTTTGCGCTTGGACGAGAGGATTTTTTCTGCGAGTTCGTCGTACTTGAGCTCGGTGGCGTAGCGGATGCCTTGGAGTCTGTTGCTGAGTCCTTCGACGTGGATCTCGACGTCTTTCATGCGGTTCTGCATGAGGCTGAGACAGGCCTGGGTGCCTTCGATGAGTTCGACGAGGTGTTGGCGGATGAGTCTGGGTGAGTCGGGCGTACGGGATGCTTCTGCGGAGCGACTTGAGGTCTCTGACCCGCTCGACGAGGCCGTCCGTGAGCAGACACTGCGCACAGTAGAGGCGTTTCTGCGAGGCGGAGTAGTAGGAGTACTCTTCGGAAGGGTGTTCGAGGCAGGTGAAGTGCAGAGAGACGTCGAGGTTGTTGATCTCCGAGGCGCTTTCCTTCTGCCTGCCTGTGGGGGTGGGTCTGCGCTTCTTGCTCGAGCTGAGGATGACCTCGAGGTTCTTGGCCGGGGGGTCCTGCTCTTCTTCGCCTGCGTCGAGGTCTGGCTGTTCTTCGTTGCCGCCGCTGTCGTAGTGTTCTTCTTCTGCGTCGTCTTGTTGGTTGTAGCTGAGGATGGCTGCCTGGACTTCTTCGGAGAGCACTGTGACTTCTCCGCAGACGGCGCACTTGATTTTCTCGAAGTCGACTTGGTCCTGGTCTTGGGTGTCGAGGAGGATCTGCACAGCGCAGGGGATGTCGACGTTGTGGCCGCAGTTGAGGCAGATGATGCTGTCGGGGATGCTTCCGCAGACGTGGCACTCGCGCTGGGGCTCGGTGTCTTCGTCGTCTGCCGAGAACTGCTGTTTGTTTTTGGGCTGATCCCGCGAATCTCTCCGCTTATCCATTAATTTAGTAATTCAATTTTATGCTTCCTTGTGTGCGTCGTCCTGGGAGGCTTCCAGTTTGTGCTCGGCTGCGGACTGGTTGGCCGTCTGGTCTTCTGGTTTCTCGTCGCTGGGTTCTTTGGGTTCTTCTTCGGGGTGGTCTTTCTTGTGCTGGTCTGCGAGGTACTTCTTGAGCGCGTTCGAGCTCATGAAGGTGATGTCGAGTCGCTCGAGCTGTTTCTTCGTCGCGATTTCGATGAGCTCGGTTTCGAGGTCTGGGTTCATCTCGTTGTTCGAGATGTCGAAGATGTCCAGGTACTTGTTGAGCAGCAGCACTTTCTTCAGCGGCGGGTGCGAGGCTGCGGTGAACTTGTTGCACGACAGGCCGAGGACTTTCAGCGCTTTGTTGGTGGTCATGAAGGATGTGAGCGCGCTGCAGGACTTGGTGAGCAGCGAGTACCTCGTCGGTGAGTAGGTTGGAGCCGAAGTTGGCTTCCTGGAGACAGCTGTTGCCGGCCATCTGCTCGAGCACGATGCAGAAGGCTTTGTCGCCGATGAGGTTCAGAGAGAGGTCCAGGCGGAGCAGCTTGCAGACGGGGTTCGCCAGGGCCTCTCCGAAGTAGCGCGCACCTTCGTAGCCGATGCGGTTGTTCGAGAGGTTGATCGAAGTGATCTTCGTGTTGGTGATGCTGAACCGGGCGAAGCGCTTTGCCCTGAGTCAGCGCGAAGCCTCACCCAATGTTCGAGATGCTGTTGTGGGAGAAGTTCAGCTCTTCGAGGGCTGGATGATTCTGCACACTCTTGTCGAACTCTTTGGTGCCGTCGTCGTCGATCTTGTTGCAGACCAGCTCGAGCGATTTCTTGTCAGTCGAAGGTACGAGTTCGCGGAGACTGTAGAGCAGCAGCGAGACGCTCCTGAGCTCCGCGGTGCGCATGCCTGCGCCGTGCGCGGTGAAGTCTGTCTTGGCGTCTTTCTTCACGTAGGTGACTCTGAGGTGCTTGAGCTTGGTCAGCAGTCCCAAGTACTCGTTCATGTCGAAGTCGGTTTTGACCGAGTCGATGCGGAGTCGGAAGAGGCAGGGACTGATGGTCCGGAGGATGTCGGAGAAGTCGCTGCTGGTCAGCTCGATGTCCTGGTCACTGGTGACTACCTCGAGGTTCTCGATGTAGTGCTGCAGGTAGATCGACATGAAGTAGCTCTTCCACGAAACCTGCTCGGCCGGCTTCTTGACCACTCCCCACCGCTTCTCGCAGGCATTCCTCCAGTAGACTTCGCTGTCCACGTGCTTGGCCAGCACGACGATCGGGAACTCGATGCCCAGACTCTCGTAGACCTGTGCTCACCAGCAGCTACCCGCTCTCTGTAGTACTTCTCCAAGCCGTCGAGTGTGGGGAACAGGTCGAAGTGTTCGGTGATCTTGGACAGCGCCAGGTCGCGCAGGAAGGGAAACTCGCGCTTGTGGAATGGCACGCCTGTCTTCTTCGTGACGCTGTAGGCCACTTTCGAGCTCAGAAAGTGAATCAGCACTTCAGGCACCCTCTCCGAACTCATTGAATTTGCAGAAGTTATCTTCTCGCTCGACTTCAACGCGACAAATCCAAGGCCAATTTACCGGGAGCACTTAATATTACTCCGAATGTCGAATTTCTTGGAGCTGCTGAAGGTCACCAGCGGAGAAGCCAACAACGAGCTGCGGAAACAGTACGAGAACAAGCTGCTGAGCTACAGACAGCAAGACCCCACGAACTTCCTGCGAGACTGCGTGAACACCTTCAACGACAGCTCGCTGGACACCGGCCTCAGGCAGGTCGCGGCCCAGGTCCTCAAGATCTCGCTGGCCTCCGAAATCGTAGCCGCTGCTCACCAGAGGCGGCAGACCAGGGCGTCTGGTGGTACACGATCCGCAGAGAGATCCGCGAAGAGATAAAAGTGATCTGTCTCGAAAACCTCATCGACAAAGCAGAAGCCATCAAGAGCGCGACCGCAGACGTACGCTTCTCTCAGCAGCTCATCGCGACGATCTACGTGCTGGACTTCCCCAACAACGACTGGCCGACGCTGCTGCAGAAGCTCTCGGACAACACCGACAACAAAGACGAAGGCATCCAGCGGTCCGCGGTGCTGACGCTGGGCTACATCTGCGACAAGCTCTCCACGAGCAGCCTCACGCTGCCGAAGTCCGAGATCGAGATGATGCTCACCGGCATCGCGAAGGGCCTCAAAGAGACCCAGACGAACGAAGACATCCGCAAGACCTCGATCGTCGCGCTGCAAGACAGTCTCACTTTTCTCACCGAGATCCTCGAAGAAGAGCCCATCATGGAGCTGGTCTTGACGCTCGCGCTGCGGGCTGCCCTCAGCGAGAACCAGGAGATCGCGGTCAAGGCGCTCGAGGTGCTCAGCGACCTGTACAAGGCCTGCTACCACAAGCTGACCGACAAGTACATGCGCGTGCTCGCAGACAAGACCATCGAGTGCATCAAGAGCAAAACCCCTTCGATCGCCATCGCGGCCACCGAGTTCTGGAACTCCGCGGCGTACCTGGAGAACAAGCGCGAGCGCAAGCGCAGGTTCGATGAGTCGGTAGCGTTCCACAACCACGTCGCAGGCTACGCGCAGCAGCTGACCGTCGCGCTGCTGGAGAACCTGATGAAGAAAGACTCCGAAGAAGAGTCGGGCAAGTCCGTGCACCGCGCGACCTTCGAAGCGCTGACCAGTGTGAACAGACTCGGCAGCCAGAGCAACCGAGAGGTAAACTTCGAGTTCATCAAACTGAACATCAACGCGAAAGACGAGCAGCTGCAGATCTCCGCCCTCACCTGCTTCGAGGCGATGATCCTCGGCTCGCAAGGAGACACCTCGGACCTGGTGCTCAGCTCGATCGAGTTCATCCTCAAGATCCTCCGACAGAGCATCAACATCTGCAAGGCCGTGCTCAGACTGCTGCGGTCGCTCGCCGAGAAGTACCCCCACATCCTGCTCAACGACAAGGTCTGCGTGGAGTGGCTCGAGCTCTCGCTCACGATCTACCTGCAGGACCCGAGTCTGGGCCTCTTGGTCTGCGAGCTGCTGAAGGAGTCCGCGAACTCGCTGCCGAAGCTCGGCCAGTCGCAGGGGTACTTCGTCACACGCTCGGACATGCTCATCCACCACCTGCTCAAAGCCTCGCTCGAACAGCCGAACGCACAAGACCTGCAGCTGGTGACCGACTCGCTCGTCGCAGTCATGTGGATCATCAAGTCGCTCAGAGACCCCGCCAAGCTGCTCGCCATCCTCGCCATGCTCTCCGAAGCTCTGGCCGGCCTCGCCACCCTCAACCGCGACCTCAAAAGCACCGTCAAAGAAGGCGTCCTCCTCGACATCCTCAGCTGCGTCTACCAGCTCGGCCGCCTCAAAGTCGACCGCAGCGACCTCAGCGCAGAAGTCCTGGCCACCATCTACGACTTCGCCTACCTCGAGTGCAAGCACCAGCAGTCTGGATTCGCTGACGCGCTGCTGGTCCTCGTCGCAATCGCCTTCCGTGAGCTCAGCTGATGCAGTGATGAAGCCGGACTTCCCCAACGAGAAGATACAAGAGATCTGCAGCTTCGCCTCGCTCGCACTCAAAGAAGAGAAGCGGAAAGACCTGGTCAAGACCGGCATCGAAGCAGTCGGCGACCTGGCGCGCAACTACCCCGAAGCCATGGCCGCGCACATCCCGGTCCTCCTCGACCACTTCATCGGCTGGCTCAAAGACCCCGAGCTGGACCAGGAGCTGAAGCCCTTCATCTTCACATGCATCGGCGACTTCTCCATGCAGTGCATCGACCTCATCAAGCCCAAACTCGACGAGATCCTCGAGATGTACATCTTCGCCTTCGAAGCAGTCTACTCCATCATCAGCGGACACAAGCAAGCCCGCAGAGAAGTCGTCGACATGGCCGAGAGCATCAAGGCCACCGCGGTCGAGTCTTTCAGCCTCATCCTCCACGGCCTCTTCTCCAAGTTCGAGATCAAGACCAACGAGCAGTTCCTCCACAAGCTCTCCCACTTCATCCCCTACCTCAACCGCTTCATCGCCTTCGCCGTCCGCGAAGACCTCAACCCTTCGGAGGTACCCGCCGCTCACCAGCCCTTCGTGCTCAGCTGCTTCTACCTGCTGACCGACCTCGGCGCCTTCGTGCAGCCGAACTTCGCCGTCGAGTTCGACCACGAGCTGCTCAAGAAGCTCAAGAAACTGGTCCTGATCCTCAACGCAGACAACCCCCAGTACGAAGACGCCATCCACTACTTCGAAAGCGTCTTCCGCTACTAACTAACCACTCCGTCGGCCGCGAGAAGGTGTCTCTCCGCTCCTGAGCCGCTGCTGCTGGCTCCTCTGTCTCTCCTCCCTCCGCAACGATGCTCGCTCTCGCGGTCCAGCGGCCTGCCGAGGCGCGCCTACCAGTCCAAGTTAGTTAGAGCTTGAAGCCCGAGTGGATGGCCACGACGCCGTTCGTCAGGTTCGTGAACTGCACGTTTTTGAAGCCTGCCTCCACGATCAGCTTTTTGAATTCTTCTTGGGTCAGGAACATCTCGATGCTCTCGACCAGGTACTTGTACGAGTCGTAGTCGTTCGCGACGACCTTGCCGACGACCGGGATGACGTTGAAGCTGTACTGTCGGTAGACTTCTCTGAAGAGCGGGTTCTGCACCTTGCTGAACTCGAGACACATGAAGCGGCCGCCTTTCTTGAGCACGCGGTGCGCTTCTCGCAGGGCTTTGGGGATGTTCGTCACGTTGCGGATGCCGAAGCTTATCGTGTACAGGTCCACCGAGCCGTCTGGAATCGAGCTCAGGTCTTCCGCGTTGCCCTCCACGAAGCTGCGGTCAGCTGCGCTTACTCCAAGTGCTGCTCGCCGAAGCCTCGCGATGCTGCGTTCTGCTGGCCGACTTTGAGCATCTCGCCGTTGATGTCGTAGACCGTGACCTGGTCACTCGCAGGTACCTTGATGTTCTTGAGGTCGGAGTCCCAGCGCTTCTGCTTTTCGAGGATCTTGAACGCGATGTCTCCAGTGCCTCCCGCGACGTCGATGATGTTCACCTGCTCGTAGTTGACGATCTTCCCGTTCTCGATGATGCGCTTGGGCCTGAGCGCTCCGACCTCGGTCACGAAGTAGTCCTGGTGAGCGCTCGCTACCTTCCAGCAGCGGTGGACGCCGAGACTCATGAGGTCGTTCATCACGTCGTACGCAGATGCGACGTTGCTGAAAACCGCGTTGACCAGCGACTGCCGCTCTTCTGATGGCACCTTCTGGAACCCGAAGCTCTCGTTCTTCTCGTAGTCTCTCCGAGAGTCGCCGAAAGACCGGCAAAGCAGGCTCGAGCTTCGGATGGCGGTCCGCAGCGAAGCAAAGGCTTGTCTCGCGAGCATTCGATTATTAGTGGTGACCTGAGCCGCAGATTAAATACTAAACAATCGGCTCTCGCACTTGAAATTCGCTAAACAGATGAAGGGGAACAAAATCTTGAACGGCCGGTACGAGGTCGGCAGGCAGGTCGGGTCCGGGAACTACGGCATGGTCTTCGAAGGCTTCGACCTGCACACCAGGCAGCGCGTGGCCGTCAAGCAGCTCTTCGAAGAAGTCTTGAAAACCGCAGAACTCATGCGCTTCACCCAGGAAGAAATCGACACCCTGCAGAACATCGACAACAGGTACATCATCAAGCTGCTCAACCACTTCACCTCCAACGGCCTCTACTACCTCATCTATGAGTTCTGCGAGAAAGGAGACCTCAAACAAAACGTTGACCGACTCGGCCGACTCTCAGAACTCGAAGCGCTCAAATTCGTGTACCAAATGGTCGAAGCGCTCTGCGAACTCAAACGCTGCGGCATCATCCACAGAGACATCAAGCCCGAGAACATCTTCCTCACGCAAGACATCTGCAAGCTCGGAGACTTCGGCCTCCTCCACAAAGGCACCCGAGTCCAGCTCAACGCGTCGGTCGGCAGCCTCGGCTTCCTCGCGCCCGAAACGCAGAAGTTCCTCATCTACTCTTCGAAGGCAGACGTCTACAGTCTCGGCATCTGTCTCTACGAGATGCTTCACGGAGACATCCCTTTCACCACCGAGATGATCGAACGGCTCTACGAAATCAAGCTCAAGCTCCGCATCGAGCGGCAGCCCGGCTTAGACCTCAGCGACTTCACGCTCAACCTGCTGCGACGCATGGTCGACCCTAACGAAGAGACCAGGATCGACTGCTACGAGCTCAGAGACCTCCTCAGCCACCGCTTCCCCCAGTATCGCGTTGACACTCCCAGGCAAGTCTACTCCCCTGTCCAGGTCTTCGGACAAGCCACTCCCGAGAGACGCGTCTCCATGCCGATGCAGCCGCTCGCCAGCGCTCCCGCAACCACCAATCCCCTCCACTTCGTCAACCCCGTGCAGCTCTTCACAGGCCCCTCCCTCCTGTTGACTAACCCCAAACCCAGCTACACAACCCCAACCCCAAACCCCAACCCTAACCAGACGACCCAAACAGTCTTTCAGCCGGTCATCTCGAACAGGCATTTTTCCTACATTGGCCAACCTGCCGCCCAGTTTCCCCAGCCTGTCTCGGTGAGTCAGAACCAGTCCTTCATCGACTCGAAGACAGGAATCGCTTCTCCCTTGAAGATCCGACCCTTCCTCCAAACGGATTCTCGCAAGTACGAACCGATTCAAATCAAGAGCAGCACGCCCAAAGAAAGCACCTTCAACTTCCAAGCGCTGAACAGCGGGAGCAAAGTCTCCTCCACGGTGCTGGCCTGCTCGACCAGCCACAAGCTCTTCCAGCCGTCCACAACAGAGTACCGCATGCCGACTTCCCAGACCTACCAGCCCCAGCAAACAGCTCCCCAGCCCTTCCCCAACCTCCAAGCCTCGACCCTCAACCTGCAAGCACCACAAAGCAGAGGAGGCTACAATCACGCAGCCAGCTTGATGGGGGAGTGCAAGCCGAGCTACGTCCTCAAACCGACGAACCCTTCAAGCATCGTATCCGGAGCGTTCACCTCTGCAAGCCTCGCCAACGCACAGGCGAACCAACCGCAAGACTTCTCCCTCAGCTCGTCCAGGCCGGCCACCTTGGCCCTCGAAGGAAACAACAGCTACCTGACCAGGTCGCCTCCACCGCCTGTTTACCAGCAGCAGCCCATCACCAGGCCCAAACAAGTCTTCAATCCACCAACCTACAACCCGAGTCTCCAGCAGAACAGCCTCCTCGCAGATCGATTTCCAAGCCAGTCTCAAAGCTCGTACAACAAGACCCAGCCCCAGCAACCACTCAACCCCAAAAAACCACTCAACGGAATCGTAGAGGTGAACCAAAACAACGCATTCTACACTCGCAGTCCCGAACACAGACTCAGCTTCCCCTTGGACTCCACCATCGTCTTCGTCAGGGACAACAGATCCATCGACCCGTCATCGATCAACAGGTTTTCTTTCAGCGAGAAAATAGAAGACCCGTTCAGCACCAGCCAAGACCTGCAGCTCCAACCCAACAATCAAGCCAAAGCCAAAGACATCGAGCTGGACCTGCCCGACTCCTACAAACAGCAGCCGACAGAAGTCATGAGGAGAGAGAGGAGGACCACAGGAGAGCGGCAGAACAGCCAGTCCATCCTGCAGATGAGGATCAACTTCTCGAACCACAAGACGACCGCCAACTTCGAACCGAAACCGCTGCTCAAAAAACTAAACCCCAAGGCTCCAGGCCCTCGCATGAACTCGAAGAAGCAGCTCCAGAACCAAGCAGAACTCGTCTCGCCTTCGAGCGGACACCGCAGAGTCACCTCGGAGAACCCGCGCCTCAGGAACCAAGCCCAGCCCAACCTCCGCTACCTCGAGCTCTCGAAGCGAAACACAAAAGAACCCACCGCAAACAACCCGCTGAACAAAAGCCTGCTCTCCAAAAACCAAGACAGCCACTGCTTCCCGCTCCAAACAGTCGACTCGAGTAGCCTGCACTCACCAGACGAAGACGACGACCTAGAAAACCAGCTGACCGACCTCAAACCCAAAAGGATCGAGTCGGAGAACCTCACGAACAGCAGGAACACCAGTCTCATCAACAAGAACGCCTTCTCGGCCTACGGAACTGCCTTCCAAAAGATCGACCCCAAGAGCGCGCTGCAGCAAAGACCGATCCTCCAGAAGCAGCTCTCCGGCAACTCCTTCCACGAGCGCGGTAACCGTCGCTCACCAGGCGCTCGCTTCACGCTGTCGACCTCCGAGCTGCCCTTCTCTTCGAAGCACCAGCCGCAGGAGAACCCGGCTCTCGGCTTCCAGTCGCGGCCGTCTGTCCCCGTGCACAACTCCCCAGACAACATCTTGCTGTACAACAAAGACGCAGAACTCCGAGACTCGCCCCTCAAAGAACCACAGCTCCGGTTCATCAACGTCTACTCGAACGAAGCCAGGCACGAACGCGCCAGCCTCACCGAGCCTCCCCACACGCACTTCGTCACGCTCTCTACCAGCAGCAAACTCCCCCCCGAACAGTCCCAGGCCAACTCCTTCGTAGCCTCTCGCTCACCAGACCCAGCACCAGCGAAAGGTCTCGGCCATCATCCCCTCTTTTTCTGAAAACTTCTTCGGAGCCAACCCCGCGAGTCTCCAGACTGCGAGGCCTCAGCTCAACCCGGTCCAGTTTGCGCAGCAGTATAAAGGAGTCCTCTCTTCGTCCGTCCAGCAGCGAGTCGCTGTCCATCCCAGTTAATATAAGATTAGCTAATTAACTCCCGAATAATTTTCACCTTTTGACATGCAGATAGACGATGTCGTGTGGCACATCATCAACCAAGGACACTGCTCCTTCAAGATCAAGTACCCGCGACTCACCAGGTCCGACACCCAGTCCTTCTGCAGGAACGAGTACAACCTGACCGGCCTCTGCAACAAAAGCTCCTGTCCGCTGGCCAACTCGAACTACGCCACGGTGCTGCAGAAAAAAGGTCTCTTCGGCTCACCCAGGCAGACTCTACCTCTACATCAAGACCATCGAGCGACAGCACATGCCTGCCAAGTGGTGGGAAGTCATCGAGCTCGACAGAAACTACGCCAAGGTGCGCCTCGCTCACCCAGGCCCTCGAACAAATCGACGACCAGCTCATGTACTGGAACAAGTTCATCGTCCACAAGTGCAAGCAGCGCGTGACCAAGCTCACCGAAATGCTCAAGCGCATGAGGAAGCTGCGACTCCAGGAGCTGTAGGCCCGGCTGACCCAGTCCCGAACTCGTGACCATAAAAAAGAAAGCCGAAAGGAGAGAGAAAATCCGAGAAGCGAAAGCCTCCATCGCAGCGCGACACGAAGTCGAGATCGAGAAAGAGCTGCTCGAGCGACTCAAGGCAGGCACCTACGGAGACATATACAACGTGAACATGAAGCAGTTCAAGAAAGTAGCAGAGGGGCTCGAGCAAGTCGACGAAGAAGAGGAGCTGGACGAAGACGAAGAAATCGACAAGCTGGTACTCTCCGCTCAGCCAGCTCAACGAACAGATCATCGACGAAGAGAACGACCTCGAATTCGTCTTCGGAAAAAACGCGAAAGATGACGACGCAGACAGCGACGAGTCAGCAGAAGCGAACAACACCAAGGCCAGCTCGAACCAAGACACGAAGCTCGGAAAGCGCAAGAAGAACCGCAGGGTCGACCTCGAGTTCGAGGACCAGGAACCAGAAGCACCTGAAGAGCTGGAAGAAGGACCCATGGAATTTTAATGCTTTACTTCGAACGAGACTATCCCCGCTTAGCTTACTCCGTGTCTTTCTGACCGCCAGACGCTGCTGGCTGGCTCTGCCGCTGGATCTCTTCGAGGAACAGGCGTCTCGGGTCCGAGTAGGCAGACTTCTTCTTCGCTGCGATCACCGACAAGCTGACTTCTTCGTCAACCTCGTCTACAAAGTTTATGTTGCGGCTGCCGTTTTCGATCGGGCCTGAGGCCTCCTGCTCTTCCATGAGCTCGTCGTCGTTCTTGACTCTGCCCTTCTCTCCTTTGGTGCCCTGCACGATCTTCTTGCGGCTGAGGGTCTGGTTGAAGCGCACGTTCGACTCGTCTGCGGCTTGCTTGCTCTGCTTGAAGCCGAGGCCTGCCCTGAACTTGTTCTTGGTCTTCATTATCTTCGAGACGATGTTCGTCTGAGACTCTTGCTGCTTGGCTTGAGGCTTCGGCTTTGGGGCTGTCGCTGGCTCTTTCGGCATCCGTCCTGGTGGCTGGTTATCAACTATATTAGCGGCAGGCCTCAAATTTATTCGGGCTGCTAGTCGAGAGTAATTAAATGCGATTCTTCGAGCTTCTGGTCCCGCTCGTGCTGCTCTCTCTGGCGGATTCAGTGGCAGCAGTGGGAGGCGTGTGCGCGCAGATCGTCCACGGAAACTTCTACGACCTCGGAAAGCTGAGCAGCGACTATGACTACGTGATGGACGTGAACGGAATCAGCGGCAAGATCTACTTCAACCTCTGCGACTACTCCCGCATGAGGTGTCCGGGAGCTGGGAACTCTTTCGCAGTGTTCAAGTCGGAAGACCGCTGCATCCCGCTGACCTCAAGCTCGCTGACCGGCGGGTACAACTCGAGCCTGATCAAATACTCCAACGGAACCTCGGGACTCAACATCACCTTCTCGGGAGTCGTGCCGTACGACGGACCGAACGCAGCGAACAACTCGACGTTCAAAGTCGAGTTCGACCTGAGGTGCATTCCAGACAACGCAGAGAACAGGTGGAACAACCCCAGTCCGGTCTTCTTCCCAGACAACTCAACCTTCGTGGTCACCGGAGAAGGAGCAGCTCACTGTCCCAAGTACAGCGGCTCGTTCCTCGTCGACTTCCTCGACAAGTTCTCTTTCATCAACGCGCTGCTCGCCATCATCGCAGGGGCCGGACTCTGCTTCTACGGCTACAAAGTCTACAAACCTACCATCTTCACCATCGGCTTCATCTTCGGCTTCATTTCCATCGGACTGTTCTTGTTCGCAGTGTGGACCAGCCAAGACTCTTCGAACTACAAAGGCTGGGTCATCCTTGCACTCGCTCTCGCGGCAGGAGTCGGCAGCGGAATGATCGTCACCAAGTTCGCTTGGGTTGGACTAGTCATTTCAGGCTCGATACTCGGGTTCTTCATCTGCATGATCCTCTACACCCTCATCTTGTACAGAATCATTTCCTATCCGCCAAACCTCCTGTTCTACAATCTGCTATGGATCGGTCTGGCTGCTGGAGCGATAGCAGGGTACGAGTTTCAAGAAGTCATTCTCGTCTTATCTTGCGGTATCAGCGGTGCCTACATGGCCATCAGAGGCATCAGCGTCTTCTTCGGCGGCTTTCCGAACGAATTCGAGCTTGCGACGAAGTTCAAGTCTGGACAGAACTCAGGCATCGGGTTTGCATTCTACTTCTACATGATTCTGATGGCTTGCATGGCAGTCGGGGGCATTTACTACCAGAAAAAACTGAAGACGATCGACAAAGAGAGAGAGACGGGCAACGATCTGGCAGAAAAGCTCGCGAACAACGAAGACGACGACTAATAACTAATTAACCGAGTTTGCCAAATTGTAAAATGATTTCCCTCCCAACGAAGGTCAAGAAAGCTGCGATCACCGAAGACGAGATCTGGGAGAAGGGCCACATGAAACAGATCGAGGAAAAACTGCTCGTCGTCAAGGCTGAGAAGAGCGTCACTGGTTTTCTCCCGGAAGACATCCGAGAAATCAAAGAAGAGATCACGCGTCTGACCGAAGAGCTCAACAGGAGGATCATAGCGATGTTCAAGCAGAAAGGAGAAGTGAAGCAAGCAGCCCTGCACACCACGATCGACTCGAACCACAAGAAGTACGACGAGCGAAACGAGCAGCTCGACCGCGAACTCAAAGAAATGAGCGACCGATTCGACCACCTCAAGAGACTCGAGCAGAGGTTCCAAGACGTCATCGACTTCTCCATCATCTACAAAGAACAGAAGCAGCGCAGGCGCCTCTGCTTCAACATCCTCAAAGACTACGCTCACTGGAACAAAGATACCCGGAGAGTAGCCGCTCCTCACCCAGCGAATGAAAAAGCACCTGCAAATCTACAAACAAAACATGCTCAGGAAGTGCTTCTTCTTCATGAGAGAGTACGCTCCGCTCACCGCAGCAACGGCCTCGAAGCCAGGATCAGGAAGAGACTCGACCTGATCTTCCAGAAGGTCATCAAAGAGATCAAGATCGGTACTGCTGGGTGACGCAGAAACGCTGAAGAACATCAACGACTTGAAAGAACAGATTTCGCTCAAGGAACTCGAAATCAAAAACATACGCGCCGCCAAGTCCGAGTTCAGCTTCCACTTCGCCCAAAGTCTGCTCAAAACCATCAACACGCTCAACCTCGAGGTGCTCGACCTCAAACAGAAAGACCTGGACGACGAATTCAAATTCGCTGGCAACCTCGACTCGGGCGTGCTCGAGCGGATCTACCAGCAGTACCTGCTCGGTAGCCTCGTCTGACCCTCAGAAGTCGAAAAGATAGTGCAGCACGAAGTTAAAATAGTGAGGAAAGAAGTCCTCCTCAGTAAATAAACAACCGCATCTTTTTCCTATAGACTTTCGATCGGGGTTTGGGGTTTGGGGTTTGGGGTTT
>JFJP01031749.1_pt1 | contig 15391 bp, 11 predicted proteins | sample 431651 | NCBI WGS metagenome assembly JFJP01 (sample SAMN02602958, study PRJNA72255) | Microbial mat metagenome, whole genome shotgun sequencing project. | biome: fresh water; feature: sink hole; material: water; isolation source: purple microbial (photo- and chemosynthetic) mats found in... | reverse complement strand
CGAAAGGTTTTTAAAACGCCGAAAATAACAAGGGTGTGTTACAGCAACATTTCACCCCTACGGGGTTATGATGTTGACGGTGCATTGTGCTGCTACAAATATTTCACCCCTATGGGGTTACAGTGCGTAACATCAGTTAGTCATTATTTTGCGAACTAATATGTTTTTAAGGTGCAATAAAAACACTGCGTATGTCGTCGGTAATCCCCTCAAACTTAACCGCTTTAGCGAACTGGTCATCAACCAGTCCATCAATATTGGCATTTTTGATCAGCCCTAAGCTAAGCATATCGTTAGCGATAGCCTGCATTTCAGCGTTTTTTGGCGTGAAAAGGTCGAAAAGAATACGATTTTTAGGCGTTGTTAAAGCATAGCGCACTAAGTCAGGTGGTTGATTCCAGTAATTCGAGGCAATTTCTATGGTTTTATCAGGATGATTTTTTGCCCAAAACCCAGCACGAGCCGCCGCTGTCACTAGCATTTTAACGGTTTCAGGATCGTTTTTAATAAAATCATTTCTAACAATCATCAAATTGCAAATGAAATGCTCAGCAACCTGTTCAACGTAATACAACACATCAGCTTCTCCTGCGACCAAAGAGCGTGCCGCAAAAGGTTCACCAACAAAATAAGCATCTAATGCCCCCGTCGATAAAGCGGCTGCCATATCAGGCGGATTCATTTCAACGATGTTAATTTGTCCTTCCAGACCCTGTTTTTTGATTAAATTACGCAGGGTAATATTGTGTCCAGAATAGCGGCTAGGGACTGCGACCTTATTGCCTGCCAAATCACTCAGCGATCTGATTTTAGCTCCTCGTCGTGTGACTAAAGTGCTTTCATGACGATTACCGATGTAAACAATTTTGATGTCTTCGCCTTGTTGCTTTAGTACGATGGAAAGCGGCGCAATAATGAAAGCCGCATCTATCTTGCCATTACGCAATGATTCGCCCATTTCTGAGAAGGATGAAAATTTCAGAGCTTTAAAACGCACGTCTTCACGTTCTTTACTGGCATAATCCAATAGAGGCGCGGCAAGGTTTGTAATAACGGGCATATAACCCATATAAACAATTTTTTTGCTGCCATGATCAAAATTAAGCCGATAATGCGCAAATGAGATGAATATTATCCAACTTACAAAAACCAAAGAAATTCGCGCTGGTAAACTGATTTTAGACCACATAGCTAACACCTAGCATGAAGAAGATTTCGTCGCGTAAATCCAATAGTTCTGGCGTTTTTAGCACATCTCTGGGGCGACCATAAGGAAGCCTGGTATCTAACTTAACTTGTGAAGGTCTTCCGCTCATCACAATGACTCTATCACCCATGATTAATGCGTCATCAATATCATGCGTGACAACCAGGGTAGTTTTTTGCATGAATTCGTGCATATTGACCACTTCTTCACGGACTTTCATGTGCGTCAGATAATCCAGACCGTTGAAAGGTTCGTCCATGATGAGGGTATTGGGATTAACGGCTAAGGCACGCGCCAATTCGGCACGACGTGCCATACCACCCGATAGCTGATGGGGATAATGGTGTTCAAAACGATCCAGCTCAACCATTTCGATATATTCCTGAATCGTTTCCTGTTTTTTTTTCAGGTCTTTAACATGGCGTAAGCCTAGCTCTACGTTTTCCCAAACCGTCATCCAGGGTAATAAGCCGCTATGCTGAAAAACAAAAATACTATCAGAGCGCGGTTTTGTTACACGTTCATTATCAATCAGGACTTCGCCTTCAGTGGGGTGATCAAAACCCGCTATCATGCGCAACAGGGTGGATTTTCCACAACCAGAAGGACCTAAAATACAAACCAGTTCGCCTTCAGCAAATTCCAGATTGATGTCATTGAGTACCAAAATCTCACTATTTGGACGGGGAGCTTCACCATTGCGCCCCCTGCGTCTACGGTCAACAAAGGATTTTTTTAGATTATTTATTTGAATTATGCTCATTATTTTGTCAGCCTGCCCCATGCGGTTGATTCAATATTGCCTAGTGATCGCATAATAAAATCCAGCAATAAGCCGATGACACCAATGACAATCATACCTACCATGACGTAATCCATGCGTAAAGCGTTTCTGGCATCCAGAATCAGATAACCTAGCCCTGATTGCACCGCAATCATTTCTGCGGCAACCACCACCAGCCAGGCAATAGCAATGGCAATGCGCAATGCGGTAATGACTTCAGGGGTAATTGCAGGAATGACGATTTTGGTCATGACTTCCAAACGGCTAAAATTAAAATTTGCGGCAACCTGAAAAAAAGTCGGTTTAATATTTTCTACCGCAATATTGGTTGAAACAACGATGGGGAAAAAACTGGCCAGAAAAATCAAAAAAATGGCAGGCGGATCACCAATGCCAAACCACAACATGGCGAGTGGAATCCAGGCTAAAGGTGAAATTGGGCGTAAAAATTGAATTAATGGATTAAATAATAATTTGGCAATTTCCAGTCGTCCTAAAATAATACCCAATGGAATGCCTAAAACTACCGCTAACGAAAAACCAATACTCACCCTAAAAAGGCTGGCAACTGTATTTTTTAACAAGGTTCCATTCGTTATTAATTCATACATACTGCTTAGCACAGCAATTGGACCAGGAAAAACGTGTGTACTCCAGCCGCTAAATCGGGTTATTAACTCCCATAGCAGGAAAATACAAAAAAGGGTGATAAAAGGTAAAGCGGTTTTTTTATAAGCCATCGGCATTTTCCTTAATGTTTTATCGTAAAACACTTTCTACTTTTTGTGCTAACTCACGATATTGTTTTGCGGCTTTTGAATTTGGATCATAATGAACTAAAGGTTCATTAACAATTTGAGATTCCTGCATTTTATAATCCAGGCTAATAACCGTATCAAAAACTTTATTGGTAAATTTAGCTTTTAATTTGGCATAAATGACTTTAGAAGCAGTATTTTTTTCATCATATAAGGTGACTAATATTCGATAATCCAATGGATGATTTGCATTACTCAGTGCGCGAATAATACTTTCCATTTGAATTACACCATTCATGGCAAGAAATTCACATTGAGTTGGAATTATCACAAAATCAGCAGCCATAAGTGCATGAGGCGTAAAGAATTTTACCGATGGGGGCGTATCAATTAAAATATAATCAAAATGTGGTTTGATAGGGTCTAAAGTATTATGTAAAAAGCCATCAAATTCTTTAGGATTTTGTAAAGCCTGTCTGGCTAATAGTGCGATACGGCTATTGGCGGGTAATAACCAGACATTAGGATAAACATTTTTAATTGCTTTAGAAAAAGCGATTTGTTTTTGTGCCACTTCATAAAAAGAAGGCTCGTTATTCTTGCCTAATAACAGACTTAAATTAGCTTGCGCATCAAAATCAATCAATAAAACTTTTTTGCCAGATAATGATAAAGAAACGCCTAAATTTAAACAGGTCGATGTCTTTGCAACCCCGCCTTTTTGATTACAGATAGCAATGACTTTTTTATCGGATTTTTCTATGGTTTGATTTAATTCAACAATATCCTCTTTAGGCGATAAATCGATAGAAAAAATATGTTTACATTTAGAACATCTCACCTTAAATAAGGGTTTAGTAATTAAATGGTCATCTAACTGATGTCTGGTTTTACATTCATCACAAATAATAATCATAAAAACTCCAGTTAGGCGATTAGGACAAACGCGCCGCTTGTTCTTTAATTGACGCTTCTATACCAGCAGGTAGATATTTATCGGGTAAAACTTTATCTACCAGACCGCGTTCGATAGCGCATTCCGTTAAGTTGGGATAAACACAAGTATTGCTTTTCTGGGCAATAGTGACTCCCGCTCTATCTTTAATATCTTTAAAACCTACTGAGCCATCATCACCAATTCCGGTCAGTAATACGCCAATCGTATGCTCACCAAACACGCGAGATGCTGAAGAAAAAAGTTTATCCAGTGGTTTGTTTTCATGCCCATGAATTTTTATCACTGCCTGATCCTGCTGATTGATCTCTATGCTCAGTGTGTACTCATTGGATGCCACATAACAAACCCCTGCTTCTAACACCGCCCCATCTGTCACTTCGCAGACAGTCCAGAGAGCATATTTATTAAATTCTTTGGTAAAAGCGGGCAACATTTTGGGTGAAATTTCCTGCACAACTATGGCGGCTGTGGCTAATTTTGGCGACAGTTCGGAGAAAATACGAATACTGGTATTAGGACCACCCAAATTAGTCCCTATCAGTAATAAATATTCTAAAGTCTGAAAGCCATAAGTGGCTAATTTATGCGATTCATCGACTAAATTGACGCGAACGCGATGGATATTGTGAATATTGACGGATACGGCAGTTTTGATGCGGTCAATGATTTGCTGTTTAGCTGTGTGAATATTTTGAGAAATCGCTCCCGAAGGCTTGGGCAGGAAATCAACAACGCCCAGTCTTAAGGCTTCAAAAGTAATCGTGCCATTATTAAACAAGGAACTGAGCATGACAACAGGCACGGGGCATTCCAGCATAATATGGCGTACTGCCCGCAAACCATCCATGATGGGCATATCGACATCCAAGGTAATGACATCGGGTTTTAGTTCCTTAATTTTATCCAAAGCCTGCAAGCCATTTTTTGCCGAGCCAACGACTTCAACATCTGAATCGGAATTCAGAATCTCACTAACAGCCTTGATCATGAAGCTGGCATCATCGACCACTAAAACTTTTATTTTTTTCACAAATAACCTCGGCTAACCGTGCATTTCTGCACTGCCTTCGAGTGAAGCAAGCGATCTTCTTTCCTGATCCTGATGTTTTTTTACCTGTTTGTTGGTTGCCATGTTAATCAGTTCATAAACATCCAGGATTAAGGAAATACGACCATCACCAATAATTGTCGCGCCTGAAAAACAGTTTTGATCATGTAAGTAATCCACTAGCGGTTTAATAACCACTTCCTCTTGACCCAGTAAAGAATCAACCATCAAGCCAACTTTTTGATTGCCAGTATTAACCACCACGACAAAGAAATTATTTTGTTCAACTTTTTGGGTGGAATGCAGCTTAAACATTGTTGACAGTCGGAAAATAGGTAGCGTTTTACCGCGTAAATACATGACTTCGGTATCTTCCAGCAGGGAAATTTCATGCTGGGTAACACGCAGTGTTTCTTCAACATTGGCAAGCGGGATAGTGTAAGAATCTTCACCGACACGCACTAACAAGGCTTGAATAATCGCCAGAGTCAGTGGAATTTTTAACCGTATTCTGGTTTCAACACCTAATTTTGACTCAACTTCAATCGTACCGTTGAGCTTTTCAATATTCTTTTTGACCACATCCATGCCAACACCACGTCCTGAGGTGCTGTCAATTTCTCTGGCGGTGGAAAAACCAGGCAGCATGACAAAGCGGGTTAAATCCTCTGTTGACATACGGCTAAGTTCTTCGCTGGAAAACAGATTCATTTCTTCGGCTTTGGCTTTGATTCTGTCGGTATCTATGCCTCTGCCATCATCGGTGACTTCTATCACGATATGGTTGCTTTCGTGATAAGCTTCTAAAATCAGTGTGCCAGTTTCGGGTTTGCCCAGTTGTTTACGAATTTCTGGGGTTTCTATGCCGTGACCGATTGCATTTCTAATCATGTGTATTAGAGGATCAGAAATTTCCTCGATAATCATTTTATCGAGTTCGGTTTCTTCGCCGCGAATTTCCAGTTGTACTTTTTTGCCGTTGGTATGGGCTAAATCATGCACCAAACGCGGATAGCGGTTGAAAAGCTGCGAAATAGGCAGCATTCGAACTTTCATCACCCCTTCCTGCAACTCGTTAGAGGTGCGTCCCAAGGAGATAATGGCTTCACTAAAGCGATAAGCAAAGGTTCTGACGGGTTTTAAATCTTTTTGTGCCAGTCCTATGGTTTTAAGATACTGTTGCAGCTCATTGATTTCACTGGCTAACTGAAAGAAGTATGCCCTATCGACAATTAATTCACCGACCTGATTCATGAGTGAATCAATTTTATCGGCATCGACGCGAATGCTCTTTTTCAGGGCTTTGTCCGTACCAATTGTCGCCGCCGCTTTTTCTATTTTGGCACTGGGCAGTTCAGTTGTTTCCAGCGTATAAACTGGCTTGTTAGTTGCAGCAACTACGATTTCAGGTTCGGGTTCCAGGTTAGCTTCAGCGAGGGTTTTAACTTTTAGCTGAGTTTTTGCTTTTTCTTCTTTTTCGGTTTGTTGCGCATTGCTAGCAGCAAGTAGGGCACTAAACACATCGTTAATGGGTTCGGAAGTAATCGAACGTTCGATGGAAGAATCCAAAGCGTGGCTTAATTTGGCAAATAAATAATCATCATCTTCTAATACATCAGCAGCAGGCAAAACCGTTTCGCGGGTGGATGTATCGACAGACTGTATGGGGATAGACTGATAATGATCTTCCTGTATAAAATCAGAGATGAATGCTAAATCAGTTTGCTCGTCCTTGCCCAGCGCATCAATTGCGTTGTTTGTTGCCTGTTCCAGTTCTGTTTTTTCTTCTGGTTTGTGGCTGATGACTGGCATTGCTGAAAGTTGCGGAAATATTTGCCGCAATTTAGCAAGATAAGCCACCATAAATGCAAAAGATACATCACTGCTGGAACCTAAATTTTCCTGGGCATCTAACAGATCTTCCAGCCATCGGGCATAAAAACGGGTTAATTTTTCGTAACCCATGTAATTGGCTGAGAATTTCAGGCTTTCCAGTGCATCAACCGCCGTGTTTAGCAATTCCGTTTTATTAATCGCCCAATCTAGCTGGGCAACAGTGTCATCCAGCAAAGTCGTTTTTTCTTGCAGTTGTTGAATATAAATGCCGAATAGCTCTTGATCATGCTCTTCGTCGGGGATGCTTATTTCATCATCTGCTATTGAATAAGCGGGAGCTTCGGCTTCTGTCCAGACTGTCTGTATGGATGCAGGTTGCACATTTTCAGTACCTTCAGACAAAAAGGCTGATAAATCGAACTCAGCCTGTTGTTCATCGTCCAGCGTAGAAGGATTAGCCTCCTCAGCTAAAAATGCGGACAGGTCTACTTCTTCGCTTTCTGTTTGATCTTCTTCTACAGATTCAGCAATATCTTCGTCTAAATAAAGCTTGATTTTGGCAATTAAATCATCAACTTCAGTAATTTCGGTTTTAGTTTTTTCCAGGTCGATGACGAGTAAACTAATACGGTCTTTGGTGTGAATAAACAAGTCAATAATGTCGGGAGAGACACTTTTTTTGCCTTCTCGCAGCAAGTCTAACAAGTCTTCCAGCGCGTGACTAAGAGCCGATACTTTTTCCAGACCGACAAATTGAGCCGCACCCTTGATGGTGTGCATAGCACGAAAAATGGTATGCAGCAGTTCATTATTATTAGGGGAGATTTCCAGCTCCAGCAGAGCCGTTTCCATTTCGTCCAGGCTTTCTCCTGCCCCGCTAATAAAATCCTCAAGTAGGGATAAATCAATCATAATCCGCCCTTAATCAGCTATTGATAATATCAAGAATATCTTGAGACCTGTGCTTGTTGACAAAACCTACCGCGCCGATATTTTCAATTTCATCGCCGTATTTATTCTTATCCAGATTGGAAAGAAACAGAATGTGAGCGTCACTATCGTACAGGAGAATTTCTCTGGCTGCGGTCAAGCCATCCATAGGATCCATGGTAATATCCATGGTCACTAAATCGGGTTTTAAGGACTTATAGAGTTCCATGGCTTCAATGCCATTTCTGGCTTCGCCAACCACGGTATGCCCGCCACGATCACACAACACTTTAGTAATCATTTTTCGCATCATTGCTGAATCATCAACAATTAAAATACGCATACTGCTCATTTCATCACCATTTTCAATTCAGCATGGACTTGAATTCGCGTAAGACTAGCCTACCTGCAAATCACACCTAGGACTCTACACTAAGACTAATCGTTTTTAGCTTTTTCAGTTCATCAACCAGCAATATACGGTTAAAATCCAGTAAAATAAGCAATTCTTTATCAATTTCACAAACGCCGCGTATATATTGACTATGCAAACCCGCCACGATGATTTCGGGTGGCGGGTCTATATCATCTTCCTGGATTTTAAGGACTTCGGTGACTAAATCAACGATAAACCCCGTGATTCTGCCAGCAATATCCAGAATTAAAATCCAGTCTTTTTCTTTTTCATAGCTGGAAGTATGTAAATCCAGCCGTTTTCGTAGATCGATGACGGGAATAATACTGCCGCGTAAGTTAATCACGCCTTCAACAAACTCGGGCGAGTTCGGCACATGCGTGATCGGCGCAGAACGGATGATTTCCTGAACCATCAAAATATCTACGCCAAACGTTTCCTTGCCTATCTTAAAACCGACCAGTTGAATAAGCTGTTCTTTTTCGGAATCCACCTTACTTGCTGTATATCTATCAGTCACAACCCGTACTCCCGTAAACTAGATTTTGAATTGTTTTTTTGTACATTAAATCTTAAATTGTTTTACCTGAGTTGTTAATTCTTGTGACAGTGTTTGCAAGCCTTCGGTAATTCCCACAACCACCCCCGCACCTTCAGCAGTTTGTTCTGCCGCTTTGGCGGATTCGCTGGAGATTTCCATAACTTTTTGTGAGCGTTTGGCCTGTTCATCAGTCATGTTAGTCATTTCACCAGTACGCGCTACCACAGATCCCATTTCCTGTCCCACTTCTTGCGCACCTTTGTTCGCGCCTTCAACCAACTGGGCAATTTTGTTAGATTCTGCAAGTAATAAGTTCAAGGCGTTTTCTGCCGCTGTACGACGTATCCCTTGCTCACCCGCCATTCCAGCGATTTCTTCCGCCAATACGTTCAGGTCTTTCATTAAGCCTTGTACTTGTTGCGTACCCGATGCCAATGCGATAGCGGTTTTTTCAATTTCTTCAATTGCCTGCATATTGACTCGACCACCTTCGTCAATTTTAATCAACGATTTTTGTGATTCGCCAGTCAGTTTTGTTCCTTCCTCAACGCGGTTACTGGAGTCTTTGATGAGCTGGGTAATTTCTTTTGCCGCTTCGGATGAACGTTGCGCCAGTTTACCCACTTCGTCCGCAACCACCGCGAAACCTTTACCATGTGCGCCCGCTCTCGCCGCTTCAATCGCCGCGTTTAACGCAAGTAAGTTGGTTTGTTCGGCGATTTCCGTGATAACCCCGATGATGTCAGAGATTTGTTCAGAGGATTCTGCGATAGCCTGCATACCTTCCACGGTTGATGCTACAGAGCGTTTACCTTCTTCGGCGGCGGATAATGAAGCTTTGCCGTATTGTGTTGCTTGAGAAACCGCTTTATTCATGCTGTCCACCGCGCTTGAGATAGCAGAAATAGCCGCTGATACCTTGGACACCATCGCCCCTTGTTCACGCGCTGTTGCCACAACCTTCGCACCTGTTTGACCCATGTCAGAAACCTTGTCCATGGTTTCTTTGGCTTCCTTGTTTTGCACGGTAGCAGATTGTGCCACCTGTTCAACCGCTTTTAATAATTGCCCAATCGTTTTAGCAGAAGATTCCGCCGCTTCTTTTTGTGCGAGTGATGCCTGGTTTACTTTCCCAGCGGTACCACCCATTTCAGTAATCAAACTCACCGATTCTTTGGTACGCGCCAACTCTCGAGTTGCCCGCTCTCTGTTACCCGAAGCCCGTTTTGCCACGTCTTCCGAGCTGGAAGCGACTTTAACCGCCGAATCACTTACCACCTTGAACGCGCTGTGAATCACTTCAATCATATTATTGAATGCTCGGGTCATGACGCTAATTTCATCTTGACCTTCACCACCAGGTACTTTTAAAGTTAAGTCGCGGTTGGTCGCAATCTGGGTGATAACGTTCGCCATGGCAATAATAGGATTAGAGATCAAGCCTGATACCCATAACGCCACTAAAATTACCAGAACCAAAATTACGCCACCTAAAATCCCCATGGTTTTGGCGAAATCATAAACGGGCGCGAACGCTTCTGCGTCATTCATTTTGGCAATTAATACCCAGTTGACCGCACCGAACACTTTGATAGGTGCATAGGAGGCAATAATCACGTCACCCGTATAACCTGTGAAAGACTTTGAACCACTCTTACCTGCTAAACCTTCTTCTACCGCAATGGTTTTTACCGAACCCGTTTCTGGATTATCAAACGAGGCTTGTAATTTGTGCGCGGTATCCTGAATAGAGTCAGAACGCATTAAATTATCGGATCCGACCAGATAGGATTCCCCTGTTTTACCTAAACCCGTACGCTCTGCCATGATAGCGTTAATCCCTGTAGGCGATAATTGTAACGCTACAGCGAAAATGACTTCACCATTATCGACAACGGGTTGAGCAATAAATCCAGATACCTGATTGTTGGAGGGAGCGTATCTATCGAAATCTTCAAACGAGAAACTGCGGGTATCAAAGGTTTTTTTGGCTACCTTTCCTAGTCCGGAATTTTTGTACTGCCCTGTAATCACGTTAGAGCCCAAGTCTTGCTCCTTGCCTACCGTATAAAATACCTGACCATCTGTCGCCACCAACATCAAGTCATAATAGCCATAGGCTTTAACATATTGGCTATAGAAGTCTTCGCTTGCACCTGTCGATTTAGGCGATACAATCTCTTCAACAGATACTGTGGTAATAATTGCCCAGTTTAAGCCTGATATTTTAACAGGCTCATACAAAGTCAATTCGTATTTTCCCGCACTACCCAGCTTAAAAGTACGACCGGTTTTTCCAGATAGCGCGTCTTCAATAAAACTAGAATCGCCTTTGCGTTCTTCACCGATTTTCCCTGTTTTAACCACACGGTCAGATCGATAGGTGAATTTGCCATCGGCATCTTTGGCAATCAGGTAAGACTCGCCCGATTCGGTCAAGCCATTACGATCCTGGACGATACCATCAATTTCATCTTTGGATACCTGAAAGGCAGCAATACCGATAAAAGTGCCATTGGCATCCAGCAGAGGCGTACCAATAAAGGAGGCGTATTGTTTGGAGGGATCGTACAGACTGAAATCTTCTACGGCTGATCCATTGCGGGCTTTAGCAAATAAACGACCCAATCCGCTGTCTTTTAGACTGCCTGTTAACACGTTTTGACCTAAATCGCTTTCTTTGGTAGCGGTATAAACAATATTACCCGCTGCATCAATCAAAAATACGTCATAAATATTAAAAGCCTGTTTAAAAGACAGTAAGGCTTTGTCTCTTTGCGCGGTCACTGCCTTGTATTCAGCACCTTGTAGTCCAACTTTTGTAAACGCGTCGGAAAAGTCTTTAACACCGTCAGTGAAACGAATGTTTACTTTCGTGTCATCGAGCAGTTTGAATAATCGTCCATAATAGTTTTCTACCCGCTCCCTTTTTTGTGACTGAAGACCAGATAAGCTATTCGCGCTTTGTTGCCAGAAACTCAGAGCTGTTTCGGTCAATACTTCCATGTCGCCTTTACGTTCTACGAAGTATTGGTCAATCTGACGTTTTTTGGTTTCTCGAATACCGTCAAGCTGTGCAACGATCTGACTTCGTAGTGCTGTATCAGATGTGTTGTAAGCGATAAAGCCTCCAGTAGCAAAAGGAGCCAAGCCCACTAGCAGGAAGAACGCGAGTAGCTTGAATTTTAAACTCAGGTTATTGAACCATGTCATCATGATGGATACTCCGATAAATTTTTCTAACAAATCGTAACATTAATTAAATATTAATGTCTTTCGTCTAGCCTAATTTCGTAAATTACAGGGTGGTCTGTAAATAATTAACTTCAGATGCTATTTCGGTATCAGCCACTACTGTTTCTGCTTCGCACACATTTAGGGCATAAAGTACCATACTTTTACAAATACAACTAACAGGGGCTTGAATAATTGCACTACCACCGACACGAATTATCTCTTCCAGACCTTCCGCGCCATCTGTGCCAGCACCTGTTAAAATAAGCCCTAATGAATGTTTTCCGACTGTTTCTGCTATGGAAAACATCAACATATCGATAGAGCCGCGTCGGGATGAAAAAGGTGCGCGACTGACATGAACGGTAATTTTGCCTTGTTTGTCGTGTACGGTGACATATTCTTCCCCTGAACTTAAATAACAAACGCCCGCTTCCAGTGCGGTATTATTTTGGGGGCGGGCTACTCTCACCTGACTGTAGTGATTGAGATAGTCTACAAAATCGTTAATGTGAGCTGGGGTTTCATAAAAAACCACCATGTAAACGGTTTCAGGATGTGGGTTCAGGCGCGGTATTATTTTTAATAATGAGCCATAACCCCCTTCGGCGACACCGAATACAACAATATTTTTGCAGGGCGCGTGGGATGGATGAACATCGTTGAGCTTGGGGTTAACTCGCACATATTGAATCGCACTGGTTTTAACCTTTGCTGCTGTGATTATCTTCTGGATAATCTCGCCTGTTTGCGCTTGCAGTGAGTTATCACTGATTTTAGATGGTTTGGCAATAAAGTCAACTGCTCCATAGCGTAAAGCGTCAAAAGTGGTGCGTGCCGCCTCTTGAGTGACGCTGCTTAACATCACAACAGGGGTAGGATGGAAGATCATGATGTGCTTTAAGGTGGTTAATCCACTCATGTGAGGCATGATGACATCCAGGGTTATCACGTCTGGCTTAAGTCTGGTAATCATCGCCAGGGCTTCATCACCGTCTTCTGCAACGCCAATGACCTGTAACTGTTCACTGTTGCTGAGTGCCGCAACAATTGCCTGCCGAATGATACTGGAATCATCAACAACCAGGACTTTATAGGGTGGTTTTGACATAGCTTTCTACTTTAAATATTTTTTTACAACCGACAATAGTTCATCGGGTTGAAAAGGTTTGGTTAAATATTCATCGGCATCGGATACTTTGCCTTTCAGTTTATCAAACAAACTGCTCCGTGAGGTCAGCATCACAACAGGGACTTTAGCAATCGCCCTGGTTTGCCTGATTTCTGCCAAAATCTCATAACCGTCGCGGTCAGGCAGGATAATATCAAGCAAGACCAAATCCGGATTTCGCGCTACTATATCAGTCAAGGCTTCTTCGGCATTTTTCGCTTCAAACACTTCATAACCACTGTTTATCAGGGTTCGGGCGATGACTTTGCGAGTGACAGCACTGTCTTCAACAATCAGGATTCTGGCTTTTGTCGTGGTCGCACTTAGCCTGGGTTGCTGGATAGTGCTGGAAAGCAGTCCAGCCGACTGCATATATTTACTGAGTAACTCGCCCTGTTTCAGCAATGCCCGATTTTCAGGAGCTAATTTAGCAATCTCGTTAAGTTGCGCCAGACCTTCGTGGTAATACTGGCGATTAAGATACGCCATTGCCAGGTAGAACAATAAGTAAATGTTGTTTGTGGTTGTCTGCTGTTGTAAGGCGTTGTCAAAGCGGGCAATGGCTTTGTCCAGTATATCGGTTTTGGCTTTACCCGCTTTGCTAAAAAAACCGCTATCGATAAAAAAATTTGCCAGGCAATGCGGGCATTCATGGTCTTTTTCATTGACGGGCATCCAGCAAAATGGACAACGTAAAACAAAATCACTTTTCAGTAATTTTTTTGCTGCGGTGAATTTTTTAACTTCATCTGCCAGTTCGCTGCTTCTGGCGTTGAGATTGGCTGCTTTTTTCAGCGCGAATTCTACGGCAGTCATATTGCTTAAAACTTTAGCCAGCCAGAACCAGGCATTGAAGTTATTATCATACATTAATAATACTTCGCAAAGAATTGATTCTGAACCAATATTATCATAACTTTCAGCTAACTGAATCGCTTTTTTTAACCGTATCAGGGATTCGGTTTCAGGGTGTTTTACGTCTTCTTTTTTGTCACTGACTCTGCCTTGCAAGCGTTCAATTTCTTTGGATAAAGCCGCCTGTATTTCGTTTACCGTTCTGTCAGCTTTGGTATGTTTCAGTGCTTCTTCCCGACTGATAATGCCTGTGGGTATGTTTTTCAGTAATACCTCTACGGTTTGGTGAATTTCTCTGGCAACATTTGTTTGTGTCGTGCCAGCAAAATTTATCTGGTCTGGTTGCCATTGCAATATGTCCAGCGCAGCGGCTACACCATGCCGACTGCCTTCAAAGGCATTAATCAATACTCCCTGGTTGAAATAAAAACCGGCTTTTTGGTCTTTTACCGCAATCGATAACACGCCCGTTTTTGTCGTTTTTTCCAAAAACCGTAAAATATCGAATAGTTTGACACTGCCTGCCAGATTGCCAGCCTGTTCTATCTGTGCGGCTAACCTGGTTAATAATGTTGTGCTTAATTCGCCTTGTGCAGCGAATTTGCTGATAAAAAGCGATAAAGTGACAGGATTAAGCTTTAATTCCCTAATGGTCGATTTGAGAAGATTAACAATGGATTGCTGATCTTTTAAGCCACTTTGCGACATAAAATCGCGAATGTTTTGTTTAAAAACCGTTTGTTTTTCGACCAATAGTGTTTGTTTGGCAATTTTTTCTATCACTATGCCGAGTTTATCCAACTCATGGGCTTGTTGAATTTCTTCCCTGTATTCCTGGTAAATAATCCGTGCGACAGGCCCTATGATGGCTGCTAAATGTGCTTCGATAACAGGCGTGTGTTCATCGTTAACTGCCTGAACTACCCGTGGTTGAATGGATGGTGTGTTTTCTGGAGTGCCAGGCGCAGTGCTGAGTAGTGTCTGTAAAATTTCAGCCGTCGATAAGTTGATATGTTGTACCGCACTGCCTTGAGCACGTCTAAAAAATGTCGCTTTCCCGCGTATAATGTTTTTTATTTTCAATAAAGCAGGGTGTCCGCTCATTCCAGCAAACACACAGTCAAAAATTGCCCCCTGTTCCAGTGTTAATTGCGCAGTACCACCTGATTCACTGCTGATCACCATAATACCCGACTGCTTTTCCCTACATAATCCCTGTAAAGTCAGCATCAGTTCATGATAGCTAAGCAAGCGTACAGGGGAATTATCTTGTTCTGACATTCTTTACGTCCTTTTGCTGCAATAATCTGCTGTGCAGTTCTATGATTAGCAGATTGGAATTATTTAAACTTAAATCGTTGGTAGCTCTTAAAGATTGAGTGATTTTTATATTTCGATACGGCGAAATTCAAACCAGGGTTTGAATTCCAGCCACTCAATGTTCATCACTACCAAATCGTTAATAACTAACTGATGATACGCACTGTTCACAAAAAAACACGAAAAATTATCTGCTCGTTCTTAAGTTTTACTTCGTACCAAACAGTTAAGGAACGTGCACAAAATAACTTGAGCATTTTATATCCCCTCACCCCAACCCTCTCCCGTAGGGAGAGGGAGCTAGTTGTGGAAGTTATTTCGTGCGCGTTCCTAA